>Ga0208161_1000736_pt1 | contig 18173 bp, 25 predicted proteins | sample CB_VirMetaG_3_FD_184538 | JGI IMG/M metagenome (GOLD analysis project Ga0208161, IMG submission 184538) | Freshwater to marine saline gradient viral communities from Chesapeake Bay - CB_1508_1S Viral MetaG (SPAdes) (version 4) | ecosystem: Environmental > Aquatic > Marine > Coastal | place: USA...
GCTGCTGATATTTCGCCCGCGCGTGCGCGCGACTCCTCGTGCTGGAGGTAGTCCTCAATCGCATCCGCGACGCGCAGGCTGTGAGCCGGGTCCAGATACACCGAGCCAGCGCGGTGCGCGGATCTGTGGTGCTCCAGGTAGACTTCGGCTTCGGCGCGCGCCTCGAATTTGCGTTGCTTGCCTCCGTACCGGCGCGCGTCGGCGTAATAGAGTTGGCCTCGTTTCCTGATCATGTGTCCCTCCTCAATTTCTAGTTACAACGTAATATCTGTAACTAACAGTGACAAGAGCGACCTACGCTTTTTTGCGTGATTTTGCCTTTTCGTGATTATTTCGTGATCGGGCACAAAAAAAGGACTTAGCCAAACTGCTAAGTCCTTGATTTTATTGGTTGCGGGGGCAGGATTTGAACCTGCGACCTTCAGGTTATGAGTGAGATCATACCCGAAAAAACAACCAAGGCAAAACAATCACTTAGCAGCTAAACCACGAAAAAACGAGGCCGTGCTTGCGATTGAAGCGTACAAGCGACTACGGGCAATTGCAATAACATGCTGGCGACTGCGAGCATTTTCGTGATTATTTCGTGATCGAGCCTGTAGGTCACAGTGTCGCCGCGGCGTCTTCCGGTCCTATCCCCGCAGCATGACCTGTGCAAGATCTTCAGCCCGCCGCGGCACCTGCTTGGCCCACCGGGAATCGAGCATCTGGTCGTGGGCTTCCTGCCAGTCGCCTGATCGGATCGCGGCCAAGGCTTTCCTAAACTGCACCACGCCCCCGACCCCGACATTGTACGCCCAGGACAGCATCGCCCGCTGCCGCGAGGCATCCAGGTCGCGCCACCACGCAATGTGGTGATCTAGCTGCCGCTCGACTTCCGCGATGTCAGCGTCGAGCAGCATGAACGCCTCGGCCTCGCTGATGCCTCGGGCTGCGGTGAGCAGGCGACCGACGCCGATGGTCGGGTTGCCAAGGAGCGTGTCGCCGGCCTCGATCGGCTTGCCCGTCGCGTCGTCGTAGACAGCGAGGCGCAGCCCCTCGTGGCTTACGAGTTCTTTGATGAGCGCCGGTCGGCTGAATAGCTGCGTCACTTCCGGCCCAGACGGTTTCTGATTAGATCGCGAACGCCGAACGACGCGGCGAAGACCGTGATGATAAGAACTTGGAACCATTCCGGCGCAGCCTCCAAGCCGCGCAATCCAGAAAGAGCCCACGCCTGGGTCCACGGCAGGAAGACGAGGGTCAGCACGACGACCGCCCAGATCGTCAGAAGTTCGTCTTTCCAGGAGTTCGCGCTGGCCCGCGCCATGATCTGGTCCCAGTCTATGTCGGCGGTCGCCTTCTTCGCCTCGATTTCCAGCCGCGCGGTGTGCTTCGCCTCCGCGATCTCGGCCCGCTTCTCGAACCAGCGCGTGCCCGCCTCGACAACCTTGCCGATCACGGGACCGCCCAGCATCTTGAATAGCATATGCAACATCTGGTCTAGCCTTTCATCTCGGTGACCGTCCAGCGCGTGACCTGGGCGAGCGGGTAGTAGGTCACCTCGCCGGTCAGCGCTCTCACTTCCAGGACCGTGTCGCTCGCTAGGATCGCCCAGTCGGTCGGCGCCGCGACAAGATGCACGTCGATCGTGTCTTCGCCGATCTCGACGCGGATCATTTGCAGATTCGGCTTCATTCGACCAGCGCTCTGATTTCTGGGGACATGGGGCCGGAAAATTCGATGGTGTGTGTCGTGACGTAGGCCGTCACGACGCCGAGTTGCCGCTGCAAGTCGCTGCGAGGGCGATTGATGCGCGACGGCGTCTTGCGACCCCTGTTAATTCGCTGCTTGTCGCTCTTTGCGTCGACGAGAAAAACGTGGCCGTCTGGATGCACAGCCGCAATGTCGACGGGGCCGCTACCGCGAAACTCTTGCGTGTAGATCAGCCAGCCGCGCTCAATCAGATGCAGCGCAACGCGCGCCTCGGAGTGAGCGCCAAGCTGATGCCGGTCGCTAATCCTCTGCAATATGCCGCGCGGCTCTGATGCGAACGTAGAGCAGATAGATGCCGCCGAGCGCGACGACCGCGTTCGCGATTAACACGACGAGCGACAGCGCGTCGACGGTGAATTGGTACGCCATGCCCGCGGTGCCGATTGCGGTCGCCGCACTGCCCACGATATTGTCGCGCATCAGATTTCGTCCCCGATTGTTATTTCCCGCACCCAGCCGGTGCCGGTTGCGATGATCTGCGGTGGCGCGGCGCGGTTGGCTTGCATGTAGATCAGTTGCCAATCACCACGGTCGTCGAACGTCACGACGATGACCGACGTGTCGGCGAGGACCATGCGGGTCGATGCGTCCCGCTGCTCGAATTGCGTGCCGGTGCCGACGACGCACAACAGATCGGGTTGGCCTTGCGGCGACATGAAAAAAGAAAACGCGCTTGTCTTGCTTGCGGTGATCGCGACCCACGAGCCGCTGGTTCCGTCGACGCCATGCTCGACAAGTCGCTCGCCCAGGTTCGCCGCTACCTGCAACAGCGCCGGGCGCGGGGCACACTGCTGCGCTGCGGCAACAAAAAAGCCCGCCGAGGCGAGCCAGATGATTGCCGCGAGCGCCAGACGTCTCATCGCTGCTGCCGATCGTTAAACAGCGCAAACAGCGCCGCGACCTTTTCCTCAAGCACCCGCACCCGCACCAGGATCTCGGCGCGGAACGCGACAGCGACAGCCGCTACCGCGATCACTCCGGAGGCGATCGGCCACAAGTCGACTAGGCCGGCCATTACGCGGCTGGCTTCGTCGGCCAGACTACATCGGCTGGACTTGAGAAAGTCTGGGGTACGTCACGCAAGGATTGTCGGTATGCCGCCTCTGCCGCCGACATCGCGCGATCTGAAACTGCCCACCAATCTGTAGATTTAAGAAGCGCATCACGCTCACCACGAATACCAGCCCACGTTGGTGCAGGAGGCACGTAGTCAGCAATCGTGACGCCGGGGTTGTCCTCTTTGAACTTCTCCGCAGGCGGATTGTGAAACTCGCCGTTGGCAAGTTCGTAGCCCACGTAGGTGTGGGCCGCGTTTGTGTATCTGATGTTCAACATATGTCCGCCCCTATAGTTCCGCGCTGAAAGCAATCCAACCACCGGCAGTGCCGTCTGATCTGACAGACGTTCCTTGCCCTACTGTGCTTCCGCTCGCCACCGTAAATGACACCTCGGCCCCGTAGTAGGAGCCTCCCAAGTTGCCTGAAACTGCCGTAGTATCAACAAGGCTGGCCCCCTGACGAATCTTGAAATCATTTACCGCGCTGACCGAAAGCACTGCGGAATTGTTGATCCGCATTGCCACCGGGAAGTCGATATGGACGAGGGCTTGGGTTGTGGATATCCACTCGCCCGACCCGATTGATATTGCGTTGGTATTTTCTTCTGTGCTGCGCCAGTAATACCGCAGACACTTCGCCAGCGTCGTCCCGTAGTCCTCATGCTCAAAGTCCGTGGCGACGCTGCCGACTTCGAGTTGAACGCCGGTAATGTAGAAATTGTTGGCGGTGTTATCTAGGAGGTTTTGCTGGTTACTGGTGGAGAAGCCCGTCCCCGCCGCCCATGCGTCTGCTGTGTCGTGGTAGTTTGATCCGACATGCAGGGGGAAAGAAACCTCAAGCCCGCTGCCGTTGTCGTTGTTAATCGTACCTGCCGTATCACCGGGGAAGGTGACGGTAAACTTTTCCCAAGTATCAACACTGGTAACCGTGACTTCACGAACATAGCTTTTGTTGGCGTCCCTCTGGTACATGGACACGCAGTGAGTGCCATTCTTGGGTGACTTCATCCACCAACTCAGAACAAGCGTTTTCGCGCCAGCCGCTCCATAGTCTAGGTGTTGAAGATTTTGAGCCTCAATCCTTTGAGTGATTAGTTCTGCCTCGTTTACCGCCACGGCTGCTTCGGCTGTGGTACAGTCAACCTTTAGCGAGTACCCAAACTCTGAGCCAGCGGGAACGTCGGTGTCCTGAGAAGTTGTGAAGCGAGCCTGTTCACCACCGTTTGTTAGCTGCATTTGCCAACGGTCGCAGGCTGAGTAGGCGCTTGATGTCCCGCCCTGTCCCGTCTGCGTCCCCCGCTGTGAGACCGTCATCGCGCCGTTGATTAGTAAGTTCTTCGCGGTCGTCGGGTTCGAGCCGTAGCGCCAGACCTCAGTCCCACCGACCGCAACGCCAACTGTGTCGGCTGCGGGGAAAAAGATTCCGGTATTGGTGTCGCCGGTGTTGGCGAGCGCTGGCGCGCTGCTAGATCCATCGGCCAGGGTCAGGACGCTGGCTGAAGGCGAGGTTAGCACTGTCGTCCCGGCGTTCATGTCGGCCAGGTCAGCCATCAACTCGCGAATTGCGTTGTTGATGCCGGACGGCGCGCAGCCCTCGTCGATGTTTACGCTTTGAATATCGGTGTTGCTCGCGGCGGTGGCCGAGTAGTCCGCGATCGCGTTTTTTGCCATTGGTATCCTCGCACAAATAAGCCCGCGCTAGGCGGGCTGGTCGGTTAGTGTTTTCTGTTGGTTAGAGAGTGCCGAGTAGGCCCGTCACCTGCGGCCCCAGTATCGTCTGTGCTGGCGGGCCACCCTGCTGTCCGCCAATTAGTCCGAGTGCGGCAGGGTCGAATACCGGGCGAGCAAGCATTGACGTGATGCCTGGAAGTACTGCCGATAAGCGTCGCTTGCCGAGAGAAGTAAGAATACGCTCCACTTTTTTAGGGTCAGCCTCGGTCAGCATCTTTGCCAACTGCTGTGCAACCGCTCTTTCTCGGCTCTCAGCAACACCGGAGATATCGCTGCGGATGATGCGCGTAACTGCGTCAAAAATACTGCTTGGCGGCGTCGAGCCTTCTGCTACGGCCTCGCGAATGCGAGCGACAGCTTCTTGCCTTGCGGCAGTTCGACTGTTCCCAAGCACACCGCCGAAGGTGTCAGCCATGTCGATTTCTTTTTGCAGGTTTCGCGTGAACTCTGCGAATTGTTTGTCGCCCGCTTCCCCCGGCTCAAAAGTAAGGCGTAGAAGTTTTTTCTTATTCTCAGTCTTTAGTAGATTGCGTGCGATGTTGGCATCTTCGACCGAATTTTCGACGGCGTCTATGATCGCGCTCATCGCTCCATTGCGGTACGCCTCTGCTTCGGACTTACTCCATTTGCGCATCTGCAAAGACAGGTCTTCTGGGTTCTGTCGTAAGATTGACCGACCCTGTTCCATTGCATCAATGACTGATGATTCACCGGCCCAGAAGTCTCGCGCTCTCTTGTACGCTTTGTTCTGTCCGTCGATTTCATCGAGAAACCTGTTCTTCAGAGCAGTCAACCCTCGACGTTCAGTCGCGCCTATTCCAGTGGTGAAGACATCGCCTATCTCATCATCAAGGCCCATCTTGATGTAATGCAGGAAGCGTGTGTTGACTGCCTTCACCTCGTCACCGTCAAGCAATAGCTTGCCTTCTCTGACGATAATGTTGGGCAACTTCAGACCGTCTAGTTCAGCCAAGCGGGCCGCACGGGCTACAGCATTTTGAGCGCTTGTAGTCCCAAGCACATTGATGATGCCTGGCGTGACTTCGATGTCTTGCTTATGCGCAATTTTGTACAGCTTGTCGCCGACCTGATTTCGCGCAGCAAACATAGCCGCGTAGTCTTCAAAGAACGCGCCGCGCTTGCCCAAGATTTTTCTGAGAGACCCGGTAATCCTGCCTGCCTTGCCTTTGCTGCGATCACGCAAGAATTTCATGGCTTCTGACTTACCCGGCCCCGGCATGACACCTGCGGCGTCGAGGAGGGCGCGAGGGTTCTCGCCAAGGTCTGCCAGCGTGTAGGGCAATCCAGACGCTTCTAAGAATTTCTCCATCGCGTCGTCGGTCGTGCCCAGCCCATCGTCCTGCAACGCTTCGCGCAGCATTTTCTGAGCGGTGCGGCGACCAAATCTTTGAGGCGTATCGATCGCAGCAGATACGCCTCGCGCCATGCTGCCAATACCACGCCTCGCAATTTCGCCAGCCGGGGCCAAAACGCCACCCACGACACCACCCCCGACTGCACTCGTAGCACGATTGCCAAGACCACCCTCACCTGCGCCGAAGCCTTCCGCAGCGCCTGCCGCCGTACCAACGCCGACTGCTCTGCCGATTGTGGGGACTTGGCGCACAACCTGTCCGCCAGTGCGCCCCAGAGCCGACTGGCCCAAGCCAGGGATGAGTGCGGTTGTGAGGGCGCCCGCGGCTTGGGCGCCCATAGACTTGAGCGGGTTTTCGGCAGCGTAGTTCTGCATGCCGCGGCGCTCTTGCGCGAGGTTCATTTCGTAGGGCGAGACATCTTCTGAGATGCCAGCTTTGCCAGCAAGCGACTGTATCGGGTTGTTACTGAAATACCTGCCGATCCACGAATCAAACGCCGCAGCAACTTCGTCGCTAAATGAAGCGGTAGCGCCTTGCGCGTATTGCTGCGCGAGCGTGCCGGTTTCGGTGCTTTGCAGCGCCTTGAGCATCTCCTTACCTTTTGAGTTCAAGGTTGGCGCTTGCTCTAGTTGGCGTTGCAGATCATTCATCGCCGCGACGATGTCTTTAATCTCTGCCATCAAGGCTATCCTTAATCGTGGGCTTTAATTGGTAAACTCGTCGATAGAGCTATTTGGACCATTTTGCTTGGCGGCACTCATCGCTGCGCTCGCCTCTGCGCGCAGTTTCGCAACGACATCATCGCCAAACAAATCTGGTCTTTGCGCCCGCACAGCGGCTCTTGCTTTTGCAGCCCCCATCCGAACCTTGTATGGGTCTTCCGACAGGTAGTTTTCGCTAATGTAGTCTTGCTCGGCCTGATCAAGCGCCATTTTTCTTTGCTCTTGCAGCGCAACCATTTTCAGCAACACCATATTGCCTTGAGGCGTTTTGCTAAGGTCTGCCATTGAGCCTTTGACAAATCTGAGATCGGCGTCTGTTGGATTAACGCCCAGCATCTTGACTTGAGGCAGAATGATCGTGTTGAGGGTCGCTGCAAATTCTTCACTGTTGGCGATGGTGTTCAACATTTCTTGGCTTGCTTCTGGGTTGATCCGCGCTAAAAGGCGCTGCACCCCAACAACCACTGGCTGCCCAAAACCTGTCGCCAAACCATCTTCAAGCAAATTGATTAACGGGTTGACCTTTGAAATCAGGTCGTTTGAGGCGTCGATGCCAGTTACCGTTTTTTCAAAAGCGTCGACGAGACCCTGCTCCCCTTTAGCACCAGTGCTTAAATTGACAGTAGTGCCGGTCGACGACATGGCGTTTTTGTAAGCGTCTTCGTAAGACAGGCCCGCTCGTATGCCAGCGGCGATCTTTGCATCAATCGCCGATGGCGTGGCGGGCTTGATCGACGCGATAGAAATAGCGTTGGTAATGGCTCGCTGCCGCCGCGCATCCTGCAACGCCTGCTGCCGCGCCATCTCTTGAGAGCGTAATTGCAGCGCTGCGCCAAGCCCCTGCCCCAGCGTGGTGGGCGTGGCGCTGTAGCCGCCCTGCTGGAGCAGCGCGCCAGCCGCCGCGAAGTTAGCCTGCGAGCGCGGATCGTTGAACGATGTGCCCAGCAACCCCGGTGGCTGTGGCGTGGGCGCAGCAAGCATCTGCATCAACGGCGCCAGGTTCATGCCGCCCATCTGCACGCCAGCGGGTGCGACTGCGGCGGGGGCAGGCGCAGCCGGAACAGGCGCGACCGGCGTCGGACGCCGCATAGCCGCGCTTTGGATCGTGTTGCTGATTGCCGAGATCGGCACGCCGCGGGGGAAACTCATGCGAAACCTCCCAGCAGGCCGCCACCGATTGCGCCAAACAGCGGCCCGATGCCTGGCACCAGGCTACCAAGCTGCGCGCCGCCAAGCGCGCCACCCAGGAAGCCTGCGCCGGTGTTGCGGAAAACAGGCTGCGTGCCCGTCGAGCCGAAGGTGCCGCCACGCACCGCGGTCAGATAGTCCGCGAGCTTCTGTTGCGGCCTCATCTGCTCATACTGATATCGAGCGACTTGGTCTTGCAGCTCTGCGCCCGCCTGCGCTTCGCGCGCAGCGCCAACCGCCTGCAACCTCGCGAGGTCGGCGAAATCAAGATCGGCCATCTGCGGAGCAATCCGAGACGCCGCATCCTGTCGTGCCCGCTCTTGCTGGTAGTTCTGGTACGCAAGCTGCCCGGCAGTATCGGCGAGGTTGCGCGACAGCACGTCAGTGTATGCGCCGCTCCCCAGCCGTCCGCTACGCGCAAACTGCGAGTTGACTTGGTCGGTCACCGCGCGGAACGCGGGGTCGAGCGCCTGCTGGAGAAACGGGTTTTGCCCGAGGAACTGCCCGCCGAGGACGTTCTGCGTGTAGCCTTGAGCAGATTGTGTAAGCGGAGATCCGGCAAGCGCGCGGTCGCGCGCCATGCTCAACGCCCGCTGCGTCTCAGGTGCCATGCCCACGACTGTCGACCCGGGGTAGTACTCCGGCCCCTGCGCATCGTATAGGCGCCCGGCTTCCTCCAAGCCGCGCGTGTAAAACGGCTTGATAAATTCAGGCACAGACGATTGCGTCTGCACTGTCTTGGTGCCGCCCTTACTCATCTTGCAATCTCCTTCGTCAGCAGCACGGCTGCCGGTCGATAGTCAGTTAATTTCCTCACCCAGCCTTTACGCCCGATCACCTCGGCGCGCGTGCATCCGTAATTCTCTTTTGCCCACCGCGTCACGAGCGGCTCGGCCTCAAGCAGTTCATCGAGGTTGCCGCCAGCCAGCCAGAACCGCACGCTGCGGCCAGCCGGATAGCTGACGATCTCTGTCACGATGACCGAATCGTGAAGCGGCCAGAACTGCGCGTCTCTCCGCTCGATCGCGGCCCACACGTCCGCTGGCGTGTGCGTGTTGCCCGCGTGCGCCAGCGCCGCCTCGATGTGCGGCGTCAGGCGCTCGAACTCATCCGACCACGATGTATGCAAAGTCGCGATCCGTCTGCGCGTTGTTCGCGTGCGTCAGCGTGAACGACTGTTTCGCCCGCGCGGAGATGTACATGCCGCCGGCGCCAACCTCTGCCGCGGCGTTGGCGGTGAGCGGCGTCAGCAGGATCACGCTTTCCGGCCCCGCACGGTAATCAGTCACGCTGGTCGTCGCCTGATTTGCGGTCAGCGTGACCGTGCCGGTGTTGTTAGCCCGCCCGTCAAGTAGCCCATTCACCACTTCGGCAACCTCGCGCGGGCTAGGCGCGGGTTGCAGTCTGCGAAAGTTGAAGTCTGTCATCGCAAGCCGCGCTGCTGCACCACCGCGTCGTAGCCCTGGAATGTGTCGAAGTCGCTCACGCTAAACTTGACCTGGTGAAACCGACCGCTCGACCGCAGCGGAATAAAGTTTTCGCTGTTGACCGCCGCCGCCGAGCTATAAGTCTGCGCGTCAAACGGGCGCGCACGGCTCGCGACCTGTGCGGTCACAGTCGGAGCAGTCGCCGCTGCTTGGCGATCGAGGTAGGGCTGCACCTGCGTCAGCAACGAGGCGCGGCCAGGCGTGAACTCAAACTCGCCAGTCTCGATTGTTGCTGTCAGATTGCTGCCGCTATATATCTGGATCTTGTTGTTGCGCCCGCCACCAAAAAGGTACTCGCCACCGACCCACACGACGTCATCGAGCGACGGCGTCAGCGCATCAAGCGATGAGTTGACGTTGTCCAGCCCCTCAAGCGTGTAGCTTGGCGAGAAAAATGGAGCGACTAAGTCGTGTGTCTGGTCGATGCTCGACCAGCGGTCGATCTGGTAGTTGTAGACCAGGAGCTTAGTTGGCGTGCCGCTGCCGCTCTTGACCGGGTAGCCCCAGACGACGAGCTTGTTTGCCGGGTCAACCGCTGCCGACAGTCGATGAGCCTTATCGCGATCAAACTCGTCGAAAAATGTGCGGTCAACTTTCTCGCTGCCGATCGCCTTCGACGAGTTGCCGTCGAACAGATAGAAGCCATCGCCCGCGAGATAAAATACAAACGGCCCGACGTTGCACACGCTGCCCGGGTACGGGCAGCCGCGCGATGTTTCGACTTTGTCGAACTGGAAGATCAACGGAGAGCCAACGTAACTCATCCGCACGATGCCGCGCTCGCACAGCACCGTGCCATACTCGCCGCCAACCACGCCCGTCACGTTGCCGAGGTCACTGATGTCCTGCACATCGGCCTGGCTTGTTCCGACCGTCCACGCAGTCGCGTCGTCTATGCCACTCCAGCGGATACGGCGCGGGTAAGTCGTCGCGCCATAGGTGACGTAGCCGGTGACTACGAAATCACGCACGACCGCGAGATAGCGTGCCGCAGGAGAGCCCGTGAGGTCGGCGAACAGCGACGATGTGCCGATCTCGTAGCTTTGCAGGATGTCGCTGGTGCCGTGCGCCGCAATAACGCGGTCGCCAAATTGCACGAACCTCCAACGATCAGTGGAGCCTAGCGTGTAGTTGCCCGCCTTCGACTTATTGTCCAGCGCAGTTGTTGCGCTGTTGTAGAGGTAGAGCTTGGTTTCATCGCCCGCGAACAAGTTGTTCGTCGCGTCCGATCCCTTCGCAGCATAGATGCCGCGCAGGTATGCGTCAGCCGCGCCGCTGTAATCCGACATGGCTTTGAAGGACTTATAGCCCGCAGCCACGGGCACCACGTTGGTCGCAAGCGTGACGCCGGGGTTGTTGTAGCTTGGCTGGTCTGGCAGCCACTCGCCAAACTTATTCATTGCAAAGCCCAAGTCTGAGCGCCCGCTGTCTGCTCGGTCCAGGTGTCGCTACCCGCCGCAATCACGGCCCAACTTTCGCCAAGCGCATAGCTTGTTGTCGTCGTCGTGAATGTAAGGATTGCCGAGCCAGCCGCATCCATGACTGCAAATGCATCGCCAGTTGTCGTCGCGAGAACAGACACGGCGTCTCCAGACATCGTAACAAGCGAGAACGCCTGGCCGGTGACTGTGAACGTCGCGCTTGCCGAACCGCTCGGCAGTTGAATGCGCAGTACCGCGCCGCTCGTTGTAAACGCTGGCGAGATGCTGCCAGATGCCAGCGCGACCCTATTCGCAGAACCCGTCGTCGTCGTCGCAAGTGCGGCGGTCCCCGCGACGTCGAAAACACCAAAGGCCGAACCGCTCGGCGTGAACGCGCTGCTGTCGCTCGCCTCTGCGTAGCGCAGCGCGCTTGTCGTCCATATTGCGTTGTCGAGACTGTAAGCGAGGCTGTCGAGCGTGCCCCAAGCGTCTAGGTCGTCGAGGCCCGGGCCAACAATATCGGCGGGCATTTATTAGTCGAGGCTAATCGTGATCGAGCCAGACGCGACCTTCAAGATATCGTTGGTCGCAATAGTCTTCGACGCCGTAAACGATCCATGAAACAGCAAGTTGCCGCTCGTGGACGCATCGTAGATGCCCCAGTGACTGACTGTGCCCCACGAGCCTGTCGCGGCGTCAAACTCCACCGCAGCGTTCGTTGCAGCGGAGCCGCTACTGGCGGCAGCGAACGTCATTGCCTTGCGGCTGTAATTAGATCCACTGAGTTCAGTGCCGCTATTGTCGTCGGCGAAAGACCCCGTTGAGAGAGCGAGATAGAGCCCAGACGGCTGCGTGAACGCGGTCCCGCCAAGCGTGTGATCGAGGAGCTTGTTCTCCAGATAGTTCGATGCGCTCATCGCGTGTATTCTCCGTAAAATGTAGCCTTCATCTCAAGCCCGCCCGATGGATGCCGTGCGGCTTCCTCGCTGCGGTTGATCTCGTCCATCGCGACAGTCGTCAGGCCGTCGAAGTAAGACGCGCGCTGCTCGTCCATCAGGTAGCGATAGGCGGCGGCAAGCGTCGCGTACAGATACGCATCCGGATATCGCGTCAGCACGGTGTTGGTCGTGTTGCTGCCCGAAAGCGCGGCGAGACCCTCGGCGTACACGAGTTCAATCGTGTAGGTCGTGTCAGGAATCGGGCGCACCGCGATTTCGCTACCCATGACCGTGTACGCGCGCGGCTTCGCCTGCCCGCTGTTTGGGTATGCGCTGTAGAGGTCGCCTGGCGTCATAAACTCCAGCACAACCCGCGGGTCGGTGTTGAGGCGCACGAGGCGGATGCTGCGCAGATCAGTCGGCAGCGTCACATACTCGTCGCCCGCGCTGGTGGTGGCGGTGGCGCGCTTGTGCGTCGAGCGAGGACTTAGCTCGCGAGACAAGCGAGCCTCTGCGAGATCGATGAAGTCATCGATCGCGGACGTGAGGTCGTCGCGCGCGAGGTGGTTCGCCACCGCCGTCTTGAGGTCGCTGTAGGTTGCGAGTGCCATTGGCTACACACGCCCGCCTGTGGTGCGGAACGCCCTGTTATCGGGGTCATTAAGCCACCGCTTCCACGCCTTCATGTTGTCGCGGGGCTGACCAAATCTCTTGAGGAGGTCGTAGTAGATCACGCTCGGAATTTCGGCGATCTTCTGCTGGTGCCGCTGCGTGTTGCCGATCATGGCGCCGCGACGCCATTCTTTTTCTTGCGCCTTTGCGCCCTCGACGATGGGCGTCGTGTCCTGCTCAGTGAGAATAGACAGACCATCTACATCGTCCGTCAGCCAGGTCTTTTTCTTGGTGATCGGATCGAACGAAATCAGCTTCTTGTGCATTTGTTCTCCAAGCAAAAAGGGGCGACCGAAGTCGCCCCTTTCCGTCGTCAGGCTCTGCTAGCTGGACTAGCTGGTCGAAAGATCAAGCACGGCGCCGTGAGCCTTGGGCGCCTTGTTGATGAGCGTGTACTCGGACACGATCGCGAACTGCGTGTTGTCGCCGGTCGGCGCAACGTCGCTCACCGAGAACATGCGACCCGGCAGGTGACCGATCGAGTAGTAGTCACTGTCGAGCAGGAAGATGCGATCGTTCGCGATGAAGCGATCGATGACGACGTTCAACTGGCCGAAGTCGGTCAGGTAAAGCGACACGCCACCGATGATCGCAATCTCGCGCGGTGCGGTGTACTGCAACTGCGCAGTCGCCACCGATCCGGACGACAGGTCCGAGAACGCAACCTTGTTCGCCGGCGATACGACCATCATGTCAGGCTGCCCACCATCGGTGTAGCAATCCTCCATGACCGAGTCGATCTTCGGGAGCGTGAGCGCGGCGTTGGTGCCAGCACCGTCAGAGGTGTCGGTGCCATCGCCGGTCGGCGTAGTGGACGGAGCCACGAGAGACACGTTCGTCATCCACGCCGGGAACGCCGCAATCTTGCGCGGGTCGCTCGACGCACGGGCTTGGTCAACGGTCAGCGACTTTTCAATGTCGCGGCGCTGCTCGATGCCCTTGATGACTTTGACGTATGCAGTCTCACGATCGCGGCCCGCCTTATCGACCGCGTCGAGAGTGTTCGAGACGCTCGCAGCCTGCACGGCGATCTGGTGGTAGTTCCCGAGACGCGACGTCGCGGACGGGTTGACAAACGAGTAGGACGCACCTTCCGCAACGTAGTTAGTTGCGGATGCGGCAGCGAGTTCCTGTACCTGCCACTCGTGAAAAACGCCCTTCGTGACTTCCTTCTTGGCGTTGGAAAAGATCGGCGTTTCGTCGGGGTCGATGCGCGAAATGACGTCGGAGAGGTCTTCTCGCTCGCCAACCGCGTCTGAAGTTTTGAACACAGCCATCTGCGTTGCTCCTAGGTTTTGTTGAGTAAGTATTCGACAGCGCTATCGACGCTGCCTTTCTTCGCGAAACGCTCAAAAGCCCTTCGCTGATTGTCGGAGGCGACTTGCTTTCGCGTCTTCGGCTGCCCGCCCTTGACCATCTTTTTAGCCGCGGCGACTTTTTTCTTCACAGCAGGAACCTGTGTCTTGAGCAGCTCATCGTACAGATGAGCCTTGCGCAGTATCTCGATCGCTCGGCTGTCGCTGGCCTGCGACAACTCAGCATCCGAGAACCCCACACGTTTGGCGTATGTAACAATGGCCTCTTGTTCCTTGCGCCGAACATCGGGATCGCGCCATTCAGGGATGCGGTCAAGCAACCGCACGTTTTCCTGTTGCACCTTCTGCGAAAACAACTGCTGCTGCTCGGCGGCTATCCGCCGCATCGCTTCAGCACGTTCAAGCTGTGCAAGTTTCTCCTGCTGGTAAGCAAAAGGGTCTTCCTCTTGCATCTTGTGAAGATCAGCCTCAGACATTTGCTGCGCCGACAAGGTGGCAGCAATCTGTTGCAAGCCATGAGCGTAGCGTTCACGCTCTTGCGCAACCGCCGTCCGCTCGGCCTCGACCTGCTTTCGCTGGTCGGCGGCCTCGGATAGGCGCTTCTGCGCGGCAGATTCAAGCTGGTAGGATTTGACCAGGTCGTCGAGAGTAACGTCCTGCTCACGCCCGTCCACCTTGACAGTGTAGAGAGTTTCAGCCTCCTCGGCCTCGACTTCCTCTACGGCGTCGTCATCATCCGCAGCGTCGTCGGCTTGGGCGACATCGTCACCGGCCTCATCTTCCACGGCGTCATCCGACGCAACTGCTTCGACCTCGTCGGTTTCAGCTTCCGGCTCCTCGGTCGCTTCGCTTGCCTGCTCGACAGGGGCTACCGCTTTTCCCAGGAGAGCCTCGACAGCGTCAGCCGTCGAGAACCTGCCAGTGCCCGAAGGCATCCCGGCTTCGTTCATGTGTCACCTTTATTTGCTTGTTTGATGCAACTGGCGCTCGGCCAGCTTGCCTGTCTCCACGACAGTCGTGAGGTGCTGCTTCACCGCGCGAAGCGACTTCAACAACACAAACAGATGCTCGCGCCCGTCGACGTCACGCGCCGGGCTTTCAGCCCAAGCGGTCGTGTACTGGGCTTCGAGAGTGTCAAATGCCTCGATCAACAGATCGTTGCGCAGGAGCGCCGCAGCCTTTGCGCCGCGATCAGCCTCCTCCCGCAGTTTGCCAGGGTTCATGCGAGCGGCACGAACCCTTGCCGGCCAAGCAGGTCAACCACTGGCGGCGTCTGGTAGATCGCGGGCCGCATCGCATATGAGCGGTTGAACGCATCGTTCAACGTAGCGAAATCTGCGAAACCCGCAGGCGCTGCGTCCAGCAGCGTGCGGCGATAGTACGGCTGCGCCGTAGCGTAGACCTGGCTGGCGGTCGGCGCGGCCACAACGACAGGCAAAGGCACAGGATCTGGCACTGGCACCGGCATGACTGGCTGCATCTGCCGCAGCGCCTCGTCAATCTCTTCCTCGGACGGCGGGCTAACCGCGTCGCCAGGGAAGCCGCTGAAGGTGTTGTCTGCATACCCCGAAGTCATGGCGCCCGAAAGCAAGGGGCCGACGTATGGAAGGTTTGCCAACACCGTCTCCACCGGCATCGTTCTGCCGATCGCATTTTTGATGGCGCGCGGGCCAAGAAGCTTCAACACCGGAAGATCAAACAACGGGTCGGCATAGAGCTTGCCGCCCTCTGCCTCCCGCAGCGTGTTGAACTCAGCAGCCTGTTGCCTGCTTATCGCTTCTTTTGCCATCTCGCCATCGGGAGAGAACAGCGCAGGCTCAGACGCGCCAATCGTTGCTTGATCCGCCTGGTTTGCAAATGCGTTGTAACCGAGTGGCGCAAGGCTGTCGTAGGTCACCATGCCCTGCACGGTCGGATCGACAGATACGTCGGTGCCCGGCACCGTAATCCCGCCGTAAGCATCAAAGCTCGCCGGATCAACGCCCAGGCCGATACCCAGCGACGCGACGTCGCCACCACCAAAACTCATCTCTATGCCCTCGGCAGATTGGCGCTTACAGGATTGCCAAGCTGCACGCTCTGCGCCCGCAGCGCCAACTCAGCTTCCAACTCCTGCTTGCGCAGTTCGAAATCAAGCCGCATTTCCTCCTGCTTCAGCGCGATCTCGGCCTGCATCTTCTCGCGCTTCAGCGCGATCTCGGCCTCGGCCTGCTGCCGCGCCGGGTCAGGCGCCTGCTCTTGCTGCTGCGCCTGCTGCGCCATCGCCATCTCCAACTGCGGCCCGCTGTTGAAGAATTGCGACGTATCTCTGAACCCGGCCATCTCGGCGATCCGCTTCAGCGTGTTGACATATTGACCCACGCTGACGACCGGGTTGGTGACGCCAAGCTGCTGAAGCAACTGCTCCTGCTTGCCCGCGATCTGCACAAGCATCGCCAGACGCTCCTCGTCACGCCCGTTGCCGAGCCCAACTTGGACCTCGATGTCGTAGTCGGTCGCCCAAGTCGATGGGTCCATCTCGACGAACTGGTTGCGCAGGCGCACGATCTGGGCCTGCGGCATATACTTCACAATGCACTTCAGGATCAGAGACGCGAGGTCTTTCATGCCCGTCTCTGCCATCACGCGCGCGATCATCTCGACCTTCGCCTGCGAGGCTTGCATCGTCGCGGACACAGCTGCCGCGGTGGTCGATTGGAGCACATCAGGGTCAAGCCCCATGCTGGCGGCGGACATGCCCGTGCGCTGATCGCGCACCGCGTCCATGTACTCCAGCATCGCAAACGCCTGCTGGCCGACCTGCGGCACATTCAGCGGCGCAACCATGCCCGGCGCGCGGGTGCGCACGATCCCGCCAGGCCGCGCCTGCAACAGGTCATCAAGATTTACCTGGCCCTCGACCGCCACGACGCGGGAGTTGTTTTGCAAATACAGATTGTCCAAGAGCTGCCGCATGATCGTGGACTTGATTAGCTGCACGTCCATGACCTGCTCGGCTACGCTGCGCCCGACCAGGCGGTGCGGCATCAGGATCGGCGACAGGACCGCGAACGGCACCTTGTCCCACTCCTCGTTTTCTAGAATGTGCGTTCCTTCGCCGATCGACACGACGCGGCGCAGTTCCGCGATGCCGTCGCCGTCGTAGTCGGAGTAGATGTAACCCTCGACGACCATGACCTCGCGCAGCGCCGGGTCTTTGCTCTCAAGGTTGGTGCCGCTCTCGATCTCCTCGAAGCGCTGCTGCCGCTCCTGCTCCTGGTCAAGCTCGTGGTAGCCCGCGTAGCGCTCGACCTCGTCCTGGTCGTAGCCCATCGCCACAAGGTCGCTGACCGTCATCTGCGTGCGCTGGCCCACGAACGTCGCGCTCTCCATGTCGGTCGCGCGGCGATTAAACAGGAACTCCTCTGGCGGGATGTTGTTGATGCGGATCGAGCCGTCTGGCACGCGGCGCTTGATCTTGACGTTGTAGACGACGACGGGTTCGCCCTCGTCATCTACGCCAACCTCGATGCTCTCCTGCTCGGCAATCTCGATGGCGTCGTCGTCGGTCAAGACAGCAAGCTGCGCAGGCGTCACGCCCTCGAACTCATCCTCGACGATCTTCTCGTCTTCCTCGTAGTAGACCTTGACGACGCCGATCTTGAACAGCAGGGCATCCTTGATCCAGTTGTGCAGGATGCGGAACCCAGGGTTCTGCGTCGACAGCACAAAATTAAGGTACTCAGTCGCCTGCTCGGCGCTCGCCACGTCCTCGGGCTGCCGCGGCAGGCAGCGGGCGAAGTCGCCGTTGCCGAACACGCGCATCAGCGACGGCATCATGTACTCAATCACGTCACTGACTTCGGTGGCGACGACCTGCGAGCGGCCATCGACCTCGTTGCCGAACGAATCGCCAAGGTAATACGACAGCGTGTCCACGCGATCCTGAGAGAACTCGGTGTCGTAATAATTGACGGCGTTCTGCACCTCGTTTGTGAATAGCGAGGAAAAGTCGTCGTCGTGCATCTTTGCCATTGGCTTAAACCCGCAGCGCTAGCTGCAATACTTCCCCGTCTTTACGTTCCCGCCCGGCTTGCCTTTGCCGTAGTTGCCGTTCTTCTTGCCGGTCATCTTGCCCTGCATCTTCATTTCTTCTTCCCCTTAGGTTTCTTCGCGGCAGCCTTAAACGCGGCAGCCGACGGCGCACCCGCAGACCCAGGCTTGCGCATCCGCTCGCCGCTGCCCGCTTTGATACGCTTGCGCTTGGCGTGAATGTTGGCGTAGAGGCCGGGTCGCTTTGGCATAAGTCACCACTTCTTGCACGACCAGTAGCGAGCCGAGAACTTGTCGTCCGCCGTGTCGCAGTTGTGGCGCGCGCGGAAACTTGCCCGCCGCGACGGGATTTGTTTCTTGATCGTCATGTCGGGGTCGCCGAAGCGTACCAGCTTGATGTCGTTGCCCTTCGCCGCCAACACCGCAAATTTCTTCGACGCGCCGGGCGTGCGCTTGGGCTTGTTGAAGCCTGCGAACG
>Ga0208161_1000742_pt1 | contig 18039 bp, 19 predicted proteins | sample CB_VirMetaG_3_FD_184538 | JGI IMG/M metagenome (GOLD analysis project Ga0208161, IMG submission 184538) | Freshwater to marine saline gradient viral communities from Chesapeake Bay - CB_1508_1S Viral MetaG (SPAdes) (version 4) | ecosystem: Environmental > Aquatic > Marine > Coastal | place: USA...
GACGACGAACTGGGCACGCCTACTTTTTTTTTTACACCGCTACGCTCTCGTTTTTTAAAAAATCGCAAAAAACCCTTTTTTCAGTCTCGCTACGCTCCTCTACGCTCCCCCCTCTTCTTCTCCCCCACATCATTCTCATCGTACTTGTACAACATTTCTTAAAAACCTCGTAAGGTATCGTAAGGAAAGTAAAAAAAAATCTACCACACCACCACACCACCACACCACGACAATATATTAAAAATTATTCATACAATATTTTTTACATCATTCTGCTAAGCAACGATACTAATATTTTCAGGATTTACACCTCTACTCAATGCGGTGTATTTACTTTTACAATTCATTCTATTATGCGACCAATCCCATATAGTAAAATTATCTTTTATTGTTGTCCCTTGAACCTTATGTATTGTGGTGCAATAATTTAAATAAAAATATTCTTGTATATTATTAACATTCATATTTATTAAATGTTTTTCTATTGTACCATTTTCATCAACTCTTTCACTTTGTAATAATACATTATCATTATCATAATCTAAAACTTCAAATGTTTCATTATTTAAATACATATTATTTTTATTATCATTTTCTCGTGCTATTAAAGGTAATCCTTTATAAATATACATATCTTGTCCTTGTATATCATTTTCTCTTACAGGAATAAATAAAGAATTATTAGATTTCATTTTTTCATTCCATTTTTTATTTATTTTAATTCTTGTTTTATTAGTATAACAAATATTTATTTCTGTTTCTTTATAAGGAAATTTAGAAATATCTAAATTTTCTACATCATTTAAATATTCTTTTAATTTAAGATTATATCTTTTAGTAATATTAAGAATATTTCTATTATTATTACATAAATATTTAACAGCAGAATGATTAAAATAATCATTAATTTTTTCATTTTCAACAGGTGGTAATTGTTTATTATCACCTAATAATAAAAATTTTACACCAGTCGCTCTTTTGACAAAACATAATCTTCGCCATAATTCTTTTGAAATCATACTAATCTCATCAACAATAATATATTCAACATTTTTTTTAATACTATTTAATTTAGCAGTACTTATATTACCTTCCATATTCATATTTAAAAATTTATGAATAGTAGTACCACCGATATTTAATGCACTTTTATTTGTTGGTGCTATTATTCTAACATTATTTAAACAATTAGCAATTTTTTTAGCAACATAAGTCTTACCACAACCAGCATCTGCTTGTAATAATAAACCACCTTTTATAAGAAAAGCATCTTTTATTTTTTCCCAATTATCACTATCATTTATACATAAATCAGTCCATTTTAATTTATTTAATCTGTAATCTTTATGTTTAAAGTCTTCAATATGTTTAATTTTTGGAATACTACAATTTCTACAATAACCCCATTCATTACTATTATTTAATTTAGGTACTTCATTTTTAAAATGAAATATACAACAATCAACATTTCTACCAATTAATAAACCTCCTAATTCTTCCATTTCTTTTACCATATCATATAATTTAATATTGCTTTGGTCTAATAATTGAATATACATACCAAGATTATTTTCTGTTAAAGTCATTTCTTTTTCACAACCATACATAAAATGCTCTGTATTTGGAATTTTAATAATAACTGGTTTCATATCAGGGTATTCTTTTATAAATGAAAATATTTGATTAATATCATTATTAATATTATATTTACCATATTTACATTTTGTTTTCGCCATCATTCCACTCATCATATTAATTAGAAATTTATATATTTCTTTTTTACCTTTGCTATATTTTAATATATTATCAATAATTAATTTAAAAATATTTTTATTTTCCTTAAATGATGGTTCAAGTTTATGAGTTATTACAAATTCTATATTTTCTTCAATTGCTTTGTTTATAATTGATGAACTATATACATCTGTTCTTCTAAATAATGTAGTATCATCTGTTATTACATAATATAAACCAAGTTGAACATTATCACCATATTCATATTCATATTTAACCCATTCATCATTAAAATCAAATCTTATCCATTCTTCTAATGGATTATATAAAATGCTTGAATATTGTTTGTTAAAATCTCTTGCGATAGTATTATTATCATCTAATAAATTTATATATTTTTCATCTATTAATCCTTTATGAACTCTGTTTTTTTTTGCTAAATTTAAACTATTAAAAACATCAGGGTTATGATGTGATGTTTTCAATTCTCCATTTATACTTGATTTAATAATATCTTGTAAAATTCCTCCTATTGTTTGTCCTATATATTCTATATTCATATTTTCACACAATTCTTTTGTCATTGGTATAAACTGGTTTATGGTATAAGAAATTTTGTCAATTTCAAATGATTTTAAGTTCCCATCATTAACAACTAAACTTCTTGGTTTTTTATGTTTTTCATTTAAAATTTTACCTAATTCATAAAGGGGGTCTGTATTTTCTAATACAATAATATCTTTAATTGGATTTTTTTCTTTATTATCATCTTTAATATGATGATATAAAACATCACTTTTGCTATCAACTTGTGTTGCGATTGTAATTAGTGATTTTCTTAAATTTTCAGGAATAGGGTAAAAATGTTCGTCACTAATTCTATATAATAAACTTGGAGCATTTCTGTTTCTTTTTTCAGGTGTATATGTAAAAAATCTTTTTTCTCTATCATCAAATGCTGACATTGTTATACCATATTCCATACACCATTTTCTAATATTCCAAGTATTAACACCTTTATTTAATGTATCGCCATCATCAAATATTTGAGAAATAGTTTCATAATTACAAACTTTTTTAAATCCTTTAATATTTTTATAAGTATTTATTAAATAATCAAATACACATTTATCTGTTCTTGTATCCCATTCTTGTTTGTCATCATACCCATCAATCATTAATGCACCAGTTTTTTTCATTCTAACATCTCTTAAATCTTTATCTTCATATTTAAAAATTGATTTATTAATTTCTAAAACTTCGGCACTTCTCACATAATTTCTTTTTAAAATAGCATTTAAATAATCTTCAATTTCTTTATTAACAATTACATCTATTTCTTTTTTGTCTTTAATTTTATTATCAAATGGTATATTATACCATTCAATTTTTCTTAAATCTTTTATTATCCATTCACTTTCAGTATTGTATTTTTCTATATCTTCAAATTTATATTTACTTTCTTTTTTATCCATTAATTCTAATTCATAAATTCCATCATAACCATTTTCTCCAACATCAAACTCTATTAAAAACTTAACGGAAGTTGAACCAACATATCTTATTGGTTCATCAACAACTTTAATAATAAATTCTCTTCTTTCTTTTGGTGATTTAAATGATTTAACATTATATTCTTTCATTAATTCTTTAAATTTCTTATTGTTTCCATGTGGTTTATAACCATATTTTTCAATAAATGATTTAATAGCGGTTTTTAAGGTTATCCTTTTAGGTGGCATAGTTAATTAAAGGTAATATATTAATCTATAATATATATAGAAAATAATTCTTATATAGTTTTTTATCCGTAAAAATACAAAAAAAATAATCAAAAATATTTTATTATAATAAAGTATGAAGAATAAGATAGGTAATGGAATACAACAACGGAAAACTGCAAATGATAAAATATATACACCTAAACCAGTTGCTTTAAAGATGATAGATATGTGTGATTTAAAAGAGGGTGATACAATATTAGACCCTTCATATGGTGGAGGAGTATTTTATGATAATTTGCCTGAATATGTAAATAAAGAATGGTGTGAAATTGATGAAGGTAAAGATTTCTTTGAATATGAAAAAAAGGTTGATTGTATTATTGGAAATCCTCCATATTCATTATGGAATAAATGGTTAGAACACACTATGAAATTAACAGATAAATTTTGCTATATATTTGGTATATTAAATCTTACAGATAAAAGAGTTCGTAATATTTTAGATAATGGTTATGGGATAACAAAATTGCATCTTTTATATGTTGATTGGTGGTTTGGGCCTTCTTATTTGGTGGTTTTTGAAAAAAATAAACCTTCAATAATGTCCGTTGAACCAAATAGGGTATTATGCGATATTTGCAATGAAAGATGCAAAAGAGGTTTAAATGGTAATGATCCTAACCATTGTACGAACATAAAAAAATAATCAAAAATATTTTAAGCGATGTTTTGAGTTTTATTTAAAAGTTCTTCATATAATTTTTTGTAATTAGTTTTCTCTTTTGCGTATTCCTTACATTTAATTTTTTGTTTTTCTCTATAATCAGCATCGTTATGATATAAATATTTTTTACGATTTCTATTTAGTTCTCGTTGTTTATTATTAAATTCAGGTTCTTGTCGTCTTTTACGCATATATTCTCTATGTTTTTCTCTTTTAATTTGTTTTTGCTCTTCTGTTAGTTCAACCATTCTATTATATGTATATATTATTTAATTCTTATATATATTTATTCTCCGTAATTATTATTATTTTTTTTATACCGATGTATTAAATTTTTTTGAAATTGATAATCCCTGCATCTTTGACACCATTTGTTATAAACATTTGGGTTTTTTCTTGATATGTCTTTTTTATCCGGTCTATAACAAACTTTACATTTTTTACAAGTAATATATTCATTATCTATCGTATATTTAGGGTTTAAAGCTTCTTCTCCGTTATTTACCATTCTATTGGTTTCGCAGTATTTAATTTACTATTATATAATTCTATATAAAATAATTCCATATTATTCACTAATTTGTCTTTTTTATCTTCAACCGATATATCAACTAATTTTTTCATTTTCCAATTCTCAAATCCTCCTGTTTTTCTTATATATTTATAAACTTTTAAATTATAACCCTTATCGTGTTCGTCATTACATCTTCTTTTATGTTGATATTTTCTAACACCCCAGTTCCTTGTTTTACCGATATAAGTGTTTTTTAATTCATTATCAAAAATATTATATAATATATATATTTGATAATTATACATCATTTATTTAATATAAATCAATATTTTTAAAATACATATATTTATGAACTTTTTTATGTGCTTCATAAAAAATATCTAAATAATATCTTTTACAATACTCACAAAATTTAAGAGACATTCTAAAATATGCGGATAATTTAAAAAAAATTATTTTCTTAATATATAGTAGATAATGACAGAAACAGAACTTAATACTAACATAAAACCGACTCCAAATAAACAAAAGATAAGATTATTATTCCCTTATGACCATAATTCAAAATATAAAAAAATCGGTGTTAAATGGGATAACGAAAATAAGATGTGGTATTTCCCCTCATTAAACGGCGAACTACCTGATAATTTAAAACCTTTAAAATGTTATAAAATTGCTATCAATTATGATGATAAAGAGTTTTTTAAACCATTATTAAAATCTATGAGATGGGATAAAAATAATAAAATTTGGTTAGTTAATCAAGAAGACTATGATAAATTTTTATCAATCTAAATTAAACTTATTTTTATAATCTTTTATACTTGCTTGTAAAGTTGGTTTATTCCAGAGTATATATCTACTTAAACTCCCTGCACTCATGTAGTCATTCCAATTTTCATTTTTTTTATGTCTATCTAAATATTTTTGTTTTCTTTCATTATCTTTATGTATAGTATAATCACTCATTCCTTTCGCACCAAAATGTGTTGTTTTTATTTTTTTATCACCATCATAAAATATTGCTTTCATTTTTTTATCTTTTCTATCACTTTCTGTAATTTCAACTCTCATCTTAATAATAGTTAATATATTATTATCCAAATGTGTCTGCTATCATTTTACTATACATCTGCTCTCTTAATTTGTTTTGTAATTTTTCAGCATAAGACTGTTTTGCTAAATAATCAATAGAATTTTCTTCTTTCTGTTTTGATAATAATTTTTGATTTTGTTTTTCAACCTTATGAATATTATTTATTTTACTATTTATAATTCTATTTTTTAATGCTTCGTTTTCTTTTCTTATCTTTTCAATCTCTTCATTTTTTCGTTTTTCTAATTCTTCTAATTGTTTTTTACTATCATCACGAATAACTGATTTATTAACCCTTTTTGCTCTTGCTAATGCTAGGGTTTCTCTTCGTTTATCAGCAATTAATTTTTTTCTTTTTTCCTCTTCACTTTCCTCCGGTTCTTTAATAGTAATTTCTGTATTTTCATTAATCTCTTTTTCCTCTGTAATCTCTTCCGTTGTTTCAACTTCCTTGACCTCTTCGCTCTGTTTTTTTAATTTTTCTTCTTTAATTCTTAATCTTCTTAATCTATCTAATTCATTTTTTCGTTTTCTTTGTTCTTCTGTTAAAGGCATCTATATTATAATCTATATTAATATAAGATTTTTTTTATACTTGTATTGCTTCTGCTTGGTTTTCTAATCTTACTAATACTGCTCTTTCTTTATCAGTTCTCGTAAGATTTAATAATTCTTCTCTTGTTAATTTTTGTTTTCTTGCTTTATAAAATAAGTTAGATTTACTTACCTCTCTGTCGTCTATTTTTTTAGAAGAAATATTATAAATCTCATTTGATAAATTTTCTAAATCTTTATTTTGAGGTATCATAGTTTTCCCAAAATATTGAGTTTGTCTATTTGGTGCTATTCTTAATTTATTATTTTCTATATATTGCCCTGATACATCAACTAATCTTTTATCAACATGCATATGATATGCATAATTAAATCTATCAGAAGTTTCGTTATTTCTTACTCTTGCATCTATTATACCATTATTAGGTAGTTTAGATTTTTGAGAATTTTCCTTACCTATTACACCTGTAATATTTTGAATATCTAATTGATTATATCTTTCATATTTATCATTTGAATAAGAATTTTTATTAACTCTATCTAAATATAAATTATCTAATATCTTACCATCTTGGACTGGCATTCCTTCAACACCATCGTTTTTATAAGAGCGTTCTAAAACATTAAATAGATTTTGTTGATTATTACTAATATCTCTATTCTCCATTATCTATAATATGGTAATATAAAAAATAATATATTTTTAAGTAATTCCTTAAACAGATACTACGACTGAATGACCTTCCATAACTGTTAAAACACGAGAGCATTTTGCGAAGATGTATGGAGCAACAGATGCTGATGAAGAACCGACATTAAAGGATGCTTTCCAGTTGATATTAAGAGCGGAGGATTTTCCATCTAATCCTGATTTAACCCATTCTTTTTCACCGGAGATATTTTCTAATGATACGACCATAGCGAAGTAATATTTTAAGAAATCCGCTAATGATTTACAACCTTGATGAACCCCAGCGGACATGTCAATATTATTATTACCCATAGCAATAAGAGTTTCATTGTATATTTCAGCATCATCAAGGGGTTGAGGCATTAAAGGAGTATTGTTAATTTCTACCGATGATGATACGAGATTGGTAGCATCAGACTGGAAATAGTAGGATTGATTGAATAAACCACCAGCAGAATTGTGGAATAAATCAGCAGAAGTTGTTGCAACTGGTTGAGTAGCAAGTGCTTCTTTGAAAGTTTTACCAGCATTTACATTGTTAGAACCTTGTAATCTTAAAGTAGTAATTGTTGGAGTTGCTGGGTTGAAAGTGCATATAAGTTGGTCTAAACTGGTGCTATTTACGGTAGTCATCATATTCATACTTGTTCCTTTGGCAGTAGTGCTTAATTTAGATGATATGTAGGTAGAATAACCGATATTTAAACCTGATGATAATAGTTTGGATGCTTTTAGGTTATAGTAAAGAGGGTCATTAAATACTATTTTAGAGATGGTGAAATGAATATCTTTTAATGAATATGTAGCACCAGTAGTGGTGGGAGCGGTTGAGGCGGTGCCGTCAGCACTACTCCATAAAACATTAGCATCACTCAAAGTGATTTCTACTTCTACGGTATTTAAATCGTTAGTATCAATGCATGGTGTAGATGATGATGATATGAAACCTAACCAGTTATTAACCATCATTTTCATATCAGTATCTGCTACTGCGTTATTATTAACTCTTATTACAGGGTCTCCTCCTGTATAATCATTTGCACCAGATGTAGGTGCTAATTTATAATCAATAGAAGGATCGGCGTTTTCTAAAACACCCCTTTTAGCATCTTGGTCGCTACCAGCATCAAGGTCATAAAGTTTATTGTATAAGATATTATAATTATCAATTCTTTCTATTAGAGTGCCATTTACATACAAACCAAGAGTTTTAATGCAAGATGCTAAACCATTTCTTGGGAAATGCATTTTATCACTTCCACTATCTTGGGTCGCAGTACCCTTTGCATGAAGAGCAAATGTTCGTAAATCTACGATAGTGTTAGAAGGATACTTTACACGAAAAGTTTCACCAGCACTGACATCAGTTCGGTCTGGAGTTAATTTCACAGAGGTTTTTGAAAAGGATTGTAATTGAGCGATTTTATAAGCTAAATTCTTGGGGAAGCTACTAAATTCCATTATATATTCGTTCTAATATAATAGTAAGAAAAAAAATGAAATTATAAATAAATTATTCTTTTAACCATTTTTCAATATTTGCTCTATATTTTTTAGTTGAACCTTTGCTTCTTGCATCAATAACTCTTTTTTTAAAATTTATCCATTCTTCATCAAATTTTCTTAATTGTCCTTTGGGTTGTGCTGGTTCTAATATAAATTTATCAGTTTGTTCAATTTTTCCTGACATTCCTTCTTCTTTTATATCCATACCTGCTTCTTCATCCTCTGTTTTTTTCAATTTTGGTTCTATTTCTTGTTTTTTAGCAGGTATAGTTAAAAAGGGGTCTATTTGAAATTTTTGTAAATCAGGTAAATAAGCACCAGTTGTTGCTTTTATTAAATCTTCTAACTTGGTTTGTTCTCCATAAATTTGCATAAATGTATCTCTTTCAAGTGCATCTTCAAATTCATCTTTTTTAGGTTCAATTCTTAAAAATTGATTACCTGCTTCATATGCAGGAAAATCAAAATTTAATAATTGTTTAGTAATATCTTGAATATCTTCTTCATCTTCATCAATATCCATACCTGCTTCTTCTTCTTCTAATAATTCAGGGTCTTCAATTTTTTCTAATAATTCAGGATCTTCAATTTTTGGTTCTATTTTAACTTTTTTTGGCAATATTTCAGGGTCATTATATCCTTCCGGTATTGTTCTTTTACCAATTATATCACCCCCTAACGATATTTGTCCTTCCATCATTTCGTATTGAGCTTTAATATCACTACCACCGAATAAATCTAAATTTTGTAAAAATCCATCATTACTTACTTTTAATAAAGGTTCATTATCATTTATATAATATCTAAACATTTGGTCTTGTGTTAGTAAATTATTAAGCGGTTTTTTAGTATTAATTTTTTTACTATTCAATTTATCAAATACAGTTGAGAATGAGGGTCTTTTCTTTTTACCATTTTCTTCTTTATTCATAATACTTTGAACTATTACATCAACAGCGGAATTTCTACCTGCATTAATTTCCATATTATTATTCTTATTATCTATTATTATATAATATATTTTATTATATTAGATAACAATGATTGTAGAAAAAAAATTAACAGGTTTTAATAATAAACTCAAATTTGATAAACTAAACTACCCTAAATGCTCTTGTGGAAATTGTCCTAATTTTTATTTTAATATGTTAAGTATAGGAGCAAGAGGAAGTGGTAAGACTTATTGTATATGTCGTTTAATAGCACATTATGAGAATAACAAAATTATAAAAGATGGTGTTGAGCATAAATTACGAACACATTTAATATCACCAACAATTCAGGCAAATGAAATATATAAATCATTAAAATCTATTGATTTTGAAAAAGACGCTCATGATGATTATAGTGATGAGTTATTATTAAATATTATTGACGATATTAAAGCGGAAAAAGCAGAATATGATAAATATTTAAAATACAAGGAATATTATGCTATATTTATGAAAACGCCAGAGGAAAAATTAGATAAATTATATGATAAAAACCCTGAAATATTTACTTTACTTGAAGAATATGATTATCAAAATCCAAAAGATATACCACATGAACCACCGAAGGTTAATATAATTATTTTAGATGATTTATTAGGTTCATCAGCATTTACAAGAAAAACTCAATCTGTATTAACAAATGCTATGATAAAAAATAGACATCTTGGAATTAATTTTGCAATATTAGTTCAATCAGTAAAAAGTGTGCCTAAAAACATCAGGATGAATTGTTCGGTTTTTCAGTTAGCGACTTTTAAGAACAAAAAGGTAGTTTTAGAGGATATGTATGAGGAAATTAGTAATGTATTAACAATAGAAGATTTTGAGAAATTATACGACCATGCTACTGAAAAACAATATGGTTGTTTATTTTTAGATTTAACAAATGGTAAAAGATTTTTACAGAATTTAGATAATGAATTATTTATAAAAAATTAAAATATAATATATTATTAAATGGAAAAAGAAATTATTAATATAGATAGCTTCGGCGTAACGGAGGATATAGTGGATAACATAACTAAACAAGAAGAATTTGAAAAAGATTTATTATTAAGACAGAGCAAATTGCTTTATCCTGATGTAGAAGATTGGGTACTAAATATGGCGATAGAAGCATATCAAAATGAATTAAAACAAGAAAAAAATATGAATGAAAATTTAAATACTAAAATATATTTTTAATAATTAATTTTTATATTTTCTATTATTAGATAAATGGAAAGATTTACTAAACCAAAAGTAGATAAATATATAAATTTATATTCTAAATATGCAAAAACAGAAGATTTTACATATTCCACAGAAGGTTTTGTATCAAGTGTTAATATTACAGATGAAGGTTTTTATTATGATGATGGTATTATAGACCAATATGATAGTAATGGAAATCCATATTTAGAATATCCACCAACAATTGAATTTTCTGCACCGCAAGTAGGTAATGATAGAGCAACAGGTACTGCTATCATAAACGGTAGTGGATTAGTAGGTATAAATATTACTAATAACGGTAGTGGATACACTTCACCACCGACAATAACAGTCACTTCTCGTACATATGACGACACTAATGGTAATATATTAGCAGGAGAAGGTGTAGTATATGTTTATCCAACTGATGCTAATGGTAATTTTGCACCAGAAGGAACTGGGACAGGTTATGATATAAATAATCCACCAACTATTACTATTGCACCACCACCTCACCACGGTTCAACTGCAACAGCACAGGTTTCTCAAATAGTTGATGGAAAAATAACAGAAATGATAGTAACAAGTGTAGGCGAAGATTATGATATTAACAATTTACCAACAGTTACTATAACTGGTGGCGGTGGAACAGGTGCAACAGCAAAAGCATTATATCGTCTTGGTGCAGGTGCAACAGCAACTGCTAATTTAACATTTGAACCTGATGTAGTTAAAAAATATTCTTGGGAACTTGAAAATCCAATAGAAATAAATGAAAATGCTTTAATTTCGGTTGTTGATAGACAATTTGAAAATATACCATCAGCAGATGCAAATAAACCTATTGTTGTAAGAATGTTTGAAATTGGTACTAAATCAATAGTTAATGTAAAAAATACATCAACTAATCAATTTGATACATTTTATCAAGGTAGAATAATAGATATGGGATTACCTGAACGCTCTATTAAAAATGATATTAAATTAGAAATTAACCAACAAATGATAGATAGAATTACTTTGAGTGTAAATCATGGATTGACAAGTAATGCTGGTTGTAAATTTGATACTGATTTTGTAATAATTTTAAAAGTTGAAGAAAAAGAACCATCTATTTTAGAATATGGTAATTTAAATAATATAAATATTAACCAATAATAGAATGAATATAAAAACAAAATCAATCACAAGTTTTATCAATAGTGCTAATAGACAAAATACAGAAGATGTTTATAGTTTCACAGTAGATTATCCTGATGATATATTAAATTGTAAAGATAATGAATTTATGGAGATTAATGTATTATCATTTGATATGCCAAATAACATGTATAATATTGACAGCAGTAATAATAATTTTCAAATATATGATGTTGCAAATACAAATTATATAAATAAAACAATACCAGCAGGAAATTATAATGTTAAAACATTTTTAAAAATATTACAAGAAATTATAACCGAACATATTTTAATTACTTATAATGAAGCACAAAATACATATAGTTTTAGACCTGATACATCACAATCAGGAATAACAGATGCTTCTTATAAATTTAAATCAATAAATATAGGTGGATTATTGAATATAAATAATGATGTTGATTATGATATTATTTCATCAGGTTTTACAACAGGATTAGTCAATTTAGTTAATTTCAATAAAGTAATGGTTAAAACAAAAAATATAAGTTATTACTATTCTAATCTACAAAATTTAACAACAAATAAACAAGTACTTAATGATGTCATTTTTTGGAAAAGTAAAACTGATGTAGAACCATACCAAATATTAAAATATAATAATGAAGATGGTGGTAATTCTTTCAATTATAAAATAGAAGATAGACAAATTAATTCTATAATATTTGAACTCAAAAATGAAAGAGATGAATTTATTTTAAACGCACCTGAATATTTAATGGTCATTCAGTTTAATTTTTATGAAAAACAAAATTATTTAAATTTATTAAAAAATATTGAAAGAACCTTATTTGATATGTATAATTCAATTTTATTTGCGATGCAGAGAATGAGATTATTATTATAAAAAAAATATTTCTTTATAATAGAAGATATTAGAAATGCACGGAATGATGAAAGTATCTACTAATAAAAACAAAAACATTTTAGGACAACCAAAATCACCTCAAAAATTAGGTCAATATAAATATGGTATGAGAAAATTAGGAATGAACTAAGCCTTTGGCGGTACCGACGCTTTTAAGCGAGGGACTAATTAATTAATTTATTTTTATTATTATAGATGGAAACTATTATTGATAATAGAGTTGTTGAATTAATACAAAAGTGCGAGGTAATGGTACAATTAACTTCAAAAGCATGTTATTATTGGAATATATTAAGATTATTATTTCAGATGCCTTTAATTTTTACAAGTTCTATAATGTGTGTATTAAATTCTTTTGATAATGGTGATGGAAAAATGAAAATACCTAATGTTGTTGTAAATGGTGTTAGTGTTTTATTAATTAGTTATTCAACTTCGCTAAAAGTCGTTGAAAAAGTTGATATGTATAAAAATTTATCTAATGAATTTCTTCTTTTAGCACATCAAATAGAGGGTATAAATCCTGATGAAATTGATAGAAATTTAATAAATAATCTAATTGAAAAATATGATAAATTATGCTTTACAGTTAATTTTGAGGATATACCAACTCGTTATAAATTAGAAATTATAAATAAAAACAAAAATAAGAAATTGCCCTTGCAACTCAATGGAGCAAGTGGTTTAACTTCACATAGTCCAAAAGTTATTTTAAATAGTGATTTAAAATTTGATGGTAATAATAATGTATAGTATTATTAGAAAAATAACACAAATGAGTTTTATTGGAGCAACAGGATATAATAGTTTTCAAGAACAATTAGATACTGAAATTCAAAACACTTGTAATTATATTAACAGCGTTGTGGTTGCGAATAATAATAATAATTTATTAACAAGAGTTAGTGATTTAGAACAAAATGTTGGTGAAATCGCTGATAATGCAAATAATATACTTGCAACAGGTCTTAATTTATCAGTTGATAATTTAAATACTAATGTTGGGACACCTAAAACAACAACGAGCATTAATGAACCTACTATAACTACTGGTAATTTTGTATCATTACACCAAGTTGATGAAGAACATAAATATATTTTATATAAACATGATGGAATTTCTAATACAAACACATCATATAGTATTACTTTTAATGAAAATACTACTTGTGATATTTTTGTGCTTGGTGGTGGTGGTGCTGGTGGTGGTAATGGAGGAGGTGGTGGTGGAGGTGGTGGATTATCTTTTTTAGAAAATGCAATAATACCACAAGGCACATATAACATAGTAGTTGGTAATGGAGCAGTAGGTGGTTCTGGTTATGGATTGAGTGGTAATAATTCAAGTTTCTTAACTAATGATGCAACACCATTAGGAATTATTGCATATGGTGGTGGTGGGGGTGGAGGTAATTATGGTGGTACAACAACAACAGGGACATATACAGGAACTTTTACAAAATCTTCTATAAATCATTTTGCTAATAATGGAGTATCAGGTGGAGGAGGTGGTGGTGCTGGTGCTAATGGTAATGGAAATGATGGTGGTGATGGTATAAAAAATATTTCATCAATAGATTTTAAAACACATTTCAATATTACAAATAATTCTACTATTGGTGAAGCGAATAATAATTATCTTTATTTTGCTGGTGGTGGTGGTTCAAGTTCAGGAAATAATGGATTAGGTAATGAAAATTCATTAAATACTATAACAGGTGGTGGTGGTCAAGGTGGAGCATCAGGTCAAAATGGTAATGATGGTAGTCAGGGATTAGTAATTATAAGATATAAATTTTCAACTATATCTGTTAATGCTACTGGACTTAATTTAGAATTACATAATCTTAAAAACGAAGTAGGAGAACCAGCAACATTAACACCTTTATATATTGGTACTGGTATGCATAGAGAAATTACATTATTAGAGCAAGGTGTTGGTATTCCTACATCTATTCAGGGAGCATGGATGTCTCATGGAAATGGTCTATATGGTATCACAGATAGTATTATGACACAATTAGGAATGACAGATTATGCAGTAGCACAAAATAGTGCTGAATTATTTGCAACCCAATTGACAGGCACATTTGCTACTTTATTAGGTTGGATAGCAGGAACTGGTACGACTATTACGGTAGCACAAGCAATTAATAAATTAGATGAAAGAATTCAACCATATGAAGATAATATTAAAAATAATTTACAACAGGGTGATGTAGTTATACTTTTAGTTAATGATAGAACTGATGATATGTATTTTTTAAACGCAGGTAATGTTGGTATAGGATATAATAAAAATACTCAATTATCAGCAAAATTAGATGTTAGTGGTAATGTTAATTGTGGTGATGTCAATTGTGATGATATTGTTGCAGATAAAATAGGTTTAGGAACAAGTACTAACCATACAAATACTTTATTAGATGTTCGTGGTTTTGCGACTTTTGGAGATAGCACTTCGTCAGTTCAAGCAATTTCTCTAAAAAGTCAAAGCGGTGTATGGAATATTACAAGTGATAATAATGGAAATGCTGGTAATAATCAATTTGTAATATCAAGTTTAAGGACTATTAATGGAGTTCCTAATGTTGAAACAAAATTTTTATTAATAGATAATGTTACTGATAATGTTGGTATTGGTAAAACACCATCATATAAATTAGATGTTGATGGTGATATAAACATTAAAGCAAATAGTAAATATAAAATTAATGGAAATGATTTACAATATAGCGATTTAGATGGAAAACCATTCACATCAATAGATACCAATACATTACAAGTTAGTAGTGGTGTCTTATCTGTTATAGGTGGTGGTTCAACAAGTCCTTGGACTACTACTGGAAATGATATATATTATAATACAGGTTCGGTTGGTATTAATAATTCTACACCAAGTTCAAGTTATAAATTAGATGTAGGGGGTAATATTAATATAGCATCAGGTTTTAAATATAAAATAAATGGTAATGATTTAAATTATACTGATTTAGCAGGAGTACCACCTAATTCAAGTCAATGGACTACAATAAATTTAGTTGATATAAAATATAACACAGGAGCGGTTGGTATTAACATAGGTAATAACCAAATACCCATTGGAACAAAATTGGATGTTGGTGGTAATATAAGTATTGGGGATGGATCAACAACAAGTCAAGGAATGTCGTTATCATCTTCATTAGGTAGTTATAGTATTGGTAGTGATAATTCAGGTGGAGGGTATGATAATTCAGGAAATTTTAATGGAAACCAATTCTTCATTTACGATAATAATTATACCAGTTATGTTATGACAATACAGCGAAGTACTGGAAATGTTGGTATAGGTCATGCTAATAGATATTCAAGTTATAAATTAGATGTTGATGGAGATGTTAATATAAAATCAGGAAGCAAATATAAAATAAATGGAACTGATTTAAGTTATAGTGATTTAGCAGGGACACCACCTACTTCGTCTCAATGGACGACAACAGGAAATGATATTTATTATAATACTGGGACTGTTGGTATAAATACATCAACACCTAGTTCAAGTTATAAATTAGATGTAAATGGTAGTATAAATATAAATGGTGCGTATTATATAAATGGTTACGCACAGGTTGGAATACAAGGTATAGATACAAATTTAATGACATTAACAGGTGCTATATTGTCTATAAAATCACAAGTACAATCAAAATGGACTACAGCTGGAAATGATATTTATAATAATAATTCAGGAAAAGTTGGAATCAATTGTATTCCGGGCCACGAATTAGATGTATTAGGTAGTTGTAGAGTACAAGGAAATACCATAGTAAATGGAAATTTAGGTGTAGGTGTTTCAGCACCAAATACCAAATTAGAAGTTGATGGATCTTTACGACTAACAGGGGTTAGTGGAAACCCCGGAAATAATTCTTCCGCTAATTTTTGGAATCAGCCCGGTATAGGCCCAACAATAGCAGGTTATAATTTTGCGGTTAATACTAATGGTACAACAGAGGCAATGAGAATAGATCAATATGGTAATGTTGGAATAGGTTTAACACCAAACAGAAGATTAGATATAAGTGATGGATATGCTATAACAGGTTCATCAGCATCTAGCACATCTACTTTGTTGCGTTGTGTTGGTGCATTAGGAACAGGACAGCATAATGGAGGCCCAGCAGGAATTGAAGTATGTCATGTAAATGGATCTGCTGGTATTCAACTTGGTTTTACTGGTATAGGACAAACTGGTAGCGGTACTTCATATGGAGTTAATATTTATGCAAGAGGATCAACAATCTGTAATATGATAAATAATAGTGGAACGAGTAAATTACAAATGAACGATAATGGTAATTTGTATATTACAGGAACTTATAGTTATATGAGTGATATACGCATTAAAGAAAATATTAGAGATATAGACGATGGAGAAGCTTTAAATAAAATATTAGCATTACAACCTAAAAAATATGAATACATAGATAAAGAAGAAAAGGGTAATAAAAGCGTTATAGGTTTTATAGCTCAACAGGTAAAAGATGTAATACCTGAGGCAATAGAAATAAGTGAGAAATTAGTACCTAATGTATTAGAATGGTATGATTACATAGATGGTAAATTATATATTAATATCCCTGAAATTACTATTGGGACAAAAATTAATTTTAGAACTAATGAAGAAAAAACTGAGGGCGATACATTAAAGGTAAAAGAAATATTTGAAAATTATATAATATTTGACGATGAGGACGGAATGAGAGCATTACCAAGCGAGGATATTAAAAAATTATTTGTATTTGGTTATGAAGTCAAAGATTTTCATATGTTGGATAAAGCTATGATTTTTAGTACGAATGTAAGTGCAACACAGGAACTTCATAAGATAATTATGGAACAACAAAATAGAATAAACAAACTTGAAGAAATATTGGCGAGAAATGGTATAGTTTGATAGAGTTTCACTTGTCTTTAAGAGCAGAATGATGTAAAAAATATTGTATGAATAATTTTTAATATATTGTCGTGGTGTGGTGGTGTGGTGGTGTGGTAGATTTTTTTTTACTTTCCTTACGATACCTTACGAGGTTTTTAAGAAATGTTGTACAAGTACGATGAGAATGATGTGGGGGAGAAGAAGAGGGGGGAGCGTAGAGGAGCGTAGCGAGACTGAAAAAAGGGTTTTTTGCGATTTTTTAAAAAACGAGAGCGTAGCGGTGTAAAAAAAAAAGTAGGCGTGCCCAGTTCGTCGTC
>Ga0208161_1000745_pt1 | contig 18001 bp, 10 predicted proteins | sample CB_VirMetaG_3_FD_184538 | JGI IMG/M metagenome (GOLD analysis project Ga0208161, IMG submission 184538) | Freshwater to marine saline gradient viral communities from Chesapeake Bay - CB_1508_1S Viral MetaG (SPAdes) (version 4) | ecosystem: Environmental > Aquatic > Marine > Coastal | place: USA...
TGCATTTCTCATTTTTGATTTACAAGGAGCATAATAATGACAACAGCAGTTTTTTCCGAAATAGGAACAACAGAAACAATAATTTATACTTGCCCCGCTGCAAAAACTGCAACGGTTTCAAGAGTAAGTGTAGCAAATATACTAGAAAGTGAAGTCACTTTTCATATTTCTTATTATAATGCTACAGATAATACAACCGTCTATTTCATTAAGAATGGGCACCTAAGTTCAGGACAAAATCATATTAGTATAAGTAATTCTAATACTTTGTCTATGAGCGCAAATGATTACATAACAATTTTAAGTAATACTGAATCCTCAATAGATGCAATCATAACTTACGAGGAAGTTGACGTTTGATGATTGACATTCAAAATTTAATACTTGACATGAGGTTAAAAAATTTGGTATAATTGAGACATTGGAGAACTATATATGGCAGCTGGAAATTACAATTTTACAATCGAGCAGGGAGCGACTTTCGATAGGACAGTAACCGTCCAAGAGAATGGTGCGGCTATGGACTTAACGAATTACACGCCTCGTATGCAGGTGAGGTCTACACACGACTCTTCTATAATTGCTCTCACAGTAACTTGTTCTATATCAAATGGAGTTGGAGGAGTAGTAAGACTACAAGCCTCTGCAACTTCCACAGCAGCTCTAGAAGAAGGAATTTATGTATATGATTTAGAGATCGAATCTCTGAGTGGAGTGGTTACAAGACTTATGCAAGGAAATGTTACTGTAACTCCTGAAGTTACAAGATAATGGCAATAACTGTTACAGTTTCAGAAACTCCCACATATGTTACAGTCAATGAAACAACAAACAATGTAACTCTGAATCAAAGTGATAATCCTATCACTATTTCTACAACAACAGATTTATTAACTGCGTTTACTGCATCAGCAAGTGATATTACAATTGCATCTCATGGAACATGGGGTGGAGGTAGTTTACAAAACGCATTTAATTTTTTAACAGACCAGTTTTATAGGCAAGCTAGCGAGCCTACTGGCGACAATTTAGCAGAAGGAGATCTCTGGTACGACACTGATGATGATCAGCTTAAAGTATATAGAGAAACTTCAGCTAATATTTTTGAATTCGTACCCCTTGCGCAAGCAACGGATACAATGAACAATCTTGACGGAGGATTGTTTTAGGAAATAAAAAATGGCACAAACGATTAAAATTAAAAGAAGTACCACCGCCGCAACTCCTTCGAGCGCACTGAGTACTGGTGAGTTAGCGTACTCGTTTAATTCATCAAAACTTTTTATTGGTGATGGTACAAATAATGATGTTATCGGGGGTGAGCTGTATGTAAATATGCTCGACCACACTGCTGGTACATTAACAGCAAGTTCAGCTATTATTGTAGATTCTAGTAGTAAAATTGATCAATTATTAACTGCAAATCTAACAATCGGAGCAAACTCAATAACATCTGGATCAGGCGACGTAGATATTGTTGCAGCTGCAAATTTAGACTTAGATCTAACAGGCGGTGCAATCGATATTACTTCTCAAGCTACAGAATTAAGTATTTTAGATAACAGCAGCACTTCTTTCGTTATAACAGAAGGAGCAAATGCTTATTTAACATTTGACACAACAAACTCTGCTGAAAAAATAACATTAGGTAAAAAATTAGAAGCTGGTTCAGTCGAAATCGAAGGTTCAAACTTTGATATTAATGGTGGTGCTATTGATGGTACTACTATTGGAGCAGCAACAGCAGCAGCTGGTACATTTACAAACTTAACAGCAAGTGGTACAATTAACTTCAATGGAGCAACTGTTTCAGACGGTGGCTCAGTTACAACTATTGATATTAATGGTGGAACAATTGATGGCGTTACTATCGGTGGTGCATCAGCAGGTGCAATTACTGGTACAACCATTACTGCTACAACTTTCACAGATAGCACAGCAACCTTAACAAGTGGTGCTCTTTCTGGAGTTACTCAATTAGATGTTGACAATGTAAGAATTGATGGAAATACAATTTCTACAACAAATTCAAATGGCAACCTAACACTTAGCCCAAATGGATATGGTACAGTAACTGTACCAAGTGGATATAAAGATAGAGCTGGCTTTGGTGCAACTTCTCTTGTAACAAAAGAATATGTTGACGCTGTAAAAACTGGACTTGATATTAAAGATTCAGTAAGAGTAGCAACCACAGCAGCAATTACTTTATCTTCACCAGGTACTTCAATAGATGGTATTACACTTACAAGTGGTGATAGAGTTCTTGTAAAAGATCAATCAACTGCTTCACAAAATGGTATCTATATCTTTAATGGTTCCTCTTCTGCAATGACAAGAGCAACTGATTGTGATTCTGACGCAGAAGTCACATCAGGAATGTTTACCTTTGTTGAAGAAGGTACAGCAAATGCTGATTCTGGTTTTGTATTAACAACTGATGGATCAATCACAGTTGGAAGTACTTCTTTAACTTTCTCACAATTCTCTGGTGCTGGTCAAATTACAGCAGGAGATGGTCTTAGCAAAACAGGAAATACACTAGATGTAAATGTTGATAATCAAACAATAGAAATTTCTGGTGATACTCTTAGAATTAAAGGTATTACACAAACAGCAACTGGTGACTTGATATTTGGTAGCACAAATGGTGCAAATACAGGTTATCAAAGACTAGCAATTGGAACATACGATTCTACAAATAGTGTTGGACAAATTTTACAAGTGGGAGCAAACAGCACAGTTACTTGGACAAATACAATTGATGGAGGAACATTCTCCTAAGAATTAAAATTCCGCGTATATACGCATAGTAAGGAATTCCATACATATGGCACAAACTATTAAACTCAAACGGTCTGCGACTCAGGGAGCAGTACCATCAACTTCTGCACTCGCGCTTGGTGAAATCGCGATTAATACCTATGATGGTAAAATTTTTATTAAGAAGAATGATGGGTCTGATTCAATAGTAACAATCGGTGAGTTAACAGATAATGGTGTAACAAGTGCCAAAATAGCAGCAAATGCTGTGGGTTCAAGTGAAATCGCAGCAAATGCAATTACTTCTATTCATATAGCAAAGAATGCAGTAGGTTCAAGCGAGCTAGCAAAAACAGGTGTTACAGCAGGTGCATACGGGTCATCAAGTGCCATACCCGTAGTAACTGTGGATGCAGATGGTCGTGTAACAAGTTTAACTACTGCTGCAATTTCTGGTCTCAGTGCAAATTCCGTAACTGCAACTGAAATCGCAAAAAATGCTGTTGGTTCAAGTGAGATAGCTGCTAACTCTGTTGGAATTTCTGAACTTAATGTAAGCGATGGAACAAATGGTCAAGCACTTACAACTGATGGAAATGGAACTTTATCATTTACAACAATATCAAGTAGTTCAGCATCAAGTGCAGTAGCTTTAACAACTGATACAGCAACTTCAACAGGTTCCGCTTCTTTTACACTCAGTATCTCTCCAACTAGCGAAAATAATATTATCGCTTTTGCAGATGGTGTATTCCAAAATCAAGATTCATATTCAATAAGTGGAAACACTTTAACTTTTGATACCGCTCCTGATAGTGGAACTAAAATGGTTTTCTATTCTGTTGGTGCAGTATATAGTGGGCAAAATGTAACTGTTGATAATTTTAGTGGAGATAATAATACAGTTGCTTTTACTTTATCAGATGATCCACAAGACGAAAACAACACGCAAGTCTATATCGACGGTGTTTACCAACAAAAATCAGAATATTCAGTAAGTGGAACAACTCTTACTTTTTCTAGCGCACCTCCAACTGGAACAAATAATATTGAAGTTATTATTTTTTCAGCTGCCTCTATTCAAACTATTTCAAATAATGCCGCAGTATCAACTTCTATCGCAAGTAATGCGATATTAACTAGACATATTGCTGCGAATGCAATTACTGCAAGTGAAATAGCAAGTGGAACAGTTATAGCAGCAGATATAGCAGATAACACAATTACAGCAGTAAAACTTGCATCAAGTTCTGTAACGGGTGTAAAAATTGCTGCAAACGCAGTGGGATCATCTCACATAGCAAAAAATGCAGTCGATTCATCAGAAATAGTTTCAGGAAGTATTGATACTGTTCATCTATCAGCAACCTCTGTAACAGAAGCAAAAATAGCTGCAAATGCAGTAACTTCTGCTAAAATCGCAGCAAATTCTGTTGGAGTTTCAGAACTTAATTTAAGTGATGGAAGTGTAGGACAAGTATTAACAACTGATGGAGCGGGCACAATAACTTTTGAAGATGTTCTAGTAAAATCAGAAGCAGTTAACCAAACAGGAAGTGCTATTGCAAAAGGAATTCCTGTTTATCAAGTAGGTTCAAGTGGAAATGCAATAAGTGTTGCACCAGCAGATGCAGATGATTCAAATAAAATGCCTGCAATTGGTGTTACTCTTGATGCTCTATCAGCGAATGGAGGAACTGGTGAAGTTGCTCACATTGGTTTTGTAAAAGGAATTAACACTTCTAGTTATACCGCAGGAGATACATTATATATCTCTACAAGTGGAGGTTTCACAACAACTAAACCAACAGGAGAAACAGGGCTTATTCAAAATATGGCTCGTGTTATAAAAGTTGATTCTTCTAATGGTAGTATCGTTGTTATGGGTGCAGGAAGAACAAATGCTGTACCTAATTTAGATGATGGAGATATCTTTATAGGAAATGCTTCAAATGAGGCAGTAACAGCAACACTTGACACAAGTATTGTTCCAGAGAATACAAATTTATATTATACAGATGCAAGAGTAGATTCACATTTAAGCGGTGGAAGTGGTATTACATATTCAAGTGGTACTATTTCAATATCTGGAAATGCTATAACAAGCACTATGATTGCTGCAAATGCAATAGGTTCTAGTGAAATAGCATCAAGTGGTGTAACAGCAGGATCATACGGAAGTGCAACAGCAATTCCAACTTTAACTATTGACGCAGACGGAAGAGTAACCTCAGCAAGTACTGCAAGTATTAGTTCAAGTTTAACAATTGATGCAGACTCAGGAACTCCTGATACAGTTACAATCGGTACAGATACATTAACTTTTAGCGGAACAACAAATGAAATAGAAACAGCAGTTTCAAATAATACAATAACAATAGGACTACCAAATGATGTAGTCATAGCAGGTAACTTAACAGTTAACGGTACAACAGTAACAAACTCTGCTACAAATACAACGATTGAAGATCTTCTAATTGAGTTAGGAACAGGAACAACAGGAGCACCAGCAAATGATGCAGGTATTGTTATCGAAAGAGGAGACTCTGATAATGCCTTTATAGGATTTGACGAAAGTGCAGATAAATTTACTCTTGGAACAGGAAGTTTTACTGGTGCTTCAACTGGAAATCTAACAATTACTACTGGAACTCTTGTAGCAAATATTGAAGGAAATGTAACAGGTAATTTAACAGGTACAGCAAGTGCAGTAGCAGATAATGCTGTGACAGCGGCAAAGATCGCTGCAAACTCCGTTGGAATATCAGAGCTAAATGTATCAGACGGTACAAGTGGGCAATTTTTATCCACAAACGGCTCGGGCACACTCTCCTTTGCAAGTGCTACTTCCACAATCGCAGGAGCAACTGATACGTCAATTACTTCGCCAACTGGTGGACAATTTTTAATTTATGACGGTACTAACTCATGGGACAATATTTCTCTATCAGGCGACTTGACAGTAGCTGCAAATGGAACAGTTACAATTTCGGCTAATGCTATTTCTGCCACAGAAATTTCTGCAAACTCAGTAGGAATTTCAGAATTAAACGTTAGTGATGGCACAAATGGTCAGGCACTTGTAACAAATGGAAGTGGTACACTTAGTTTTGCAGATGTTGCAGGAAGTTTAGCAGATGCTTCTGATTCAAATATATCTTCTCCTACTAGCGGACAGATACTTGTTTATGATGGAACAGATAGTTTTGATAATGTAAGTATTAGTGGAGATGCAACTCTTTCAAGTACTGGTGCACTTACAATCGCAGCAAACGCAGTAGAATCTTCAATGATTGCTGGCAATGCAGTTGGAGCAAGTCAAATAGCTGCAAACTCAGTAGGAATAAGTGAGTTAAATGTATCTGATGGAACAAACGGACAATTTTTACAAACAAACGGTTCTGGTACATTAAGTTTTGCTACTGTAAATCCAGAGGGATCAGTAGTTTATAATTATACAAATACAGGTGATGGTAATACTGTAACATTTGATACAGGTGTAAATCCACAAAACGAAAATAATACTTGGGTATTTGTGGGTGGCGTGTATCAACCAAAATCATCTTATAGTTATAGTAGTACAAGTATTACTTTCTCAGAAGCTCCACCAAATGGTGAAGATATAGAAATTATTACAGGTAAAGTTGCAGGTTTTGATAGTGCTGATACAGTGCTTGGTATATACTCTGCGACTACAACAGCAACAGCGACTTATGATACAGGATTAAGTGCTGCAAATGAAAATAATACTTTTGTATTCTTAGACGGTGTATATCAGCCAAAATCCACTTATTCATTTAGTGGAACAACTATTACTTTTGACGCAAATACACCCGCTAATATGGCTCTTGAAGTCATGGCTACAAAAACATTGAGTGCGAGTGCAGTTACAACAGGAACAATCGCAGCAAACGCAGTAACAACTGCAAAGATCGCATCAAATAATGTAACAACAGCAAGTATAGCATCAAATGCAATTACATCTGCGCTGATAGCAGCAAACGCAATTACAGCAAGTGAAATCGCAACAAACGCTGTCACAGGAAATGAATTAGACAGTGGTGCTCTTGCAGGTAAAAATATGACAGGCAATATTGCCTTTGATACAAATACACTTTATGTGGATTCTACAAATAATCGAGTTGGTGTAGGTACTGCAAGTCCTTCTTTTCCTTTACATTCTGCAAATTCTTCTACAAGCTATGTGATGGCAGAAACAACTGGTACTGGAACAAGTGCTGGTTTTAGAATGAAAGGAGATGCTAGTGCTGATTTTACATTATTTACAACACAAGGAACTAATCAATTTGCAATTTATGATAATGCTAATACCGCTCAAAGATTAACCATCGACTCATCAGGTAATGTTGGTATAGGTACGACTAGTCCTTCAAGTTTTGGTACAGGTGCTAATAATTTAGTAGTAGGAAGTGGAAGTGGAGACGAAGGAATAAGTATTTACTCAGGCTCAGCAAATACTTCAAGACTATATTTTGCAGATGGTACAAGTGCTGGCGCTCAATATGATGGATTTATAGTTTACAACCATAGTTCCCAACTAATGTCATTTGGAACAGGTGCAACTGGTGCACAAAGTTTAAATATCGATTCTTCAGGGAGAGTTGGTATAGGTACGACTAATCCTAATGCTACTCTCCATGTAAAAAGCACAGGCAATGGTGAAATAGAGGTTGAAAGAGCTAGTGGTACATTAATAAATTTACAAGCACAATCCGCACTAGGAGTAATAGGAACTGATAGCAACCATGATTTAGCATTTAAAACTAATACCGCAGTTGGTATGAGGTTAACCACATCAGGCAGACTTGGTATAGGTATATCTAATCCTTCAAGTATGCTTCATTTATCTGCTGGAGTAACTGGTGTTTCAGGGGGGGAAGCTGCTGCTATAACTTTGACAAATAAGTTTGATAGTCCTGATAATAGTTGGACTATAAAACCCCAAAGAACTGGTATAAGTAATACTGGGCTTGAAATACGAGATGTAACTGATAGTAGATCAGTTATGTCCTTTGATGGAGAAGGTAATGTTGGTATAGGTACAGCTACTCCTGCAAATGGTACAGGCACGCCATTAACTCTATCGTCAGCAACAGGCTATGTTGGTATTAGACTAAATGGAACAGGTTCATACGCTAATGACTGGGATTTATATGCCTCAGGGAATGGATCAGGGTTAGATTTTTTTGGCATATATGATAGAACAAATACAACTTACAGATTAGTTACAACAAACACTGGTATGGTGATGATAAATTCTACTAGTGATAACGGAAATAGATTACAAGTTGTCGGTAACATCTCACAAAGAGAATCTGATGGACACCCCTATGGTGGGTTTATGAGAAGCCAAGTAACCAGTGTAGGAGTTAATGGTCAAGCAGACATATTTAGATTTTTAGATAATGATGGAAATGTAATAAATAACAGCGGTAGTGCAGGTAGTTTTTATGTAAATATCATTGCAACAGACACAGGAGCTAACCAAGCATCATATCATTATTCATATATGCATACAGGAAATGGACAAACTGATGATAGTTTGGTTTTATTGGCTTCTGTTGTTAGAGGAACAAATCCTGTCGGTTCTATTGTTATGGTTTCTGATGGCTCAGGCGGTGCATCAAAAATGCAAGTAAATTTAACAAATGGAAAAGCAGCAACCTGCCGAGTTACATATGTCGGTAATATTTACGAATATTAATTAAGGAATAATTATGGCAATTAAAAGAATATCAGCAAATTTATTAGGAGGCAACGCAGTCACCGCCGCGAAGATCGCAGGTGGAGCAATCTCTGCGGCTGATATTGCGGATAACTCGATTACGGCTGCAAAGATAAGTGCAAGTACTTCTCCGACTTTTGGAGGACTTAGTGTTTCTACTGCTGCAAATCAAGTATCTACTTTTACCTCAACAGATGCAAATGCAAGAATAGCAGTTACAGATAGTACAGATACTGGATATTTTATAGTAAATTCTGGTATATTATCTATCGGTCAATCTTTAACTACAAGTAATGATTTAAATATTGATAGCTCTGGAAATGTTGGTATAGGTACGAATAATCCTTCTTTTGCTTTAGATATATCAGGAGCAAATAACAGCCAGTTAAGAGTATTAGGAACAGATACTAATCCAACAACGATTGTAATGGATTATAATAGTACTGGATCAACTGATAGAATTAGAATTCAGAATGATGCTGGTGATATGAAGTTTACTACTAATAATGGACAAGTTAGACAAACATTATTAGCAACTGGAAATGTTGGTATAGGCACCGATAGTCCAGGTTATTTATTACATTTACAAAGCACAACTGGTTCTATTCTAAATATTGACGCAAGGGATACAACAACAGGAGCGGCAGGTACAGGGGCTGGAATATTATTTACTGGTCACGATGGAGTAATTGCTAGAGATCAAGCAAGAATTGCTTCCGCAAAAACAAATGCAACCTCTGGAAATTATAGTGCCGATTTAGTTTTTTCTACTCGTTATAATGGATACGGAGTAGGAGAAAAGATGCGACTTTACGATGAAGGCAATTTAGAGATTAAAAATATCGCAGATAATGGATTAACTTTAAATAAACAAGTAGCATCTACTTGGAACTATATAGAATATAAAAACCAAGGAACTAGAAGTCATTACTTAGGAACAGATTCAGCAGGTAAATTAGTACTTGGTTCAGATAGTGGGGCAATTTTTTATTTTACGGGAGCTGATGTTGGTGTTGGAACAGATGATCCTGCAAGCCTTTTACATCTACAAGGAAGTGCATCAGTAGTATCTGCTACACAGCTTACTTTGGAAGGTAGATATTCAGCTTATGGTGCTGGTATTAATTTTGTATCTAGAACGACAAATGATGGTACAAGAGTATCTATGGCAAAAATTACTGCTGATGGTGAAAATTCATGGAATACAACTGCATCAACACAGGATGCAGGTTTAAGATTCTATACTACTGCGGATGGAACAAGCACAGAACGTATGCGTATTGATTCATATGGGGCTATTCAAATTGGAGGTAGTTCTAATGCCGGTTTTATAGACTTTGACGGTACAAATTTACAGTTAAATACTCAACGTAATCCAAATACAGGAGTATTTACAAATACAAGTAGAGCGCACGCAGGCATAACTTTAAGAGGAGACGATGGTTCTAGCTTAATTAGATTCTTTACAGCATCAGGAAATAATACCACTGCCACTAGACGTATGCAAATTGATCATAATGGTAATGTTTCAATAGGAGATGTAAATGCAGGCAGTGGAAAATTAACTATTGATTCTGACGATACGACTGAAACAGGCGCAGGAGGAATTTTACTACAAACGGCAAGTTCATCAATGAGAATAGGAGGAACAAGTGGTCGTTCTTGGATTCAAAGTCACTCTTCTCAACCTTTATGGATTAATAAACTAGGTAATAATATAGTTTTAAATGGTGATGGAGCTGGTAACGTTGTTATAGGAAGTGGAAGTGCTACGGATAAGCTTAATGTTTATGGTACTACTCTTTTAAGCGGAAATACTTACATAGGCGGTAGTTCTGATTTACTTATACCAACAGGCGGAAATATAAAAACCTATTCAGGCGCAACCACTTATACTGCTATGTCTCATACATTATCAACTGATGGTAATTTTAATATGCTTCGATTTGGTTCAGCAGGTTACCCAGCACATGTAACCTCTTCTGATTTTAGAAGCCCTTCACCTGATGATTTTCAATCAAGAGGAATATCGTTTCATTTTACCTCTTATGCTCTTAACAATACTGCGAACTGGGCAGATATGATGGTGATGAATACCTATTCAGATTCATCAGGGGGAGAAGTAAATGCATTTTTAATAAATAAGTCAACTAATGGAGCAAAAATTGCAAGACAAGGATATAACTCAGCATCTAATTTTAGTGCAGGTAGCATATATACACTAGATTATACAAGTGCATCTGATGCAAGAGTCAAAGAAAATATTCAAAATATTACAAATGGATTAGAATTAATTTCACAACTACGACCAGTTACTTATGAATGGACAGATGAATATATACTTGCAGGAGCTTCAAAAAATGCAAATGAGAATATTTGGAATGAAGAAACTGAAAGTTTAACTATACCAGAAACAAAAACAACTAATGTTGGATTAATTGCACAAGAAGTAGAGGAAATTATACCTACGGTAGTTCACCAAGATAGAACAACAATTCCTGGGGTAGAAGGAACTCTAAAAAATATTGATTATGAAAAATTAGTTCCACACTTAATTAGTGCAATTAAAGAACTTAAAGAAAGAATAGAGGTATTAGAAGGATAAAATGGCAATACAAAAGATAACAGCAGCAGTTTTAGGAAACAATGCAGTAACAGCGGCTAACGTAGCGGCAGGAACTCTGTCAGCTGCTGATATCGCAGACAATAGTATTACTGCGGCAAAAATTTCGGCAAGTACTTCTCCAACTTTTGGAGGGCTAACAACTACAGGTAATGTTGGTATAGGAGGAACACCTACAAGTGGTGGCGTTTCAACGGCTGCAAGCCCAGTGCTTCAAATTATAGGAACAGTTCCTGAGTTAAATTTTGTTGATACATCAGTAGGTGCTGATGATTGGTTTATAAGAGTTTCAGATGGATTAGGATTTGGTAATTCTACAACAAGAGTTGTTTTTGATAATTCAGGCAGAGTCGGTATAGGCAGTACAAATCCTACTAGACCTTTAGAGGTATTGACATCCTCAACAGGACAAGTACCAGTAGCTAATTTTGGTACAAGCGGTGCTGGAGGACAGGCGTTAATTCTTGGTGTTAATACAACTACTGAAACTACATATTTACAAAACAATACTAGCTCAAGTTATGATATGGAATTTATTGTAAATGCTAATCAAAGATTGCTAATTACTAGCGAAGGTACTATTGGCATAAATAACTCAAATCCATATGGAACATCACAAATTACTGTAAATACGGGAACTAAAGATTTTACAATATATTCAGAAAGTACTGATGTAAATAATTATATTTGTTTAAGAGATAGTACTTCTACTGCAAATATAATATTTGGTGTTGAAGGAGATGCTCATGTATTTAAAGCTGATGGTACAACAAGAGCTAGTATGGGTTCAACTTATACATTGAAACTTACAGGATCTGGTGGAGGTAGTAATTTAACATTTGAAACAACTGACAGCTCTAATAATCAAACATTCTTTGTTAATGATGGTGGAACAGTAGGAGTTAGATATGCAGCATTTATGGTGGGTAAAAATAGCTCAACTGCAAGAGCAAATAATGCTGCAATAGATTTTTCTGGTACAAATACATCAATGGCCATACCATATGGTTCAACGGGACAAAGATCAGCATCACCATCAAACGCTGGTTATATGAGATGGAATCATACATTAGAACATATAGAAAATTGGAGTGGTACTGGCTGGGGGTCAATAGGTGGAAAATCACAAGGTGAACAATTAGCAAGACAATATTGTGCAAGAACAGGTGGAAGTATAAGATATGTAAGTGCTGGTTCTGGTAGCTTAAACAGTGATTTAGATGCTATATATGATGGAGATGCATTATTAATTGCTCCTGGTTCATATACAATTACAAGAAAAACCTCATCGTATACTTCGGAACATAATCCATTTCGTGAAAAAGAATGTGGAATATTTGGAGATACAAATTATGCTGGTGATGTAACAATTTCACATAATGCAGATGCTGATACTGACATTCGAGATCATCCAATATGGTGTGCAAGATGGGATGGACTTTATACACGTCCTTTATTTTTAGGGTTTATAAAATATGTAAGAAATCCTAGCACCGTATATAACACAAATTACTCAGACGCTATCGTCAATGGTACTTTTAGTAATGGTAGTACGCAAATGATTTGTGGAGGTGCTCAGAATGTATTATTTGATTTTAATGGTACAGATGTAGCTTGGGTATATGATAATAATAGTGCTGCTCATTATATGAGATTCAAAAATTGTACCTTTTCAAATTATAATACCTGGGAAGGCTCCTACTCAGGTGGATTAGCTGATGGATATGTTTGGCATTGCGTATTTCAAAAAAATGATAGTCCAGGAGGTTACTATAATGCAATAGGATATGATATTGCTACAAGTGGTGGTTCTATTACAAATAGAACATTACTTTCAAAAGGAAATAAGCATGGCGTGTCATTATCAGGTACTGGCTCTAATTCTGGTACTTATAATGTTGATACAAATGCAGGAGCAGGACATTTACAATACGATCCATTCCCTACTATTTTTTGGGATGACGAGAACTGGCCAGGAGATTACTAATGATAGATAACGGTATAGCAAGTACATTATCAGCAATGAATGATTCAGTAACATTTATAAATAGTGTTATTGATGAAACTTATGATAAGGAATGGACAACAGAAGAATTTAAAGCTGTTGTAAGATCAAATAAAATATTTTTAGAACAGCAATTATTAAAAGATTATATTGTTGCTGATAACACAGATAAAACGCCCTATACAGATGCAATTAATGCAGCAAGTATTTATTTAGAGGAATAAAATGACAACAAAGGTAAGTTTAGGAGTAGTCGCAGCAAATGCAGTTGATACAGCTCAACTCGCATCAGCGGCAGTAGAAACTGCATCAATCGCAGGAAACGCTGTCGTCTCCGCGAAAATCGCTGCAAACCAGATTATTGCAACTAAAATTGCTTCAAATGCAATTACATCAGGGCATATAACATCAGGCGAAGTAACTACTGCACATCTTGCGAATGGTGCAATTACAACTGATAAAATTGCTGCAAATGCTATAACACTTGCCAAAATAACAAGTGGTACTCTTACTGCCGATAGTTTAGCAGATAATTCAATTACAGCGGCAAAAATCGCAAAAAATTCAATTGACTCCGCTGAACTTGTTAGTGGAAGTATTGATACTGTACACATAGCGGATTCACAAGTCACAAATGCGAAACTAGCGAATAGCAGTGTAACAGTAAACTCAAATGCAGTATCATTAGGAAGTTCAATTACATTAGATACAGATGATATTGGAGAAGGAGTAACAAATCAATACTTTACAAATGCAAGAGCACAGGGAGCAATTACTGTAACGGATGCAGGTGGAGATGGAAGTCTTGGCTATTCAAGCGGAACAATTACATATACTGGGCCGAGTGCGGCAGAAACAAGAGCACATTTTAGTGCTGGGACAGGTGTAACACTCAGTTCAGGTCAGATCAGTATTGGACAAGCAGTTGCAACAACTTCAAATCCAACTTTTGCAGATTTAACACTTACAGGAGATTTGAATCTCACAGGTGATTTAAACATTACTGGCGATTTAAATACTCTGACTGTAACCGATTTAGATGTTGTAGATAAAACAATTACACTAGGAGCAGGACAAATAGAGTCAGCTTCTGGTGGATCAGGAATTATAGTAGACGGATCAAGTGCAAGTTTACTCTGGGATGAAACAGACGATGAATGGGATTTAAATAAAACATTAAATATTACTGGAGGAGTTAAAGTTTCTACCACTGCTAGAATAGGAACATCTTCACTTGGTACAAATTCCGTACTTGATGTTTATGGCGGGGCTTTACAAATTTTAAATACAGGAGCTACTGCTGGTTCCACTGCAGATGCAACTCTGCATATTAAAGGTGCTGAACCAACACAAAATAGACTTACTCAAATGTCATCAATTGGAACAAGTCAAAGAGCTCTTAATTTAATTGCTTCAACAGATTCTGGTGATGCTAACCAGTGGTGGTCATGGGGTGTTGATACAGATGATGAATTTAAAATATTACATGGAACTAGTTTTGGTGATTCTTTAGGGGGTATAAGAATACAGAATACTGGTAATTTATTAATGGGTAATACTCTTTACTTTAATAATGCAACAGATTCTTCTTCAATTGCTAATAGTTCTGGAAGTTTATATTTAAATTCTGATAGTACTATGTATCTTAGAACATACGATGGAAGTTGGAAAAATAGAATTGTAATTGCAGATGGCGGAAATGTTGGAATTGGAATTGATAATCCAGTAGGTAAACTTGTAGTCAGTAATGAGGGAGCACAAGGTGTTGAAATATTCCCAGGTTCAACTAGTACACAAAATACTTTTCAACATTATAATAGAAGTGGAGCGGCATATTTAAGAAATAGAAATATTGCATTAGATTACACATTTAATCTCAGTGGAGCAGCAACAGATGCAGTCACAATTGCATCTAGTGGAAATGTCGGTATTGGAACTGGTAGTCCTGATGTTCAATTAGAAGTTGCAGGAGCTTCTGGAAATTCTTCTACTTTTAAACTTTCTGGAAGACCAGATTGGACAGTTGGTAGTGGCGAATACAATGTTGGAAATATTTGGGGCGAAAACTTAGGTGCTGGAATTAACTCTACTAGAATAAAGCTAGATGGAGATGATACAACTGGAAGCATATCATTCTATACTGCAAATGCAGGAACTTTAACTACTGCTATGTATCTCAACGGCTCACAAAATATGATTGTTCCAAATGGTCAGGTCGGGATAGGTACGACTCCTTATGCTGGTACAAGAGTACAGATAACAGGAGATGATACCACCCCAAGTTTAAATACTACCGCTATTGATGATTGTACATTAGTATTATCTAATAGTGATGATGCTTATGGTACAGTATTTGCGACAATAGCAAGTGGTCAAGGGCTTATACAACAAAGAAGAACTGCTTCAGCTGTTTATTATGATTTATTATTACAACCTTATGGTGCAAATGTTGGTATAGGAACAGAAGTAATAAATGAAAAACTAGAAGTAAAAGGTGCTATCGGATTCCAAGCATCTAATAGTACCAATCGTTGGTCGGCATACACATACACTGATAATACATTTCGACTAAATTATAATGGTGCAGGTGCAGATGAATTAACAATAAACTCAGTGGGTAATGTTGGTATTGGAACTGTTAGCCCAGGAGAAAGATTAGAGGTAAAAGCTGGTACATCTTATATTGGTCACTCAGGATCTGCCATAAAGCTTACGAATGCAGGGTATAGAAGTGGAGAACTAACATCATTTACTGAAGGCTCATATCTTACTCATTATTTTGAAAACTATACGGGTGGAAATGGAAGACCCTACGATAGAGTCTTAGAAATTGTTTGTAAAGGTGCACCAGATGGAACCTATGGTGAGAGTGTTATTAAGTTTATGGGAAATCCTATAACTAACGGATCGAGTGTCTCCGAGATAATGAGAATTAATGGTTCAGGAAAAGTTGGTATAGGAACAAATAACCCCTTAACCAAATTACATGTTGGTGGTGGAGATTTAGCCCTTGATGGTGATCAAGAAATACAATTCTTAACTCAATCATCATATCCATACGGTAAAATATATGCTTCAGATTATCCTTCTCAAGGATATACATCTTCTGGTTCTGGCTCAACTGTTACAAATAGATTCTGGCCAACAATTTCTTCAGCTGGTGGCGTATTCTTAATATTGAATAGTGATGGAGGAGCTGGTGATACAGAAAATGCTTATGATTCATTTGTGGTTTGGCAAGGAAATAGAGACGGTGATAAACTCTTTAAAGTTTCAAATACTGGTAACACAAGTACAAGAAGATTAGCAATTAATAGTGCTGGAAGTGAAACAACCTTTATTCCTGATGGCTCTGGTCTAGGCCGTGTTGATTTAATGGTAAGAAGTTATACAAGTGGAGAAAAACACGGACAAGTAATTGCTTGTGATAATAATGGTGAAGCTCACTTTTATATGGTTGATACAGCTAATAATAGTGGAAGCTCTACTGTTGGTGCAGGCGCAGGTGGTTGGGGAATGAATCTTTATTATGATGGGTTGAGTAATTATCCATATAATCTAAGAACAGGACAAGCTGGAACATGGACACATAGAGAAAAAATTCACTTTAATGGTACAAGAGAGTTCATGAACTCTGACTTGCAACATAATGATTCATATAAATCTGTACAATGGAAATGGGTGACTACACCGTATTATTGGTATGCAGCAACAACATCAAATGTTGCAACATCAATTGCATATAATGGATTTACAACAAATGGTAATGCAACAATGCCATCAAATATTAAAGCACTTTATGTGACTTATTATTATCATATTAGTGGCTATAGCCAAGGGGGAGTCGGACAAGCTGACCATGCATCAGACATATGGGGCCCAGACGCTCCAAGCACAACAACTTCTTGGTCATTTACAACTTCAGGAAATTATGATTGGGGTTCAGCAGTCTTTATGCATGATGGTGATGCTTCTGGGTCTCCCCTATATTTCGGTTCTTGGTATTCAGGAGCAATTATTCCAGTAAATTCAAATGGATCAATATATGGCTTATTATCGCACGGTTATAGTGGTGGTACACATTATCATCACATGTATGTTTGGGGGTACGCAACATAATGAATAAAAGAATGGAAGCATTAAATCTACCAACTTCGGTTGATGATTTAACATTAATAGAAGTTTTAAAAGAAGAATTTAATATATCAGCAAATGATATTAATGGAACAATTCAATTACCTGAAGGAGTGGATATGCCTTCGGATGAAGAAATTGCAGCTGCAAAAGAAACTCTATTAGCAAAATATCAAGGTAATGAGTATTCTAAAAAAAGAGGAATTACTTACCCAGAGATAAAACAACAATTGGATGCTTTATATCATGATATAGTAAATGGTAATTTAAATGCTGAAAATAGTACGTTTGTTTCAATGATTAAAGCAGTAAAAGACGAATATCCAAAATCAGGAGAATAAAATATGGCAAAAACAACCGTACCAAGTCAATATATAGCAGATAATGCAATAACAACTGCAAAGATTGCAGCAAACGCAGTTACCGCGGCACAAATCGCGGGGGGTTCTATTGTATCTATAGATCTTGGCGCAAACTCGATTACGATTGCAAGTATTGCAGGAAATGCAGTGGGTTCCAGCGAGATTGCAGCAAATGCTGTTGGAAACAGTCAGATTGCTGCCAATGCTGTGGATTCTTCTGAACTCGTTTCAGGAAGCATTGATACTGTACACTTATCAGCAGATGCAGTGACAGGAGCAAAAATTGCAGATGATTCAATAGACTCAGAGCATTATGTAGATGGATCAATAGATACCGCACATATTGCCGATAGTCAAGTAACAAATGC
>Ga0208161_1000748_pt1 | contig 17966 bp, 13 predicted proteins | sample CB_VirMetaG_3_FD_184538 | JGI IMG/M metagenome (GOLD analysis project Ga0208161, IMG submission 184538) | Freshwater to marine saline gradient viral communities from Chesapeake Bay - CB_1508_1S Viral MetaG (SPAdes) (version 4) | ecosystem: Environmental > Aquatic > Marine > Coastal | place: USA...
AGAACTTTCTAGTCTAAAATACAACTTTATAAAGGACCCTCAGAGCTTAGTTGTTCTGGGGGTTTTTTATTACCCTTGAAATTTAAAATTATATTACTAATATTACCCAATGTTTAATCTAATATATGTTTTATGACACAGAAAAAAGTAACTATTGATGCGGAAATTGACCAAATCATTATTTTAAGAGGCTTAAGTAAATCTAAAGCCACAATTATGCCCGTATTTGATCCACAATCACAGTGGTATCATGGTGTAGATAGAGTAGCACCTAATAAAGTAGGTGATAAAGTAAATTATATTGACCCTGCAACAACTCGTTTAGAGTTAGAAGATGGCTTACGTTTAGATTTGTCTACTGATTATGGTAGAATAACTTGGAAGTGGGCACAATTCTCTCCGGTTATTGCTCAATCTTATGATGATGCTTTAAAGAGTCGCACAGCTTATTTTTATGTTTATCAAGAAGGTAAAGAAGCGAGAATGCGTAACTCTATTAAAGATTTGAAATTTACTGCTCAAAAATACATTAGAGAAGATAGCCCTATAAATTATGAAGATAGAGCTTTAATCTTAGGTGTAGATATGGTAGGTGAAAGTCCAGAGATTATTAAGGATTTCTTAACTGATATGGCTGAAACTCATCCGCAAAAAATTATTAATATTTATGAAAGCAAATCTACACAGATTCGTTTGACTTATATTAAAGCTAAGAAGAAAAATATCATCACAGAAAAGGATAATGTTTACCAATATGGTAAAATCTTATTAGGAACTTCTGATGAAGGTGCTTTAGCTTTCTTATTAGCAGTAGAAAATAAAGATATCTTAGAAGAATTGAACAAACAGGTTAATCCTGAATTATATGGGTTAACTCCTATTAAAGACTAGTAAATGACGTATAGACAATTTTACGAAGAAACTTTGGTGGCCTTAAGAAAAGTTAAGGCCCCAAATCTTTATGTTGAAGATTTTGTATCTTTGGCTAATAAAGCTATTTTAGACTCTTGTAGAGTTGCCTATAAATTATTTGAGACCACACAAGAATGGTCTGATGCTTTAGAAACTTTAAAGCAAGATGTTACTTTAACTTTTAGAACTACTACAGGACCAACTTACACTGGTGATATTAACACACCAGCTACAGTATCTTACAATGCTAATGGTAAGTATAATAGTGAAGCTTATCGTATAACTTTACCCGGTAATTACTGGCATATGTTAGGGTTAGAATTAACTACTGTAAATATAAAAGTGGTTAAATGTTACCCTAAAGGCTATGTACAGAGTAATGAGGTTAAATATTTAACTTCAGATCAAGGAGCTAAAGCTCAAGATAATGATTATTTAAAAATAAAAAGTTCTAGGCCATATTATCAAATGCGTAAAAGCGTTGCTAATAACATTCAAGATTTTACCTTATTCACAGGTAAAGCCGGAGATGTTTTAGCTGATAAATTGTATATAGAATATTTAAAATTACCAGAACTTATATCTTTAACTGTTCAAGATATAGAAAGACCTATAGAATCAGATAATACTCCAGAAATGGAATTTACTAGGGATTTTTGCTATAGAATTATAGATGCAATGGTAGCTATACAAATGGAAAATAGTGGCATGCAAAGATTAAGTTCTTATATGCCTGTAAATAAACCTATAAATGTTCAACAAGGTTCTGAATAGTACCCTTGAAAATAAAATTTATTTTAATATTATAGGTACCAAGTTTGAGGGGATACCAGCTCCGTATTTTTAACAGATTAGTTATACTGGTATAAACTAATCACAAAACTTAATTTTTATGTTTACTTTAGGACAAAAAATGAGAGTATTAAACGCTAATGATGCGGTTAAAATTTACTCTACTGCGAATGCGGAAAGAACAACTTCTGCTGCTGTTGCTTATGGCGACAAATTAGTTATTGATGGTTTTGCTAGTTTTTCTAGCTCTGCTATTACTAACATTAAATTATTGAGAGCTGTTACAGCTGTTGGTGAGTCTAAAGACTTCACTGTAGTTGTTCCTAGTTCAGCTCAAGTTGGTGATGTTATCCAAATTAGTGTGGATTACAAAACTACTCGTTATCAATCTGAATTGAAAACGAACATTATGGATCAAGGTCAACCATTTATTTTCCAATCTACTCCTATCGCTGCTGCAACTGCTGATGGTATTAGAACTGCGATTTTAGATGGGTACGCTGCTTTCTTATCTATTTACAAAATGACTGACAACATTCCTTTTGTATTTGCTGCAGGAGCTGCTACTGACCGTTTAAGAGTAACTGTGAAAGCTGGATACGAATCTGTATCTATTGCTAATGTTGCTGTAAGACGTGTAGATTACAATTCTACAGATTACCCTAAAATTAACTTACTTTTACAAGCAACTATTACTGCTGGTAACGAAGGTAGAGGTTTAGGTAAATTCTTAGAAGAGTCTATCCGTATGAGCAACTATGCTACAGACAGACAATACGGTATTGATACTCAAGACACTCGTGTAGACTTGAGAGGTAAGTATACTGAATTATCTTTTACTGTAGATGCCGCTTACACTAAAGATACTATTGGCGCTCCAACAGGTGGTTCTGATATCGGTGCTACATCGTCTAGAACTTTCTTAGTATACTTCAATGAAGCTACTACTTTAGGTGCTAATCAAACTTTAGACAAATTAGCTGCTTTAGCTGTAGAAGTTGCAGGTAACGTTGCTGGTATTCAAGCTACTGATGATGCAACTCCAGACTTAGAAGCTGAAGTTTTAATCTTAGCAAACAACGAATCAGTTGCTACTGCTGCTCAGTTTATTGCTTAGTCTTTTTAACTGTAATACTTGTAATGGGGGAGATGCTATCTTCCCCATTATTATTTTATAAAGTTTTATTATAATTACACAAATCTTTTAGCATGACACATAACGAGTTGGCTTCTGCTATTTTAAATAGAGTAACTGATGGTTTATCAGGTTCTATAAACAATTTATCTATAAGTACTGAACAACTTATGGATGAAATAGATTTAGCCAGAGCAGATATTATTTTAAAATATGATGGCACTAAAAAATTAGATTTAAGAACTTTAGAGCAAACTATAGATAATTTACCTATTGTTTGTCAACCTTATAATCAAACTTTACCTTGCGCACATCTTGTGCCAGCTTTTGGTTCAGTTTCCACAGTAGATGTTCCTGAATTATCTTCTGTGATTGATGGCGAATCTTTAACCTATGTAGGTTTAACTAATAAGCAATTAGATTTTCCAGTATTTTACGATATCAGAGATATTAAAAGACAAAAATTACGTATAGCAACTAAAAATAAACCTTATGTATGGGCAGATAGAGATGCTTCATTTAACGGTAAAGTTCGCTTATACTTTTTTAATCTTGGGCCTTACGAAGAAAATTTAACGTTTATATCTGTGAGAGGTATATTTGCCCACCCTTCAAAAGTTCATGCTGATGTAATAAATACATGGGATCAAGATTACCCTGCACCGGGCCACGTTAAAAATATGATTTTAGATACTTTAAGTGAAAAATATATAAGATATTATAGAGAATTAAATGTGGATCACAAAAGAGTTAGTAACGAACAAAGAGACTTAAACGCATAGTTATGATAATGTACAACAAGAAGGCTAAAATGTATAACAAGCCTAAACCGATTATGCCTAAAACAAACCCTTTTGCTAAGAAAAAACAGATCATAGAAAGAACTAAAGATGGTTTAATTTGGGTTCCAGATCATACTGACTTTCAAAAGAAAGATTATTTAGAAAAAGCTGGAACTGAAGTTGCAACTTATCTTGAAGAAAATTACCCTGATGAGCAATTAGGCGGTTTAGCTTTTAAGAAAACTAAAGCAGGTGATGAAATTGTAGCAAAAATTGGAAATAATTGGGTACCTTTAAAACAATTCATGAGCTAATATGGAAAACGTAGCAACAGCAAACTTAGTAGACTTTTTATATCCTACAGTTATTATGGAGGATGAGTATGATATATCTTTGCAAGAAGATAAATACATCGAAAGAGCTTATAGAGTTTATAGAGAAATAAATAATACTAATGCTATCTTACATATAGCTGAATATGATATTGACGCTACTTTGGTTGTTCCTTTACCTTGTAACTTATATAAAGTTGAAGCGGTAACAGATGATGAAGATTTTTATGGTATGATGACTAATAGTTATTTTATTAACACTTACTATACTGGAAATTATCATCAAACTCATCCTAATTATAACAATTATGCTTTAAGAGCTATTACCTCTAGAGTATATAATCAAAGAGAATATTCTAGTAATAAATATACACCTAGCAATTTTGTACCTTATGTTATTAAAGGTTGTAATGAAGCTTTGGAATTTTCTAAAGAACAAGAGGGTAAGCGTATAAAAGTTATGTATTGGGGTTTAGCTACAGATTTTGAAGGTCATCCTTTAATTAATTTAAAAGAAGCTAGAGCTATAGCTGCAAAATGTGCTTTAATAGAAGTGCATAAAAGAGCTTTAAAAGGTGATAATATAGCTGTTAGTATGTTATCTTATTTAAAACCTGAAACTTCACGTTTAGTTTTAGCTGCAGGTATACCAGAATCTTTAACACAAAACGATTTTGATAATATTTTACGCGCTCAAACTAGGCACGATAGAAAGGTTTATTGGAATAGTTATAAATTAATACAATAGTGACGAGTACAGGATACGAAAATATTTTACCAGTTGGTAGCATTGTGGATAAAGTGCCTCAACCAGAGTATGGGCGTTGGATAAAAGTAGAAGGGGGATACCAATTAGTAGCTTTGTTTCCTTTAGATAGATGTTTTACAGGTAGGCATTTATTTAGTACAGGTGAATGGGAAACTATGTTAGAAAAAAAGGCATGGTTAAAAAATATAGGTCAAGCGCGTTCTTTATGTCATGGTGGAGTAAGTAACAATAGTGAATTATTATACAGGATATTTCATCATTTTTTACATTTAGTTCTAGAAGCTGTAGCTGCAGGTAAAGGTACATTTCATTTTCCTAATCAAAATAAAATTACGATTAGTATAATGGAATATTCTGACCCAGAAGAAATTGCTAAACAAATGTCACATTCTAAACTAAAAGAATTTTGGTTAAATAATTTTGATGTTTGGGAAACTAATGGTAAATACTATAAATGTAAATTATTAGTGCGTTACAAAGGTAGAACTATAGTTTATAATGTTAGACAAGATAGAGAATTAACAGAAAAGTTCGTTGAAAGAGCTAACACTGGTAAAGGGTTTTCCACTACTAAATTAACTATGGCTAAGTTTTTACCGGCTATGTGTGAATTGTATCCGTGGTTAACTAAAAATTCTTTAGGTAGAGTAATAAATACTGGTTTATATAGATTAAACAAGGCTTTAAAAGCAGGTGAATATTATTATTTTACAATATCTGAAGAGCACAATTATAATATTATATATAGGCCTAAAGATCCGATAAGAGCAGCTGAATATTTAAAAAAACAAATGTTTAAAAGACAAAGAAGAATTATAAGATATGGAGCAATTAATAAACAGATTTACAAAACTTGTAAAAGATAATCATATATTAAATCAAACTGAAGACAGTATGATAAGTGCCGTTAATGGTACTTTAATAAATACTGAAGAAAATCAGTTTATTTTTCAAAATCTTATAGGCTCTTTACCTGCAGGAACATTAAAAGATGGAGCTAAACCTTTAGCAGTTACAAAATTTAGAGAGACTTTATTTATAGTTTCAATGTATTACAGAGATGGGATCGCTATAGGTGAAATTGGAACTTATCCTAGCCCTAATTGGGCTGCTTTAAATGATGGTAATTATAATGGAGAGTTTTTACCGGTAATTGATGCTTATAGCCCTATAAAAAATTTCTTAAATATTACAGATGAAAATGACTCCCGTTTATACTCTGACCTAGCTCATACACAAGATTTTGCCACTGATAAATTTAATTTTAAAGGTAATCTTATAGAATTACATTACCAATTATCTTATGACAATTCAGTAAACCTTATTTTGATAGATCCTAACAACCCTATGAAATTAATAAATACTAGGTTTATTCTATCTGAAGACGGCACTACTGCTAAGTTGGCTAAGCGTAATCAAATTAAAAATACTAACACATATAGTGCTGCTTTATTTAGTACTACAAAATTATTGAAACAACCTAACATTATACCTGTTTTAAATTTTGAAGGAGTTATTAATGGTGGATTTTTTAAAGGCGGTGGGGCTAAATTTTATTTTCGCTATACGGATACTGATGGTAATGTTACAGATATCATAGAAGAAAGTAGTTTAGTCGTATTTGCACATGATGATAAGGGTGCTAACTTTTCAGAAACAACAAATAAAGCTGTAAAGTTTAAATTAACTAATTTAGATCCTCAATTTACAGGGGTAAAAGTTTATTATTCTTTTTCAGGTAGTGCTGTTGCAGCTGTAGGGGATTTAGTAGAAATAAATGCTACTTATGATTATGTTTATGAAGGTCCAAATACAGAATTAAATATTGTAATTTTTGGTAACGAGGATACTAATTTATACGACAATGCAGCTTTAAACTTTGATTTAACACAACTAAACAGTGCAAGAACAGCTACACAAAATGATGGTTCTTTACTTTTAGCTAATGTTAAAAGTTTAGATGATAAATTATTAATGAGTTTAAAGAGAGCTACATCTTTTGTGCCTATTAAAGAAGGTGTTGAAGCTATGACCATAGCTACTATAGATGATGATTTTACTATTAAAGATGGCTATGCAGATCCTTTAAAAGTTTACAGTAAAGTCGGCTATTGGGATGCTGAAACATATGAGTTAGGTGTTGTATACATCTTAACAAATGGACGTGGTAATTCACCTGTTATGCCTTTAAGAGGTATAGATAATATAACTGGCACTGCAACTTACACTACTACTGAAATAGTTGCTGATAACGGTTTTTTAGGTACTACTTCTGAAAATAATATGGGTGTTTATAGAACATCTAGAAGAGAAGATTTATTAGGTCCAAACACTAATCCTGAAACGGGTTTATATGAAGCTTATGTAAAATATTTAACTATAGATACAAATATTTTAGGCCAACAACTGGCTCTTTATAATCTAGAAAATGAAATAGAAGGTTTCTTTATTGTTCGTAAAGAAAGACGTAAAGATGCTATATGTCAAGGTTATCTTACTAATACAGCTGCTTTCCCAGCTATGCCTTATTTACCTGCAGCTAATCTTGCTGTTGTATGGGAATATTTTAGTGTAGTAGGTCCTATATCAAGGATAGCTTTACGAGATAAAAATAAAACTACTCAAGTTATACAATTAAACTCTGAGATGCGAGCTCACTTAATAGATTTAAGTCAAGGTATAGGTTCTCGTTTATATGGCAAAATAGATTGTAAATTTGTTCCAGCTCCTGGTAGAGTATTTACAGCCGCGTTATCATCGGTGTCACCTATATTTAAAGAGCTTTACACTACATTTTTACCAAACACAGATTATAATGGCCCGGTAAAAATTGTTACTGCAAGTAAACCTTTAAAATTAAACGATAGGCCCGCAAATTGGTTAACAGTAAATGAAATAAATTTATTTTTTTCTAAAAATGTTTCAGGCAGGCATTTAATTGCTGATATACCTGCAAATAGAAGAGGATATTCGGTAGTTGGTAAAGTAGAGCCTAAAGTTGATTCCGCAACAAAAGATTTAGCAGTAGCTTTTTATACCGGTGATGCTTTAGTAAATGAGCCATATTTTAATTCAACTTTTAATTCTTTAAAAACTTTAGGTATCGAATATTCAAATAAGCCCGTGCAAATGAAGCTTATTTTTCCTAAAAAAGAGGATGTTAGAATTCGAAATACAACTTTCATTAACCGAACTATAGTTAATGTGCCAGTGCAAGATGTGAAAGCTTTAGGTTTTCAAATAGTGCCAACTTCTTTGCAAAGTTTAATTTTTGAAAAATTAAACCTATTAAAGTTTGATAAAATAGCTTATATTATTGAAAACCAAGAAAGTTATAGCAAAGATAGTTTTGCTGGGCGTTTATCTGGTTCAGCTTTATTTGCTAGCAGGCGTTATAAAAATTGGAATAGTGGGGAATATTTATATTTTCAAGAAAAAGGCCGAAATGGTCTTGTAAGATTATTTACTGACCCTAGGACATGGTTTGATGAAGGTAAAAATTGGGAAGATAATAAAAATTTATATGATGAAGAATTAGACGAATTATTTAGAAATGATTATCCAAATTATGATATTTTAACACTAGATAACAAAAGTAATAAATATTTAAATACAGACAACTTACCATTATTAAAACCGGACGGTTATTATGAAGAATTAGCTGGAACAAGGACTAGTGATGGTTTTGTCCAATTAACATGGATGAAGGAGCCTGTTGAAAAAGGTTTAACTTTAGGCAGTGCTACTCCAAGAGCAGCATCTTTAGCAGAAGATCATTTAAAATATGGTTCATATATAGGTTTATCAATAAAATTAGATAATATCCCACAAACTTTTGTTTTAGCTTTAGAAAATAAAACACTAGATACTAAAACTTTTAGTTTAGTGCCACATGAGGGATTAGGATCTAGTAACAATGGTAATACAGTTTTAAGATACAGATATAATGATTATTTAACAAGTAAAAGAGCTGCGCTCAAAGAATTTACAGATCCTAAACATCATTCTATGGGTATATATGCTACTATTTACCCTCAAATAGAAGGAGCTTTAACCCCCGATGCTTGGAAGGCTTTATATCAAAATACCAATTTTAATACTGCTTATTTTGCCATAACACCGCGTTATACTTTAGGGCAAGCGCCTGAACAACTAAATATATTTAATGGAGACGCGTTTATATCTTTAGTTTATAAGCAAGTGTTTACTAACACAGGTATTGATGGTATTATTACAGCTTCTAATCCTGAAACTTACAGAACAGGTAATAAAAGTGGTGGGCTAGTAAATCGTAGCTTGTTTATGCCTTTAATTCATGTAAGCAATCATAACTTAAGTTTACGTTGTGATGATTACACCTTTCAAGATGAAGTAGATATCTTGGGTGGTCCTAGACCGGCTAACCCTGTTACTACAGGTTTTGAAGCTAAAAACACTAAATATCAAGAATCTAAAGCTTATAATTTTGGCTATCAATATTTCATTGGTAGAAGAGCTTATGCAGCTTTAAATTTTAGAGCACCTAAATTCAACACAGAATTTACTAATAGAGTCTTTGTATCTAGTCCTAATTCCCCTGACAGCTTTAACAATGCTTACAGAGATTTTATGGGTTTTAACTTTCAAGATTATTACCCGGAGTTAGGAGAAATAGTAAGGCTAATTACTTTAAATGATTATACTTATGTAATTTTTGAAGATGGTATGGGTATAGTACCTTTAAATGCTAAAACTATTTTACCTAGTTCAGAAGGTGGTTTAGAAGTAAAAAATGCTGAAATCTTGTCCACTGAAATGGTGTTGATGAGCAACACTATAGGATCTAATCAGCAATTTTCTATTATAGCTACAGATAGGTATTTATACGGTTATCACGCTGACACTAATTCTATATGGAAAGCTTATCAAAAAGGTATGGTAGTAATTTCAGACTACTCTGTACAAAAAGATTTAGTAGCTTTTAATAAAGTGGTGGATATAGATAAAGAAACTAAAGTTGATAAAAGAGTTGTAGTAGGAAGTTACAATACTTTAACAAAAAGTGTTACATTTTCTTTTTTAAATGAAAGTAAAAAAATTGATGCTACAAATTGGAATAAAGTTAGGCAGCCTATAAAATTAGGTAATTTAAAAGAAATTGATGCTATTTCTACTTTAAGAGTTGGACAAGATTTGCCACTACACGTAATACAACCTGAAGCTTATGCTACAGTATGTTATAATCAAACTATGGAAGTTTTTGAGCCTAATAAAACTATTACTCCTTTATTTATGGATATAGTGCAAAATAAAGTTCATTCTTTTATTGCAGATTATTCTACAAATATTATAGCTAGATACGATTCTGAAGCAACACACTGTAACTTTTTAGGTCAACAACACGAATTTATGTTTGAATATGTTGTAAATAAACCTGTAACTGTTCAAAAAATAGTTGATAATTTAATGATTACTTCTAATAAATCTTACCCTGATCAAATAGATTACACTATAGAAAAAGACTTTAAACAAGGTTTAATTGAAGGCGGTGAAGATTTTAGCACAAAAGAGTCAATAAGAGTGCGTTATGAACTTTTACCTTTAAATCAAAAATCTTCTTACTTTTTAATAAATAATCAAGTATATTTTACAGGTGGTAAAGGTTATAAGCATGCTAAGAAATTACGCAAAGGTTATTTCAGATCAGTTGATAACACTACCCTTAAAATTTTAGGAGAAATTTTTATTATAGACAATAAGTTCTATAACTTAGTTTTAAATGAGGATGGCACTCCATATACTGCTGCAAGTATAGATGATATACTAGATTTTAACCCTATGTTAACTTTTGGTATAACAATGGAAAATATACAATATGAAAATGACCATATGTATGTTTCAGTAGGTAGAGAAGGGTCTTTGATAAGAGATAAAGCGATAAAAATAAAGTTAAGCTATAGCGGTGAAACTTACACAACAATACATTCAATAATAACTAAAGTATCATATACGTAATGAAAAATAATGTTTACGATAGATTTTTAACTGAAATATTTTTCCGTTTATCAGATACCACTACTGCTAGTTTAGCAAGTTTAACTTTAGACATTTCAGGTGGTATTACACAATTTGTAGCCGGTTATAGCGACTCGCATACGTTCTCATCTACGGTAAACAATATCCCAGTAGGTTACACAGTAAGTGCAAATAGCCACACTGTCACAACACCTTCTGGAACAGCAACTGGTTCAGGTTCTACTGTTACAACACCTTCTACAACTATTATTTTACCTTTAGTAGGGAACAGTATTACTATTACATCTACAGTAACTTTAGTACATGACACTTTAGATGATATAGTTTTAAATGCTACTTTAGATTTAGCTGCTGTAACATCTTTATACTTCGGTGTAAAAGATTATGCTTCAAATCCTACTTTAACGGACTTAACTGAAACTATTTCAACTACTAATGAATTTACTTTAACTAGTACTAATTTAGGTAGGTTATTAATAGCTATTCCAAGTAATATTTTAACACCACTATTATCTGTTGCAGATAACAACGGGTTAGTAATACCGGGTGGTAATTTTACTACACATATAGACGTGTCTGGTTTTGTTATTTACCAATTAAAATATAACACTATATTTACAGGCAATAATCAAAAAGTATTTAAGTTAAACTTTGTATAAGGTATGGGAGCGGAAATATATGCTAATTTCAATTTAAAACAAAATGTGCATTTGGATGCTAGATTAGCTCCAGTTGCTACTGCTTTAGATTTACCAGATCCTAACAATGCTTTAAACTTTTTATATGAAGGCGCTACTGTATTTGTAAAAGGAGAAAATGTTGATTATCAATTAAGAAAAAATTTATTAAACCCTAGTATCTTATCTTGGTATAAAACTACTAAAGGTGATTTGGTTATAGGTGAAATAAACTTATTAAATACAGCTACTTCTTTAGATTTTAATCAAGTAAATCCTAGTATAGATATTTGTTATGCAGTTAAAATAAATATATTAGAAGGAAATACTGCTCTTTTAAAGTCTATTACTAATTTTCCTAGTAATAAAGATATAACTATTTTTTGTGAAAATGGCAAAACGCTTACTGTAGAAAATATTAATTTCAATGCTCCATCTTCTAACCATATTATTTTAGAAAATGGTTTGAATATGGCATTAATAGGTCGAGCGGGTGGGCCAGACTATTTAACTTTAAGAAAAGAAAATAATGTTTTAGTGCAAATTAGTGCTAGACAACTTGTAGATGCTGGAGACCTTTTAAATTTAAAAATACCTGTGCCTCAAGATGGTGCACCTGGTCCTCAAGGCCCTATAGGTTTAACAGGTCCAGCAGGTACAAATGGTACAAATGGTGCTGGATATAATGCAACAACAACTTTAACTACAGATATTTTAACAACATCCGATACAGAAGTATTAAATATAAATATTGGCCCAAATAAAGCTTATACACCAGGAGCAAGGGTAAGAGTTACTTCTGCTACAGATCCTTTAGTATATTTTGAAGGCATAACAAATTCTTATAATATTAATAGTGGTATACTAGACCTTGCAAATATTAATATTAAAAAAGGTAATATTCTTATAGATGGGGCATGCAATGTGAATGTAGCTGGTGAAAGTGGTATACAGGAAGCTTTTGATAGCAATGAATTTAGAGTTAGAAAATTTATGTATGGTACTTTTCCTGATACTGAGCCTTTTATGTATAGAGGTGAAGGTGTTACTAAACACCAAGCTTTAGTGGGGGGTACTGCTGCTACAGGTGGTAACCGTTATTTTACTGATTTTGGTTGGCGTAATGGCAATCCCACAGATTATGACCCTATTGTAACAAGAACCGGTACATTTGCTAACACTACATTAAATAATCTTGCAGGGACTTTTGTAATGCCTGAGACCGGTTATTATAATGTTTCCGTGGTTTTACAAATAAGATTTGCAGCTTCAAATACAGGTTTTACTGCTAACCCCGTCACTAATGCGTTAAGGGATGGTAATAGTGCATTATCTTCTTCAAGAAGTTCTTGGATTGATACTGGTAAAACAGGTATAATTGGGGTTGGTGTCAACGCAATTAATGATGCTGCACAATCAGCCGCTTTAACTTCAGCAGAAGCCCTTATAACCCCTGAAACAAGAGGTATAAGTATAATTGGGACAAATATTACTCAAATATCACAAAATAAATTATTGGGCTTTACTTACGTAAACACTACTGATGCTAGTTTTTGGGGTGGGCCTGAGGGTAGCTTTTTTGTTTGTTATTTTGAAGCAAGATTTATAAAATTAGATTAATATGGCTAGTACAGAAATATATAATGATATTTATCTAAAAGTTGCAAAATCTTTAGATGCAAAATTAGCTCCAGTAGCAAATGTAGAAGCTTTATTAGATCCAACTGATCCAACTAATTTTTTATATGAAGGTGCTACTGTATGGGTTATATCAGAGGATAGACCTTACACTGTAAAACTTATAAATAATGTGTTAGTTTGGAAGCCTAGTTACAAAAATGACAAGGTTTTAGGTGTAATTAATTTATTAAGCTCTTCTACGCATTTAGATCTTAGTGGAACACAACCAGCTATAGATAATTGTTGGGGAGTAGTTATAAATATTGTAGGTTCTGGAACCCCAATTTTATCTACTATTGCTAATTTACCTTTAGGGGAAAACATTACCTTATTTGTAGAGCCAAATAAATCTTTAATTGTAAAACACAAAGATATTGATTTAGCTCAAGGAGATGATATCGTTTTAGAATTAGGTTCAGATATAACTTTAAAGGGTAGAACTATAGGCACAGAACGCTTAATTTTATTTAATGATAATGGGGTTAATACTCAATATGGCTCTGTTCAATTTGTAGACACAGATGAACTAGTTGCTTTAGTTACTCAAGCTTTAACCACACCGATAGCAAATAATTTAACTACAAATAGTTCAACTACTGCTTTATCAGCAGCTATGGGGGTTTATTTAGCTCAACTTATAAATGCAAAAAATCCTAGAATAATTCCAGGCATAGGTTTAACTAAATCTTATAATGCTGTCAATGATTTAGACACGTTTAGCTTAAATGTACCATATTATACTAAAACTATTCCTAGTTCTGCTGTAGGCAATATAAATACTTATTTAACAACTAGATCTAATTCTGACACGCATAATTTAGTTGTAGATTTGACTGCTTTCAAGCAAGGTTCTTATTTATTACCTAGAGGTGCCGCTGCAAATGTTTTAGTTAACTGGATAACTTTAATTGAACCTATAAATACTGCTGAAGCTAGCATTCTTAATTATTTTAAGGCAACACAAATATTTTCAAATTCTGATCAAGTTTATATACCTGTAGGCCGAGAAGATATTTATAATTTACAACCTACAACTATGCTTGATTTAACAGTTGATGCACAAATAGGTACAAGATTTGTTGTAGATGGTAGAACTATTACAGATAATAACTCAAACGAAAACTTAATACGTTGTGTTATAAAATTAAAACTTCCTATGGGGCTAGAAGGGTCATTAAATCCTTACACTTTAGGTAGAACTTGGTTAGAAAGTAAAGCAACTATTAATGAAACTATTAACTTATCTTATGGTAATTTATATAATAGTTACACTTTAGACGTATTAATAAATGATCCTTTGGGATGGAGATTACCAACAATTGCTGAATTAATTGGGTTACCTGCAAATTTAAAAACAGCTAGTGATACTGATTGGGGTGTAAGTAATACAAGTACAAACGCCAGTGGTTTTTCAGCTTTACCAAATGGTTTAAGAAACACAGATGGTACTTTTACAGGTTTTGGAACTATAGGCACATGGTGGTCTAGCGATTTTGATGGATCTAATCGCTCTGCTTTAAGATTGATTGCGGGCGATAATAGTAAAACTACAGTAAACCTTGATCCTAAAACTGGAGCTAGTGTTCGTTTAGTAAGAGAAGCTGCTCTTTGGGAAAAAACGCGGTATGCAGAAGGAGAAGTTATACCTAAAGTTTATTTAGATGCTTCAGGTAATTATTATGATGGTGTTTTAATCAATGGGTCTCAAGTTTGGATTACTAGTGATTTAAAAACAAATATCGCAAGTATTACCAATGATGAAATACCAAATATTACAGATAATACAGCTTGGGGAGCTTTAACTACTTTAGCTTATGCTACATATAATAATGCTGCGCTAGAAACAACTTTTTACACAATAGTTAAATCTTTATATAATAAAAATTCTAAATTAGGTTTTACAATAAACCATTTAATAACAGTACAAAGCACCCAATTAGAAGTGCTAAGAGCTACTGAAAGTGTGAATGAAAACACTAGAGGTTTAACTGTTACTTTTTCAGGAGTTTTTAAAAGTAATGAATTATTTGGCGGTCCTTTTAATAGTATGTATTTAAACTTTATAAATACAACCGACCTACCAGTTTATGGTGGAGCTACAGCTAGCACTGCACAAGGCGTAAGCATTATACAAGAATTTGGCTTTCTAGAAGTGATTTTAGAAGAGTTGTCTTAAATTTTACTAAAAATTTTTTAATATAAATTAAAATAAATACTATGATTAGCGCGCAACAAGTAAAGCAAATGTTAGAAATTATAACTTCTAATTCGCAAAATCAAGATGGTTCTAAACCTGCTTTAAGTTTTTCGGCTAGCCCTAATTCTTACAGTGTAACAGATATTCCTGGCAGTATTGCTTTTACAGGCACTATTATACCAGGGCCAAATACTTTTGAAATTACAGGTTGGGCTATAAAATATAACAATTCAGCTATAGCTTCAGGCACAGGTACATCGGTATCTTATACTATGCCAGGTGGCTCAGTTCCAGATACTATAGGCACTTATGCTTATTTTTTAGAAGTTACTTATTTAACTGAAGAAGGCGGAACTCCACAAACTTTAGCTACATCTTTAAATATTTCTGTTTTAGAAGCTGGTTATATAGGTTATATGAACTCTCCTACTGGTGACATCTCAGCACCTGGTGATGTTTCTAATGCAGTTTTAACAGATATCACTAAACAAGCTGTTATTAATTATTTTGAAATAACTAATATAGGAACTTCACGTTTAGTAATTATTTTGCCCACAGCTTTTGGAACTTTAGTGTCTATTTCAGATAATACAGATCAAATTGTTACAACAGAATTTAATATTGTAGCAGATCCTAGTAATAATAGAACTATTTATGTAAGTAAAAATCCTTTAGCGGAAAATACTTACCGTTATAAAATAAATTATTAGTATGTATAATAATAGTAAAGCTTTAAGCTCAGGTTTTAAAGTCGGCTCAGCTGAACCTATAGATGATAGGTTAGTTTATGCTTCTACACAACAGTTATTAGATTTAATAACTAATGATCCTGCAGCACCTTTGAGATTTTATGAAGGTATGGTTATTACTATTACAGGTAATGAAAGCCAATATGTTTGGAAAGCTTCTAATGAAGGTCTTTTAACAACTAGTTTTGTTTATCCTGCACCGTATGTAGTAAATGGTGTAGATTACAGCACTAGAGCCTTTAATTTTAAACCTATTTTTGTTGTAGTTGACCAACCATATTATGCAGAAAATTTGGAAGTAATAGCTAATACACCTTTTTCAGTAGCTCATGGTTTAAACACAAACAAAGTTATTGTTTATGCTTGGGAGGGTGATGCACCAGTTTTCTTAGATTATGAAATAGTTGACAGTAATGAAATAACTTTATTAAGTTCAGAAAACATTACTGTAGATATAAAAGTTACTAAATAAATATGGAACCTAAAGCGTTAAAAATATTAAGAGCCTTAGATCTTAGGTTAAACGAAATTAGAAGTTTTGTTTTAGAAAACAAAAATACTATTAATATAGCACCTGAAAAAGCTGGGCAAATATTGTTTGATGTAGATCTTTTAAAAGCTGCTATTTATGATGGTACAGCTTTAAATTATATATTACAAAATTCTGATATTAGCGATGAAATAGATTTAACTTTAGAAGGCGATAAAGTACCTACTAGAACTTTATTAAAAACTTTTATAGATGGTTTAATTACTGATATAAATAATAAACAAGATACTTTAGTTTCAGGTACTAATATTAAAACTTTAAACGGTAATAGTTTATTAGGTAGTGGAGATATTTCTTTACCGCCTCCATCGTGGGGAGATATTACAGGCACTTTATCTGCACAAACTGATTTACAAAATGCTTTAAATGATAAATTAAATTCTTCTTTAAAAGGAGCTATAAATGGAGTTGCTGAACTTGATGGGTCAGGTAGATTACCAATAAACCAACTTCCCACTTCCGCAATGGAATATAAAGGGGTTTGGGATGCAAGTACTAATTCACCTTTTTTATCAAGTGGAACAGGAAATAATGGTGATTATTATTTAATAGGAGTGGCTGGTTCAACTAACCTTGATGGAGAATTAGATTGGGGAGTTGGTGACGTAGCCATATTTAATGGAGTTTTAAACTCATGGCAAAAAGTTGGGCGCGATGACTCAGTTACTTCGGTATTTGGAAGAGTTGGAGCTGTAACTGCTGCTTCTAGTGATTATGATGCTTCTCAAATTGATAATGACTCAATAGTATCAGGCGCTAATGTAAAAGATGCGTTAGAAGCTTTATTAATAGAAGCAAACACATCTAATTTTAAAGACATATCATCTATAATTAGTGGTTATACTTTAACTGATGCAGATGCAGGTAAAGTTATAGTTAATAGTAATACAGGTGCAGTTAGAACAGTTACATTACCTACTACTCTAACAACAACAGGTAATACTTTTCATATAAAAGGTAAAATAGCTATACAACCTCTAACAGGTGTTAATATTGATTTACTAGATGGTACTACAATAACACAACCTACACAATTTACTTGTGAAGCAAATACACATTATATTTTACAAAGAAAAGCTTTTACAGGTAATGATTGGGTACTAAGTGAAGTTAATAATTTAAATTTATCAGAAAGAAACTTAGGTACAAAAAACATTAATATACCTGCTGCAACAAATAGAACAGTTACTTTACCTGCTGATAGCACATTAGATTTTGGTTCTTTAATGAAATTATTTGGTACTGGTGCTGTAGATTTTACAAGTGATGTAACTGTTGATAATGTTCAGTTTAAAGGAGGTACAGGTACACAAGGAGAAATGAGTTGGAGTACTGACGAAGAAACTGTTAAATTAATAATGGATGGTACTACTCTT
>Ga0208161_1000750_pt1 | contig 17949 bp, 30 predicted proteins | sample CB_VirMetaG_3_FD_184538 | JGI IMG/M metagenome (GOLD analysis project Ga0208161, IMG submission 184538) | Freshwater to marine saline gradient viral communities from Chesapeake Bay - CB_1508_1S Viral MetaG (SPAdes) (version 4) | ecosystem: Environmental > Aquatic > Marine > Coastal | place: USA...
TGGCGGCCCGATATCGCCATGCAATCCGCCGATGATCTGGCCATGGCGCAAGGCCATTGGCGCGCGGGCCGCCGGACATTTCGCGTTGTTCCGTCGCTGGCGGATATCGTGCCAAGCCGCGAAGCAATCTGCCCGGCATCAAAAGAGGCAGGCCGCCGCGTGCAATGCACCGCGTGCAAGCTTTGCAAAGGCAGCACGGCCGCGAAATCTATTGCAATCGTGGAGCACCGGTGATGGATCCGGACAAATACATGGGAAACCCCGCCGCACTGGCGGGGTTAACCCCCGACGAGCTCGATTCCTACATGCTCTGGACATGGGTTAAGGGCCGCAAGGCCGAATACGGCGTGTTCCTGCGCGAGTGGCAGAGGCGCGACCCCGACGAGCGAAACCCGTTCCCGGCCGAATAGGCCGGGGCACTTTGCAAAGTTTGCAAAGTTTGCAAACACAGGCGCAGGGCCGCAGAGCCGCAGGGCATAGGTCCAGTTTTCGCGCGCCTTATAGCCAGCGCCGCAGGGCCGCAGAGCCGCAGAGCCGCAGGACCTCAAAGATTTCCAACCAATCATCCAAAAAACACAGGCGCAGGGCCGCAAGACCGCGGTCCTCGGTAAGTGTCAGTAAATAAAGGCTTTTGTTCCTCGAACCGCGGTGCGAAGCAAGAACGAAGCTGACCCCTCCCGATGAAATTCTCTTCACAGCAAAGGCCTTCTGACTGGGCCGGAGATTTAGCCGATTGAGATTTACTTCAGATAAGTCCAGATCGTCCGTTGGATATAGCCAGTTTGGAATTTGCAAAGTTTGCAAAGTTTCTGGCGTAGTTTGCAAAGCTTTCAGCTCCACCCAGAGATCGATCCCGCCCCACGTCACCAATACGTCAGGCATACCGGTGCCGGATCGGTTCTCAATCCTCTGCGCCGTCGCCCCCGTCGGTAAGTTCTTCCGCATCGATGTCCAAAGTCTCGCTTCCGGCGTCTGTGCCAATGAATGCCTCCACAGGTGTTTTCGGCGTGATGTCTTTCAAAGACGCAAGCTGCGGGTATCGTTCGAGCAGCGTCTCCAAACGGCCCACGATCTGTTCGCGGGTCATGTCGTCGATGGTGTTGATCTGTTCGCGACGGTCAACCGTCAGGCCACCCAACACGGACCGGAGCTTTTCAGCATTGATGGCGGCGGAATACTGGTTCGCCGCTTCTGCGCCATGTGACAGATCAGACAGACGTTTCAGCTGGCCCTCCAGCGTCACCCCGTACCTGCGCTGCCGCTGTTCCTGTAGCTCGCGGATCAAGGCAACCACATGCGGGCTCCGCTCTGGGTCCAAAAGAAGCTGGCCGTATCCAGCCGGAGTGTTTGATTTGTACCCCGCCTCACGAACGCACTGCGTCAAGGTGTAGATGCCTTCGACATACAGCTCCGCAAACTTACGCATTCGCATCGTCAGGTGCTTGCCCGTGTCGATCTCAATCTGCTGTTCTTCTTTCGTCTTCACACTCAAAGGGACCGGCTCCCTTCTCTTTGTCCCTTCTTTCAGAGCTCGGCCCGCCCCCTTGGGGATGCCCATCTCTTCCATGTCTTCGACAAGCTTTGTCTTTCGCTTTGGCATGACCTGCCCTCCTTCTTCGCTTGTGTTATATCAACAAGCCTCAGAATTTCCTATAGTCCCCCCACCGTTTTTGCTCTCGTTTTTCACGTAAAATCGAACGTTTTTAGGAGGCACTAGAGAGGGGGGTGTTTACATGGAGTTTGAGATTTACATGAAAACCAGAGGGTGTTTACAAATAAGGGGGTAAAAATATGTAAACATTTACATCAGGAAAAACGAAAATGTAAACAGGTGAGATCAATAAAAACAAGGGGTTACAAGAGATGTTTACGTGTTTACATAGAAATCGCAAGAAAACAAAAAAAAATCAAAACAGAAAAAAATGAAAATCCGGACTATAGGTAAACACGTAAACACCGGTCCGAGGTCCGCGGGCCGTAAACCGCTGCCCCTGATGTAAAGCGTTTTGTAAACCCGTCGGACACTAAACTCTGAAATCGTCTTGACCTCCCCGCTTCTTGTGCATTATACACAAGTTGTTGGAAACCAGAGGAGGTCGCCATGTGTGACGGAATACCCCCAGAGAAGAGAGAGCTTGCGCGTTGCTTCCATGCAGCGTCGGATCAGCTGCCCAGCAAACTGTCGATCATGGACATGTCTGTGTTCTTCTGCGGTTTGATGGACGGCTACGGTCTGACATTTCCTGAGAAGAAGGATTTGATCCTGCTGATGGCGAACGCGATTGCTGCGCGAAACGAGATGGAAGAGGGAGGGTCTCAAAATGAAAAGCTTCACTGATTTGGCACAGCACTTGAAGGGCCAAGGGCCGCGGTCCGCGGACCGTGTATCGCCGCCTGAGAACAATCCAACTTCGCCCCGTGATTTGTCTCCTGCGGTTTCCCGTGGTTTGGCATCGATGGCTGCGCAATTTTCGTTGGACGAGCCTGTGATCCGGCGTGGTGTTGTGGAGTTGGTTCACAAGGGTGGCAGTGCGTTTGCGGTTTTGGGTTCGGGTGACACGGTATTTGTGACCCGTTCGATTGCGCGTCGTTTGGGTTTGTCTGAGGGTGATGTTTTGGAGATGACGATTGTTGGCAACTACAAGGATTCGGCTACGGAGAATGTTCCGTACCGTGCGTTGTTTGCGGTTCGGTCATCGGCACCTCTGCATCGTGAGGAGGCTGTGGTTTCTCCTGTGCAGTCGGAGATGGAGCTGACGGCCCCGGAACCAGAGCCCGCGCCTCGCCTGCCGGGCCTGAAGCCGGGTTCCTTCCCGGACCAGATCGGACCCGAAATGCTGGCGATGATGAAGCCGGAATTCCTGTATCGGGCGCGCGACTTTGCGCATCTTGTTCCGGAGAACCATTCGAAGAAGCTGACCAATGTTCTGGAGGCTCTTCTGGCCATTGGCCGCGTGCAGCGGATCTCGTTGCATTCTTCGCCGGACAGGAAGGCGGGTCGTTTGTACTGGTGTTTGGCGTCCCAAGGTCCGCGGATCTTGGAGGGTGTGCTTGCGAACGGCGGTGGAGAAGGGGGTGAGGATGAAAGTCTTCGTGTACTATAATCTTCACAGGAAGGTGTGGAGCATCAAAGCCTTGGAAGGGGATATGAAAGGCCGCGTGGTGGCCCATCGTTCTGAGGCGGTACTCGAAAACCCTCGCCCCAAGGTGTCACAAGCGGGTCGAAAACGTGTCCTTCGTGACCGGCGGAAAAACGTACATGCTGGACTTGTAGGTGTCTGGCATGACCGGGATATCCTGCTGATGGAAGGCGATGTAATTACCTACAACCCGTACAAGCACAAAACGTTTGTATATGCTGACAACCTATCTCCTTTCACGGGCGCTTCCTTTGCCCTGATGAAAAACGGAAAGGTGGCAGTGATATGAACCCGGCTGATCTGGAGCGTATTTTGGATGAGCTCGGGGTCCGGGAGCCGCGGCCCAAAGATCGCGGCACACCGTCTCGGGTATGTGGAACGAAGAGCCCGGGGAATTACCCGGCATGGTATAAGGAGGGTTTGGAATGTCCTTTCTGAGGATTACGGATTTGGAAGCAATTCCTGCGGAGGAGTTGCGGTCGGCGGCGCAGGTTGAGGCGCGGGCGGCGTTGATGGCGCACAGGGGCCACGCGCGGCGTGCGGCGGCGGCATTGGGTTGGAAGCCCCAGAAGGTGTACGACATCATTCATCGTTGGCGGAGCCACGGGGCGCTGCCCCCGCCCCCGCCTCGGTGTCCTGTGCAGCAGCGTATCTATCACCGTTCGATGTCCTTCGGGCGGACCTACCCGGCGCTGTCGCGTGCATCGTTTGAGCTGCGCGCGTGGCTGGCCAAGGAGGTGCCGGAGGGTGGCACGCTGGTCGATTTCCTGATGGCGCTGGCCGAGGACCACGTTGTGGAGATGGAGGCCCAGAAATGAGCCAGATGGGTAATCACGTGCTGCATTTGTCGGAGACGTACAACATGGTCGATTGTCCGCGGTGCGCGGGCCTTGGGTCGTCGTCGGAGTGTCCGATGTGTGAGGGTCGTGGTCAGGTGCGGCAATGCTGCCCTGCCTGCGGCGAGGAGATGAGCAAGTGGGAGGCCCTGCAGGCCATGGTCTGCACGGAATGCATGGAGGGATGACGATGGGAAAGAAGCATGCGCTGGCGCGGCTGATGAAGCTGGAGGCGTGGCTGGACACCGACGAAGAGGTGCTGGCGGCGATGAACGAGGAACAGAGGTTGGATCATGAGTTCATCCTTGTTCAGGTGCGGAAGGCGATTGAGGAGTTGAACGATGGCTAAGTGGAACCTGACCCTGTGCGACATGCACCGCGTGGAGGCCCAGCATCTGCGCGACAGGTTGCGGGTTGCGATGGCGGCGCTGGATGTGGTCATCAAGTTTGGCCACGAAGCGGGCGACGATTTCGAACAGGCTGTCACCGACATGACGGTGGCGGCGGAGCGAGCATTACAGAGGGTCGAAGGCGATGAGTAACAGACAGTGGGACGATTCAGTTGACCCTGCGCGGGTCGCGATAGAGGCGCTGATTAAGTCTGGCGATACCATGGCCGACCGCATCGAAGAACTAGAGGCCAAGCTGGCGAAGGCGGTGGAGTTTGCAGAAATCGTTGAACGGTGTGGACATGGGGCGTTGTGGGACTTGGCCCGCACCACCCTCGCAGAACTGAAAGGAGAGGATCGGGGATGAGCGACGATCTTGACCCAGACCTGCCCGCGCAGCTTGAAGCGGTGGCCCACATGGCCGCCGTTTCCGGCCTTCACATTGAAGACAAGCGCGTCATGCCCGCAGCGGGTGTCGCCGACATCATCTATGAGGCGCTGTTCGAAATCAAACGGCACAGGGGGATTGAGGAATGAGCGAGAACGGTGACGACATCGTGGCGCGGCTGGAGCGCCTAGCTACAAAGATGTTCCAGTCCGGAAACTGGGGCAGGGACCTCGACACTGTCAAGGAAGCCATGGACACCATCGTGGACCTGCGCGTGGACCTGCACCGCATCGAGGAACTGGAGGCCAAGCTGGCGACCTGTGAGAAATACCGTGATGCATACGACCAGATGGGGCGGATCGGGACGGAAGCCTATCGTGATCTGGAAGCCAAGCTGGCGAAGGCGGTGGCGGCTTTGCAACAACTGGTCCTTGAATATGATGAGGTCGCTCTCGCCCATGATGAGCCAGAGTCTATGACCGCAGCATATGTCGTGGCCTGCACCACCCTCGCAGAACTGAAAGGAGAGAAGTGATGAGTGAAAAATATGGTGAGGATCAACCGTGGCACTTAACTCAAGAGACAAATGCAGAACCATCGTATGAGGAATTGATCGACCGCATCGAAGAACTGGAAAAAGAACTTGAGTATTGGCGTGGGGACAGCGCCGCAGGATGGGACAAGTGTGAAGAATATCGTAACAAGCTGGCGAAGGCGGTGGAGGCTTTAGAGAAGCTGGCACGGCTTGGCAATGGCGACCGTTATGGCAACAGCGACGGCAACACGATAGCCCGCACCACCCTCGCAGAACTGAAAGGAGACCCCGATGCCTGACAGTCGCGGTGTCAACGAGGCGCTGCGCCGGGCGGGCTTTAAGCGCTTGCCCGCGTGGTGGGTGACCGAAGCAGAGTTTGACGTAATCTGGCGGATGGCGCACAATCATGAGGAGCATATAAATGAGATCCGAGCATTTTATCGTAACCGGGACTGCGACGATGCCACATCATCAGTACCTGACGGGAAGCCAGATTGATGTCATTGCCAAGCTGATGCCGCGGGTGCAGTACCTGCAAGAACGCGGACTGACGCGTCAGCAGATTATCGACACGCTGGTAATAGCGGAGGGCTGGTCGCACGGCGCAGTGATGGACACGTTGGATCGGATTAAGCGGACAAACCCCAATCGTGGCACACCCACTTGACCACAAAGGTTCCCGGCGGCAGCGCCGGGGCCAGCGCATTGGCGATGTAGTTCTCTGTCGCCATCTCGCACATTTCCAGCGTTTTGAACGCTGGAGCGGGGGGCGTATGACATTCCCCCGACATAACGCAGATGAGGATCAGAGGCGAGAACATACCTCAAGGGTATCACACATCTGGCCAATCACCAAACCAAAGCCGGTGGTGCAGCCAGCTGTTGCGACAGTGCCGCTTACCAAACAGAAGTACAAGGGCCGCGGTTCGCGGCCCTTTGTTCAATCTCCGATGCCATGCCCACGCGCACCAAGAACAGTTGCGCCCGGTCAAGGCGTAGTGTGTGATCCGGGAAAGGTCAGCTACCCACCGCATATCCGTGTGTTGGTCTCGTTGTGGACGATGATGTCTACGAGGAGACTACGATCATTTTGCAACAGCCAATCAACGGTGGTGCTGTCGTCAAAATACAGCTTCGAAGCTATATCGCAGTAGCTGTCACTGGTCTTTACGCACCCAGCGGCGGGCAAGATCAGAAAGATGGGGATCATCCATAGCTTCGACCTCATCTGCGGCCTCCTTGGCTGTCTTGTAGTTGTCCAAACGGTTGGCATCGATCTTCGCCTGCTGACGGGCGATGCCACGTTGAACACCGGACATGTACATGCCGAAGACACCGGCCACGAAGGCCAGTGCCACCAGCAAATACAACTGAACCTTAGCGCCGACCATCATTCCACGCCTTCAGCCGTTCCCGCATAATCCATAGGGCGAGCAGTGCAACAAGAACGCAGCCTGCGATAGCAATCAGCTGTGCGTTGCCGTCCAAACCCGCGACGGCACCAATTCCTCCGCCGACGGCACCAGCAATTTGACCAGCACTCGCCTTTACCGTGCTGGACTGTGCAGGTTTCTCGCGTGGTTTGTCGATCTCAACCCTGCCAACGGGCTGGTCGAGGTTGGCCGTGATCAGTGCAGCCTCTGCCTCGCGTCGGCGCGTCAATCCGCGCAACACTTTGCCGCCTGCCTTGTTCCACCATGTGACAGCTTCGGCTGCGCCGCGCACATCCCCTGCGTTCCACCGTTTCAAGGCTGTGCTCTTGATAAAAGACTGCCAGCCGATGTTGTACGCCAGCGATACGAAGGCACCAAATTCATCAGGATTGGGTTTGATGGCAAAATGTGGTTGGATATTGCCAGCAAACCGCATCACGCCTTCGCGCAGCATGTCTTCTGCCTGTTGGGCGGTCCATACATCACCGGGTGATACACCGGGTCCGAAGCCTGCGTCGTTTGTGTACCCGTAACCAATGGTCAGGACGCCCACAGGATCGCGGTACGCGTTCAAACGAAGACCTTCAAATTCTTTGATTAGTTCCAATGCCTTATCGCTAATCGGCCAAGGTTCCATGTGCCGTGTCCTTTTCTGCCATCGCCAGAGGTCCGAGGTAATAGTACCATGGGCATATCGGCGTTGCCACAACCGTCAGGCAGGCTGGCGAATTGTTGACAATGCACAAGGAGGGCGGTATGGAAAACGAGGAAGCGACAGTTGTGGCGATCAACTGCGTGTCACGTCAGGTGCTGTTGGAAGATGGCACAATGATCCCGATCACAAACTTCTTCGACGAAGACGGAGATGACTGTGATCCGGACGACGCGATAGTGATCGTCGCAGGGCGCGAAGGATTTGGATACCTCACCATCGAACTGTTCGATGACTTTGAGGAAGTCCTTTTGCACTAGGAGAAGATCTGCACATGGCAGACCGCAAACAATTTCGAAACGTGGCACTCTCGCTGGAGGATCACGCCCGCCTTCGCCAGATGGCGAAGGCGGAGAACCGGTCGATCACTGGCCAGTTGACGTACATGATTTGGAAAGCTCACGATTCCTTTTCGCAAGAAATCTCTTCCGTCGGGCAATCGTCTTCAGACCGCGCCCGCGAGGCATGAACACCTTCGGGTCAAGCCTCGGGCGATACTGAAACGAACCAAGCTCCGCCAAGGTCAGGCACATGTTCGCTTGGAACAGAACCTCGGCGACCTTTGGTTCAAGACCGCTCCAATACGCAAACTGTCGTAAGGCCTCCTTGCGGTGCAGGTAGCCGCGTCGATACCAGTAGACGGCTTGATACATCTTCCATTGGATCAGCTTTTCTTCGGCGTTAGCTTCAACCATTCGCGTGCCTCCTCTCCAAGAACAGCGGCGGACATGACCATCTTGTTGCGTAGCGCCTGAACGATGCGTTCATCGATGGTGTTGTCCGCAATCAAGTCGATGTACGTCACTGGCTTACGCTGACCAATGCGGTGCGCGCGGTCCTCGGACTGCACGCGTGTCTCCAGATCGAAGTCGTTGGACACATAGATCACCGTATTCGCTGCCGTCAGGGTGATGCCGTAGGCACCCGTCTTGTTGCTGACGAAAAACCGAAGCGGGTCGTTTGGGTCTTGGAACCGACGCACGATCTCCTGCCGCTCGGGTGTCGGCGTGTCACCGTAGAACATGGCCGCGGTCCCCGGGCCGTGGGCCTTCTCCAGCGCATCCTTGAGTGCTTTCATTTCGTACCTGAACCGAGACCACAAGATCACCTTGCCGTCGGTCTCTTCGATGCACTCCAGCACCGTGTCGATCCGGCGGGTTGGGATGTCGATCATTTCATGGTCGTCGTTTTTCAGGTGACCGGCAAGCACCTGTTGCATGCGCAACATCTTGGTGATGACCTCTTGCGCTGTGACCAGACCCCCTTCTTCGACGAACGTGAACGCATCGTTGCGCAGTTCGTTGTAGTATTTGATCTGGTCCGGGGTCAGCGGTACGCTGCGCGTGGTGTAGATCTTCTCGGGCAGGTCGAGGCACTCTTCTTTCAGCACTCGGTAAGACCACCTGCTGATGCGCTGACTGAGTTCGTCGATGTTGCGGTAGCCCACGATCTGCTGGAAGCTGTGCGCCCCCATGGTCCGCTTCTTCAGGATCGCGTACCGCGCTTGAAATGCGAAGTAGCTGTCGTACCCCAGAAGGTTCGGGTCGAGGAACGCGGCCTGTGCGTAGATGTCGAGCGGGTTCTTGGTAACCGGGGACCCGGTCAGCAGCCGACGGTAGCGAAAGCCTTTGCTTATCTTGCACAGGGATTTTGTGCGTTTGGCTTTCGGATTTTTTATGGTGGTGCTTTCGTCGATGCCGATCAAGCCTCGGGCCCCGTACTTGCGGGCAATCCACTCGCCTGCCTTCACACCTTTCGGTGTTGAAAACGCTTCGACGTTCATGACGAAGATCGTCAGGACCCCGGGCCGCGGTTCGCGGAGCGCGGACATCTCCGCCTCCTGCGTTTTATTTGGGTTCGCGTACCACTGTATGACACGGTGTGCCACATCATCGCTGAAATGCTCCGGAATCTCTTTCCGAATCCAGTTGCCATACACACCTTTCGGCGCAATGATGAGGGCGAAATCTATTTCTCCCTCGTTGGCCAGCGTTGCGATGGTGTCGATCAGAACCTTCGACTTGCCTGCGCCCATCTCCATGAAGAACCCAAAGTTTTGCTGGGTAATGCTGCGACCGAGGGCCTCTCGCTGATGCTGATACGGCTCGGTCTTAAATTTGTAGTTGACGTCCATGATCACCTCCTATAGCGTGGCATAGCGCATCAAGACTTGTGCGTCAAACACAAACCTGAAGAGGATGTAACTTATGAACGACCTATTCGAAGACATGTTCGAGGATATCGTGGATGATGCCGCGGCTCTCGAAACATTGGACAAGGCAGACATGCAGACGCTGTCCTCCGCTGTCCGTCGGCTCCGCCAGATCGAACTGGATCTGGAGAGTGCCGAGGAACACCTGAAGCATCTCAAGCAGCAGAAGCACCAAGTCAGCAGCGAGGTTATCCCGCAGCTGATGGATCAGATGGGTGTGGAACGCGTGGATGTTGACGGTCTCACATGCACCAAGAAGCAAGTGGTGCATGCATCGATCCCAAATGATCGCAAGGAAGAAGCGTTCGAGTGGCTGCGGGAGCAGGGCTGCGACGACATCATCAAGAACGACGTGACCGTTTCGTTCGGTCGCGGCCAAGACAACGAGGTGGGCAATGTTATCGGCCTGCTTCGCGACATGGGTCACAACCCGGATCAGAAGACACAGGTACACCCGATGACGCTGAAGGCGTTTGTTCGGGAGCGTGTCGAGAACGGCAAGCCCATCGACCTCGACATGTTCGGGGCGTTTATCTCCAACGTAGCACAGATCAAGAGGAAGTGATCATGAGCACCGCAGTTGCAAAAGCAAAAAGCACCGAGTTGTCGGCCGATCTGATGGACGACATGATGGAAGACGCAGGCGTCGGCACAACTTTTGACGCCAACGATCTTCTGATCCCGTTCGTTCGTCTGGCACAGAGCCTGTCGCCGCAGGTCAACAAGAAGAAGCCCGAGTACATCGAAGGGCTTGAGGTGGGCGATGCCTACAACAACGTGACTGGCGAGTTCTGGAAGGGGGAGGAAGGCTTCAAGGTCATCCCATGCTACCAGACCACCAAGTATCTGGAGTTCGTCCCGCGTGAAAGCGGCGGAGGCATGGTTGGTGAGATCCACGCCAACGATCCAATCCTCCAGCAGACCCGGCGGGAGGGCGGCAAGGAGACGCTGCCCAACGGCAACGAGCTGGTTAAGACCGACCAGCACTTCTGCCTGCTGCTGGGCGACGAGGGCATGTTCCAGCCCGTGGTGGTGGACATGAAGTCCACACAGCTGAAGGTGTCGCGCCGCTGGAAAACGCAGATCACCATGCGGAAGATCAAGCACCCGAAGACCGGGCGACTGATGACGCCGCCGCTGTTCTCCTGCATCTGGCACCTCAAGGCGGTGGAAGAGAACAACGACAAGGGCGACTTCTACAACTGGACCGTCAACTTCGACAGCATGGTCGGAGATGCCGATCTGTACAATGAGGCCAAGTCTTTCCGTCAGCAGATTGAAGGCGGCATGGTTAAGACGCAGGAGGATCGTCCTCCCGTGGACATGAACGGCAGTGCCGGTGCCCATCGCACCGACGACCTCGGGGAAGATATCCCGTTTTAATATCGACCGCTGCGGGGGACATTCCCCCGCAGCACACTGCTGTAGCCAACAGAGACAGGAGAGACCATGAGTAGCGTGAAGCGCTTCATGGCTGCTTTCGCCGGATCGGAAGCAGCCCACGGTCAAACCGTCGTTGGAAGAACCAAGCGGAATGGAAAGGCAGAGGCAAAGAGTTTCATCGTCCGCGAGCCGCTGACGGAGAAGAAAGTTGCGCTGCATTTATCTGGTGGCCAAGGGGTCGGGGCGATACCGATCAACGTGGAAAACCAGTGCAAGTTTGGAGCCATCGACGTTGACGACTACGACCTAGATCTCCGTGACGTAGTCCGGAGGGTAAACACTTCAAAGGTTCCGCTGGTGGTGTGTCGCTCAAAGTCAGGGGGTGCGCATCTGTACCTGTTCCTTCGAACGTGGGTGGACGCCGCAATCCTTCGAGAGTACCTGACCGAGATATCTTCGGCGCTGGGATTCTCAGGCCGTGAGATATTCCCAAAGCAGGACACGGTTCTTTTGGAACGGGGTGACGTAGGCAACTTCATCAACCTACCGTACCAGAACGCGGAGAATACGCTGCGGTACGCACTGGACGAGAACGGTGACGCACTGACACTGGAAGAGTTTCTCGACACCGTTGAGAAGAAGCGCTGCAATCTCGCCGACCTTGAACCCATTATGCTTCGGAATGCAAAGCAGGACGAGGCGGCGGATATGAAAAACTTCCCGCCATGCATGCAACGGATCGTTGCGATGGGCGGGTGGGAACTGAACCGGAACATCGGTCTCTTCCATGTCGGGTGTTCGATGAAGAAAGCCTACCCTGACGCTTGGAAACAGGCGCTGGAGGAATGGAACACGCGCCACATGAGCCCACCACTTCCCGCGGAAGAGGTCGCCGTGATCCAGAAACAGCTGGACAAGAAGGACTATGGGTTCAAGTGCAACGAGAAACCTATGGCGGACTACTGCGACAAGGAGCTGTGCCGACAAGTCAGATACGGTATCGGCTCCGGAGGCATCAGCTTCCCGACCCTGACGGGCCTGACCATCATGATGTCCGATCCCCGGGTCTACTACGTCAACGTGGACGGCAAGCGTTTGGAGCTGAATGTGAATGAGCTTAACTCTCCCCGGGAGTTTCAGAAGAAAGCTCTGAACGATCTTAGTATCCGACCCCAGATGATGAAGGATGCTGACTGGGGGATACTGGTCAACAAGCTTCTGGCCGAGGCAGTCGAAATAGACGTGCCCCCTGAAGCAACAAAGCGCGGTCGGTTCCTTGAGCACCTCGAAGAGTTCTGCACCGGGCGCGTGCGCGCCATGTCCCCGGAAGAGGTGCAGATGAACAAGCCTTGGACAGACAAGGGCGAACACTTTTTCAAGATGAAAGCCCTGATGGATTTTCTGAAGAAGAAAGAGTTCGGAGAAATGAACCACGCGCAGGTGCTTGAAGAACTCAAGCGGATATCTGACGGCGAAGACCCGATGTCACACATCGCCATCCGCAAAGAGGACGGTTCGAGATCAACGGTTCGTGTGTGCAAGATACCCGCGTTCTCCCACGTGGAGGTGGAAGTGAAGTTGGATGAAACAAAAGGCGGCTTCGTGCCGTTCTAGGAGGAAGACATGAGCAAGGACAAAGGGCGTTTGAAATTCCCAACCATCGATGAACGGCTGATGACGTTGGAGCAGGTCGCTGACTGGCTGTACGTATCACCGTCCACGATCTACCGCTGGGAGCAGGCCGAGATGATGCCGAGGCGCATCTGTTTGGGCGATCCCGATGACCCGAAAGCAGCGCGCAGGTTCCTCAAGAAGGAGCTGGACGAGTGGCTGATGTCCCGGCCGCGGGGCGCGGGCCGACTTCCGGAGGAGCTTCGTCCGCAGATGGAAGGACAGCCCAAGGCGGAAACCACCGCGGATGCGGAGGATTGACGCATGGATGTCATCCTCGGTCCTCCGGGCTGCGGCAAGACACACCGCCTGATCGAAGAGGTGAAGAAAGAGCTTGAGTCTGGCACCGCGCCGGAACGGATTGGCTTTGCCTCGTTTACCAAGAAGGCTGTGGACGAGGCGCTGACCCGGATCTGCACGGAGTTCGGTTTATCCAAGAAGCGCTTTCCTTTTGTTCGGACACTGCATTCCATGTGCTTTGTAGCCCTTGGGCTACAGCGCTCTGACGTCATGGCTCCGTCAGACTGGAAACAGTTTGGCGAGGAGATGGGGTTCGACATGACCGGCACCTCGCGTACAGCAATGGAAGACGGTTTGATCTTGCCGGGCAGCACGCGGGAAGGGGACAGGTATCTCTCGGCGATTGAACGGGCGCGACTGCGCTGTGTTCCCATCGAACAGGAGATCAACGACACCCGGCAGGGAGATTTGTACATACCGCTGCTGTACAAGATGCAGGGGCTGATGTTCGAGTACCTGCATCAGATGGGTAAGTTCACCTTCACCGATATGCTGGATCAGTTCTTGGCCGTGGGCGAAGCACCAAAGCTCAGACTGCTGATCATCGACGAGGCACAGGACCTGACGCCACTGCAGTGGAAAGTGGTGTTCAAGCTTGCGCGGTCCGCGGACCATGTGATTGTGGCCGGGGACGACGATCAGGCGATCCACCGGTGGGCGGGCGTGGAGCCGCACCAGTTCACGCACATCGCTCGGCACGCCGAGGTCTTGCGACAGAGTTACCGGCTACCGCAGCCAGTGTTCGATCTTTCGCAGCGCATCGTGCATCGGATCCCGGGCCGCGTGCAGAAGCCCTACAGCCCTGCCTCGCACAACGGGAGTGTCATGTGGCACAGCGACGTGTATTCTGTGCCACTTGGCGAGGGCAGCTGGACCTTCATGGCCCGGACCAACGCACAGGTGGCCAACTGGGCGGCCGAGATGCGGGAGCAGGGTTACCTGTTCGAGGTCAACGGGTACAGCTCTGTGCGCAAGCGGACGGCCCGTGCGCTGCGCCTGTGGGGCATCATCCAGCGCGGGGGTTACCTGACCCACAGCGAGGCCATGGCGCTGTACGACGAGCTACCGAAGCAGGGGGACGCACGGGCGTTCGACGAAGACGCTCCGGCCCGCTTGAAGATGGCAGACCCGGACGACAAGTACACGTACCAGATCTTGTACAAGGACTACGGCCTGCGAGTGAAGCAGGACACGCACCCGCTGGTGGCGCTGGACCTCAGTGTGGAAGACAAGCGGTACGTCGCAGCCCTGCAGCGACGGGGCGAGAACCTCGAAGCCCCGGCCCGGATCAAACTCAGCACGATCCATTCGATGAAGGGCGGAGAGGATGACAACATCGTGGTCGATCTGGCCACGACACGCCGCATCGAAGAGAGTGATTACCCGGCAGATGAGCACCGGGTGTTCTACGTGGGCGTCACCCGCGCCCGCCACAACCTACACATCTTGCAGACAGGAGCACGGTATAGCTATGGGATATAACGACAACCCGCCCCGAAAACAGTATCTGGAGAAGGCGGTGGAGATCACCTGTGGGGACAGGGCCGCGGCCTACGGGCCGCCCATTGCGAACCTGTCAAACATTGCCACGCTGTGGGCGTCCTACCTCACGATGCGCCGTGGAGGGGACGGCGTGGAAATCTCGGCGGAAGATGTCGCGTGGATGATGAACCTGCTGAAGATCGCCCGCTCCGTCCAGCCCGGCGTACACACCGACAACTACATCGATGCCGCTGCCTACAGCGCATTGGCGGGAGAGTGCCGCGCATGGGTGGAAGGGGGAACCAATGACGAAGGATAAGTACGACAGCAGCACCGACGACTTCCTTCTGCGGCACGACCTGACAGACATTGAGGTAGAGTGGTCCGCGCCGACAGAGCTGCCGGACCTGACCAACTGCAAGACCATTGCGGTTGACCTCGAAACCCGCGATCCGATGATCAAGGACCGCGGGCCGGGATGGGCGACCAAGACAGGCGAGATCATTGGGATCGCTGTAGCCGCGGGAGACTTCCACGGCTACTTCCCTATCCGGCACCAGACAGGCCCGAACCTTGACACCAAGATGGTGCTTCGCTGGCTGAACGATCACATGAAGCGCCCGGAGATTACCAAGGTCTGCCACAATGCGCAGTACGACATCGGCTGGATGCGGGCCGAGGGCATCGATGTGCAGGGCAAGATCATCGATACCATGCTGGCAGCGGCTGTCGTTGACGAGAACCGGTGGAGCTACGGTCTGGACAACCTCGGCCGCGATCTTCTCGGTGCCCGCAAGGACGAGAAGATGCTGCGGAGGGCAGCACAGCAGTTTGGCGTGGACCCCAAGGCGCAGATGTACAAGCTGCCCGCCCGCTACGTGGGTGGATATGCCGAACAGGATGCGGTGCTGACACTCAAGCTGTGGCACCACCTGATGGCCGAGATCGACAAGCAGGACCTGTGGTCCGTGTTCGAACTGGAGACGCGCGTGCTGCCTGCCCTGATCGACATGCGTCTCCATGGTGTGCGTGTGGACGTAGACGGGGCCGATGCTGCCAAGAAACAACTGACGAAACGGTACAAAGAGCTGCAGTCTTTTGTGAAGGACCGCACCGGTGTTGAGGTCGAGCCGTGGGCCGCGGACAGCGTGAAGCAGGTCTTTGAAAAGCTGGGCCTGTACTACCAGACAACGGAGAAGGGCCAGCCGTCGTTCACCAAAGACTTCATGCGGGACCACCAGCATGAGGTGCCCCGGGCCATCAACAGCATGCGCGAGACGGACAAGGCGCGGAACACGTTCCTTGAAAACATCATCAGCTTTTCGAACAAGGGGCGGATCCACTGCGAGTTCCACCAGCTGAAGAGCGACGACGGCGGCACGGTGACGGGCAGGATGTCTTGCTCCAACCCCAACCTGCAGCAGATCCCGGCCCGCGACCCGGAGGTCAAGAAGATGATCCGGGGTTTGTTCCTGCCTGACGAAGGGTGCCGCTGGGGAAGCTTCGACTATTCTTCGCAAGAACCGCGGATGTTGGTGCATTTTGCTGCGCAACTTCCGGACCGGATGCGCCACCCGATGATCGACACCATCGTCGATGAGTACAAGCAGGGGGATGCGGACCTGCACCAGATGGTGGCAGATATGGCAGGCATCAGCCGGAAGCAGGCGAAGACAATCAACCTCGGCATTATGTACGGAATGGGCAAGGCAAAGCTGGCCGACCAGATGGGCCTGTCTGTGGACGAGGCCTCGGCCCTGTTGGAGAAGTACCATGAAGAGGTGCCGTTCGTGAAAGGCATCGCTGACGTGGCGTCAAAGCAGGCGGACAAGCACGGTCAGATACGAACCATCGGCGGACGTTTGTGCCGTTTCGATCTTTGGGAACCCTCCAGCTTCGGGTACAATAAACCCATGCGGTATGAGGAAGCTCAAAAAGCATATGGTGGGGTCAACCGCTTGCGGCGGGCGTTCACCTACAAGGCCCTCAACCGCTTGATCCAAGGATCGTCAGCCGACCAGACGAAGACGGCGTTGGCCGTGGCCTACGAGAGCAACAAGCTACCGCTCCTGCAGGTCCACGACGAACTGTGTTTCAATGTCTCCAGCGACAAGGACATCTCCGAGATCGTGGAGATCATGGAAAACTGCCTGCCGCTTGCCGTTCCCAGCAAAGTCGATGCTGACATCCAAAGCAACTGGGGAGACGTAGACTGACTACTGTTGCTGCAACCGGCGCTGGATTTCAGCGTTACGGGCCTGAGAAATCGGGTCCGCTCCAAGGAGCTCCAAGGGAGCGGGAGGTTGACCAGCTGGTGTCCGCGGAGGCTGTGGGGCCGCGGGCACTGGCACTGATTCGATAGCGGGCACCGGTGGTGCCGGGGTCGGTGCCACCGGTGTTCTCAACTCCAAGAAGGGGTTGATCTCGGCCGGTTCCCCAAACAGTCCTGTCTCCTGCAACTCACCGCGCTGCCGCTGCAGATATCGCTCGGGGCTCAGTGTCTCGCCGCGACGATCCGCGGACATGCGGTTCAAGGCACCCCAGTCCACACGTTCTGTGAGCCTGCGGCGGTTCTCCTGCGACATCTGCAGGTTCACTTCCTTGCGGAGTTCCTGCGAGGACGTCCCCGGGTAGAACTCGCCCCGCATGATGGCGTTCACTTCCTTCCGGCCGAGGTTCGCTTTCTGGATCAGATTGCGACGGATCTCTTGATCCGAAAGGCCCAAGGTCCGCGCTGCGAGAATATCGGCGTAGAGCTTCGACTGTTCCCGGTACAGGGAATTAAGGTAGTTGTCCCACCCACGGACGATATCTTCCGGCGTACTGTCCGCGGCACGGATGACGCGGTTGGCTGCTGTCTTGGCTTCCGAACGCCGGGGCGCGTAGGCCAGACCGCTGAACTCGAAGTCCCGTTTCAGGTTCATCTCCATCGGCGTGAAGCCGGTGACCTGACGGGCCAGTTCTTCGAAGGTGTTGTATTCTTGGCCCCGAGGTCCGGGGACCTCGGACATGGCACGAGTCAGGCGGCCCGGCTGCAGTTCTCCAAGGCGGGTGGTTGCGCCAAGCTTGAGGTAAGCAGGAATCAAGCTGTCCGTGACATGCAAGAACCCTTCGGACACCTGCGTGCCAAGGGAATCGGTGTCGTTGTAAATCTTCGCGCCAGTGCTGGTCTGCCCGCCACGGCCAACGCCAAGGCTGGCAAGGCCCCCGCTGGGCAGAACATCCCGGACGCGTTCGAAGACAATCGATTCCGCCGCGAACGGATCAAGGAGCGCTGCCAAACTGGAGAAAGCACCGGTAGCGATTTGCTCCGCCTCACTCTTGTCCAGACGACCCTTCTCTTGATACTGACGCAGCCCCGCCTGAAGGGCATCGGTAACAAAGCCGTACGGTGCGACGTAGCTGAGGTCGATGTACTTGAGGTTACCCTCGCCGTCGTTGTCGATCACAAGAATGTCGTGGCCGTCC
>Ga0208161_1000751_pt1 | contig 17938 bp, 40 predicted proteins | sample CB_VirMetaG_3_FD_184538 | JGI IMG/M metagenome (GOLD analysis project Ga0208161, IMG submission 184538) | Freshwater to marine saline gradient viral communities from Chesapeake Bay - CB_1508_1S Viral MetaG (SPAdes) (version 4) | ecosystem: Environmental > Aquatic > Marine > Coastal | place: USA...
TAGAGATTGGTTTTCTGGATTTATTGGTCTTCTTATAGTCACTGGTTTTCCGTCTGACGGGTTATCCGTCTGACGGGTTTTCAGTGAGACGGTGGAACCGTCTGACGGGTTTTCAGGGAGACGGTCACTTGCGACTGGGCTTGGGCGATCTTTGAAGATAAGACCCCAGCCAACTATTTTGCCCGTTTTTTCGCAGCGCTTAATTCGATCTTCTAAGTAACCGTACTTGCGAAGTTCATTGAGTGCGTTATTTACAGCATCTCGCCCCTCTGTTCCGTGTTCAACAATCCAAGACTTACTAAACTGAAAACAGCCTGCATGACTCATACAGCCAGCAAGTATTCCTTTTGCACGCCAGCTAATACGATCATCTCTGATCGCATCGTTTAAGATCATTGTGAAACGAGCTGACTCGTTTTCAGCTTTTGCGTACTGCGCAGTTTCGTCTGTCATAGTTTCTAAAAAGTCAGTTGGCGTTGGAGTCTAGCACTTCTTGCAAAATAAGCAAGCCTCTCTTTGCCGCTTCTACTTGCTGCCTGTAGATACGTGTAAAGCCGTGCGAGTCTTCTTTTGCCGCAAGCTGTAATTTGAGGGCTGCGAGTGAGATGATAATTTCCTCTATCGCATGTGACCTTTTACGCTGCGCCGTCGTCATAATCGGGTGCATTTCCTGAAGCTGTATAGCGATAGAGATTGGGTCCGAAGTGTTGCTGAACAAGTCGTGCAACTGATTCATTGATTTCTTTGTCAGCAGCTTGAAGAACTTTTTTGAGTTTTGCGTGAAGCTCGTACTCTTGTTGATCAAGTACGTCAATTTGTCGTTCAAGATTTTCGTATTGAACTGACTCATTATCGCATGTTGTCATTTGTAAAAGAAGGTTGTTGCGTTGATTTTTGATTTGTTGTAAGCGTTCTTTGTGTTTTGCGCGAGACGTGACTAGGATGTTCCTGGCACGCACGGCACGCTCTAAGTCGTTGAGCATGGGGGGTGTGCAGTTTTTTGCAAGTGTGTACTAGTGCCACTCGTACAAAGTGGCACATGCAGTCTTACTTTGCAGTCAGCGTCTCACTCGGATGAGCCTTGACCACCTTCTTCTTGCTTTGCTTCGCCCGTGTTTCTTCTTTTTCGGCGTGAAGTGCAAGATGTTTTTCTAGCGCGTTTAGATGTGGGCACTTGCTGCCAACTGAATGACGCTTGAAAAATTCACGCAGTTCTTCTAGTTTGCCAAATTCATACGCAGCCTGTTCTTCACCCCATTTGCCGAAAGTTCTATCTAGCACGAAAAGTTCATACCATTCTTGATCGTCGAGATAACGGCGCTTTGCTGCCCAAAGCAAATCTTTATGCCGCAGTTTGTTTTTTCTGCGTTGCTCTTTTTCTTGACGCGCTTTCTCCTGAGCCTCACGGCGAGAAATAAAAGTTGCCATTTTTCTGAAAGTGAAAGAGTTGATCAGATGAGAGAAAGTTGCTTGCGATTTGCTTCTTTGATAAGAATCTCAATCGCAGTTCGTGAAAGATGAATCTGCGGAAAAACCCAGTAGTCGTATTTTTTCCCGCCCCAGATTTTGCATTTGTAGTGCGGCAGAAAAGAATTGCAGGCGACTTCTTCGACGATCTCAAATTCGTCACTGCCGTGCCACCGGGCGAAGACCACCTCTCCCGGCTTGAATCGCAGCCTGTCTGGCCTTCTCATGACAGGGTTTTTGCATAGAACCTCTTAAGTGTAAGGTAAGAGGTGTCAGGCGTCAATGCAAGTCAGCAAATGAACAGCAATTTCGCTACGGCGCAGGAATAATTCTTTCCTTGCGGTTGTTCATTCTTGCAGTTTGCACATTTAATCTCCAGGCGAATGAATCTATTTCCATCATGCTTTCAAAAAGTTGCTTTCTATATTTTTTGTCAATCGCAAGATGATTGTCAAGCAGCAGATCTTCAAGCTCTCTTGCGGACTCCGCAGTTGCTTCAAGATTTTCTTTGAGCTTGCGCACAAATAAATGCACAAGCTGTTTTTCTTTGTCAGATGCGGGAAACTGCATGACTTCTTTCTTTGCGCACGTGGATTTCTGTCGCTCCTGGGTGCATCAGCTCAAGCCTCTGAATTGCTTCGCTAGCGTTTTCTTGCTGGATTCGACCCGAGAAGATTTTCTCACTCGCGCCGACTGGCACGATTACGGCGTAGAAGAAGCGAGACACGACATGAGCCCTCAAAAGCTTGTGGCGATTCTAACGTATCATCTTTCTCGCACGCAATAGATTTGTGGCTAGCGCTACAAGAAAAGCTTTCAAGCACCGCATTCAGCTTGCGCCGCAGGAGTTTCTGCCCAAGCAGAAAGCTGTCAGGAAGCACGCATCTTTTGAATGGAAGCGAAATGCTTTGTATGTTATGCGTCGCAGATATTACTTTCAAGTATTGAAGGCAAACGTCAAATTAAAGCAAAGGTGGTGGAACAATTATTGCATTACTCGTATTGGTGTGCCCGATACGGGAGAATTTCTATGCCCCGAAACTTTCTATGTTGCGCAGATTTCACTTCCCGCAGATGCTGTTAAATTTCGCAGCTATTGGTATTGGTGCAGATTGCGTTCATTTCAGATACTTGAATGGTTGTGGGAGCTTGACGAAAAAGATTACTGCTGGAAGCTGCATCAGTACTTGAAAGGGTTTATAGTCACCAAGCGCCCAATACTTTCAGAGGTCGAAAGATATGACACAAAGGCGAGTGAAGAAATTGCACTTCAAGTATTCGGAGACTGGGGCGCTGCTATTTACAGAGGCGCAAACGAAGAAAAGATTCGCGCTTTGTAAAGAAGCACTCACGAACAAAAAGCATTACTCCCTGCGCATTAAGGATGTTTATGAAAGCCAAGAGGATGTTGAGCGTAATGCGATGAAAGAGTTTCAGATTGCTGGACTGTTTACTGATAGATATTTTCAGCTTCAACAGCGTGCATGGGGTGGAATTTATTTCGATTACAACAACTTTGCCGCAGCGGAGGGAGCGTTTTTTCCATTTGTGCGCACAAGATTTAATTCACATCAGGCGATTGATGAGGGCTGTATCTGGATTGGCAACAGAAGCGAGTACCCATTGATTTATGTTCAGAACTGTGTAGCAAAGTGGGTATGCCCTTACTCAAAGTGTGGATTTGTGCGCACTGAGCCCTTTCTTCCAGTTGATGAAGCTAGAAAGATTTTGCCTCGCCTGATGAATAGAGTAATTTACCCTGACCTAGAGGTTTCTTTTTTTTAAGACTGAATCAGATTTATACTTGACAAGTAACACGTCAGCTGCTATGCTATGCAGGTACTTCGATCAACTTTGCGCAGTGCAAATGATGCAAATTATTAGCAGGCAAGAACCTGTTAAACGTATCCTGCGAAATAAAACACTTCACGAATGGATGTGTTTTGAAGCAGAAGATGTTGTCAGGCACAACTGGACTGATGTTGCTATTCATGATCGAAAGATTTTGAATAAAATGCGCGAGGGTGACACTCGCTTGTGGATGATCAGCGAGCTGGGTAGCTTGTTTCTTCCCATGTATTGCAAGCTTTACGAAAAGCGCAAACAAGAAGAGTCTGAATATGATTTCTCGTCAGTCGAGATTCACATGCTGCGCTTGATGAAAGATGATCGTCTCGCCAGTGTTCAAAACAAAATCATTCGTGAAACTGCAAGATTCTATTTCATCACTAAAGGTAGTGGCGATTATGATTACAGCATTGCTCCCGCTAATTTTCACAGTGTCATGGATCTTGTTTTCTGTGGCAAAGCTTCCCGTTATCTCGATTGAATCATGAAACTCAAATCAGAACTTTACGTGTATGAGCTGAATACGCTTTTGCTTGGCCTGCATTTACAGGCTGAAGATTGCGTGAAGAAACTCAAGAGGGAAAAAAGAAAGGCACAGATTGCTGCTTTTTTAACGCCTTGGTTAAGCCATGAAATCTGGACAGCCCTTGCTGTTAAAAGCGAAGCTCTTGTAAAACACGTCAGTCTGTTATCTGAACTACGCGACAAAATCATGCAAGCGGAAGGAATGGATGACGACTTAGGATTTATTACATTTCAGCAGATGTGTGAAAGGGCTCAGCAAGATTAAAACTTGACAAGTCCTGTGCAGCATGTTACAATACAAAGACCGTTCAACACAGAGCGGTCTTTTTTATTGCTCAGAAAAAATGTCAACAGCAAAACTGCGTGATGAAAGCGGAAAATTTCTGCTATTTCTTGAGAATCACGACGGTAATTCATTTAACGCAATGATGCGTGATCTTTGCAAGATCTATGCGTTATCAAAGGAGGGTCATTTTGATTTTCTGCCCAGCGCTGTTAGTCGCGCCACAACTTTTACTGACTCGCATTTCTCTGTTTATTGGGCGAAGTTTGCAGAAAGCAGGGATTATTTTTTTGCTAATAAGACTGAAATAATTGCTTTCGTTGCGACGGAGCTAACAATTTCAGCATTAAAAGAATTTGAAATCGGTAATGTTTATTGAAGATCATGACTATTCACATGAACCCAACAGCTCGCGCTCTCGCTGAGACAATTCTTTACACAGAATGCGACGATGACGGAACCCCACTTGATAGAAATTACAATGTCGCAGACTTTGATGAAAAATCTTTAGAGACTCTTTATCGAGAGTTTCAAGAGTTTGTTCAAGTTGTTGAAAAGCAGATCACAGAAAAAGTTGGCGATACTTGGGGCTGTATTGATGATTTCTATGATTTAATGCAGCCCAGTGAAAATCAAACTGAATACGATTACATACTTACCAGGAATCATCACGGTGCGGGATTTTGGGACGGCGATTGGGCCTCTGAAGTTTCCAAAATTCTTACAGATGCAGCGCATAATCAATCTGATATTTGCGCTTATGTCGGTGATGACAACAAAATTTATTTAAGCTGAATTTATTTTTACTTGACAAGTCAGCGCTCATCGACTACAATGCAAACAGCAGCGTAGAGCTGCTATCACTTCTTTTTCACGAAAAATGACTAGCGACGATTTTTACATTCTCACCGAAACTATGCAAAAGTTTGGTGGGCATTTCTGCGCAAAGCTCGCTGACGCAATTCGCGCAGCAGATTCAACAAACAAGCACAGGATTCTTCACGCATTTCCTGAAATGATTCGTGATTACGGCCCCGAGTCTCAATTTGCAAAAGCCATGCTCGCCGACAAAGAAAATGTCTGATTTTATTTACGATCCACGCCCCATTGATTCACCCGATTATTTCGATCAAGAAATGTCAAACACTGCCTCTTGGGTTGTCAACACGTATCAACTTGGTTACAATAAGCAGACGAAAAAATTCACGAAGAATGTTTCACAAAAGCGCGGCGAGGACAGCATGAAAGATGTCCTGCAGTTAATCGCAGAAATTCATAGTGGCGACAAACCCGAATACTGTGAAATCTTTATTGATGCTACACAGATTGTTTCGCGTTCAGAAGTTGCACAGCCTGTTCATTATCAAGTAAATTATCACGATGGACATGATGTTTATTGGGAAATCAAAGAAGACGGCGAACTGGTTGATTCAGGCACAGACTCTGATGAGTTTTTTGCAACAGCAGAATACCTGATGAACGAACAGCGTCAATTTGCGATTGAGTTTGGCACGGTTGATCCCACGCCGCAATTTCTTTATGATCACAGCGGCGGAGAAGCACCTGTAACTGCTAATGAGATTTATGCTCGTGCATTTCAAGAAAAAATGGAGGCGAAAGGATGATGCAAGAACTTGATACTTCAGAAAAGCTAGTGATGAATTACATGTCGCTAAAAAATGGCGACAGAGATTTGTCAAAGCTTACGGCAAAAGAAATTTTGCATTGCCATGTTCTTGAGACGGAACTTCTTACAACAGCGGTGTTGCTTTTGTATCAAGCAATAAATACTCATGGATGCTGTGACATAAACTTTGTCAATTCGCCGCTTAGGGTTATTGATGCACTTGATTGCGAGCAAGTGTCAATGTTGTGTGAAACATTTGTGCAAAGCCAAGTTGCGCAAGCGAACAAGATTATTTGCGAGATGGGCGATGTCACTGAGTAAAAATTTGGCAGCACTGGCTGGGATTAACTTGCTGTAGAATTGTGTGACCCAGCGAGTTCCAGCTCCCGGGTCGTGACCATCCCAAGACAATTTTGGAACGATGCTAAGAACTTTAGCGCCCGTCATCGGCGAAAAATTTGGCGAATGGACCGTTGTTGGTCAAGTCTTCAAAAAAAACAAACGCTACCACGTACCAGTTGAATGCAGTTGTGGGTTTTTGTCGGATGTGTACATTTCAAATCTAGTCAGAGGCGGCTCAAGTTCATGCAGGCTTTGTTATCACAAAAAAAGAACCTCGCACGGTATGTCGCAAACAGCGGAATACATTACTTGGAGGGGTATGCTTGATAGATGCTATAAAGAAAATTCGGTAGGATACAAAAATTATGGTGGCAGAGGGGTGGTTGTTTGTGATAGATGGAATCCAGCAAAAGGCGGAAGTTTTGAAAACTTTTATGCGGACATGGGTTCCAGACCTGCGGATGACTATCAATTAGACAAGGAGGCTGTTTTTGCTAACAACAAAGTTTACGGGCCTGGACTTGTTAAGTGGACTACCCGAAAAGAAAATACAAGGAATAGAAGATGTGGAATTTGGACAGTCTACAAAGGTGAAAAAATTCATGTCGCGGAGCTTGCTAACATGCTTGACATTGATCGTACACTTCTTGCTTATCACGTAAAAAGGGAGGGCTTTAGTTGCGATCAACTACCTGCAATTATTTCTCGTTTGGCAAAAAAGAAAAAAAGGCGAGAAGAAAGGTTTGGCAGGGTTTCTCGGTCAATTTCTTAAGTCACCAGTATTACTCATGGCTCTATCAAATAAGGAGAAGCGAGCGCTTTTAACGGCTATTAGCTTTATGTATAAAATGGGAGAGAACTTTGTTCCATTGATCAAGGATGGCGACAAAGAAGAAAATCAACGTGCGTGGAAAGAAGCAAAGGTGATCTACAAAGATTTGCACGCTCGCATCAAGAAAACGCTATGAGAGTTCTTGTCGCATGTGAATTTTCAGGAAGAGTGCGTGAAGCGTTTGCGAGTCGTGGACATTATGCAGTGTCATGTGATTTGCTTGAGACGGAACTACCCGAATCGCAAAATAGTAAACATTATTTAGGAGATGTTCGTGACATCTTAAATGATGACTGGGACTTGATTATTGCGCACCCGCCTTGCACTTATTTAGCGCAGTCAGGTGTTCAGTGGCTGAAGAAAGTTCCTGGGCGCTGGGAGCAAATGATTGATGCTGTTGAGTTTTTTAATCTTTTTCTCTCTAATCCGTGTAAAAGAATTTGTATTGAAAACCCAATCATGCACTCGCACGCAAAGCAAAAATTATTAACTCCTGACTACACGCAAAAAATTCAACCCTATTTCTTTGGGCATCTTGAAAGAAAACAAACGTGTCTTTGGCTTAAGAATCTACCCAAACTTAAAGTGACAAACAATGTTGAAGAGCAGGTTTTATTTATGCACAAGGCGGATAAAGATAAAGTTCATTGGGAGCCTCCCGGTCCTGAGCGACAAAAGAATCGTTCAAGAACTTATTTGGGAGTGGCCGAGGCGATGGCAGCTCAGTGGGGATGATTTCTGCGCCCTGAGCCCTCGTTTCCTGCCCCTGTGACAGGCTTCTAATCGCTCGCTGGACATTCGTGCGCCGAGCAGATTTCTGAGCGCCGCAGGGGCTTTTCAGACGAGCGAAAGATTGATGATCAACTAACTTAATTTCAAATAAGTAATGAGTTCAAAGAGTTTTTCATTGCGCACTGCCGACATTCTTGCATCGCAGTTCTTGACAAATAAAAAACATGCGAGAGCTAGATACGTTTTGACGAGGGGTAACTTTGTCGCTTGCTCACAATGTTGTTATGCGTTCAGAGAGCGATTTGCGACGATGGACGCCTGGATTATTAAAACAGACTGCGTGAATAAAAACAACAGATTTCTTAAGTGTGATGTTTGTGAGCAAAAGATATTTGCTAAAGAGTTGATCAGATTAGTACTTGACAAGCAAGGTGATAAGTGCTATAATAGTCACATGCGATGAGAGAGAACTAATTTCTTTTGTCGCATCATTTCATTTTTATTTTTCAGCAAAATGTCTAGGTTTCGTGATTGGCAGGAAACTCGTAAAGAGATTTCTTTGCAACGCCTTGAAGAATTACATCCGGGCACTTCGGATACTTTTGGGTATGACGAAGCTCCGCCCGAAAAGATTTTTGAGTATGAAGGCGATTGTTGGATTACTCAACAAAATGATGGAGATGGTAGTTATTTCTGGACATTTATTGAACGAGAGGATTACGCATCGGAAGACATTGAAATGCTTGAGATGCGTTTATTTCTTTGGATGAACGAAGAAGGTCACGCTATCTGATTTTTAACCATGCTTACGCAACAGGACATTGACAAATTTCGCGCTCAATTCAAGTGCAAGCAAGACATTCTTGATTACGCACTTGAGATCAATCAAAAAATCGCAGATTGTTATGACAACGGTATGATCAATTCGTACGCAGAGAGCGAAGCGCTAAAGCTTCACATGTATTTGTTTGGGAATGTTTCTGCAAATACCTTTAGGGAATACGTTGATTATGTGCATAAAAAACTAGATCGCCCGAATCTTCTTTGCGGGATGCCCGGTGTTAGTTATTCGGAGGTGGAAGGTTAATACTTGACAAATAAAGTGATAACTGTTACAATGTCTCTGTTGCGATGAGAGCGTTAGCTTTTGTCGCACTTTTGTTCATTTGCATTTATTTTCGTGACAAACAAAGAAGCGATTTCAATGTTTAATGATGAATGGGCGCATTACATTAAGTTTCGCGCCCCCGAATACAGAAACGACATTGTTGCTAAGCGACAAGGATTCGTTGATTTTATTGACACATTGCATCGTGACGGCGAGATTACAGATCGACAAGTAAATTCCTGGGCAAACCCTTTTTAATTTCAGAAAATGGACTTCGACAATTTTCAAGACGATCCACGCGATTACGCAATGCAGTTAATTGAAGAAGAGCACACTACAGAAAAGAATTTGCTTCTTGCATGTGTTAAATTCATGAGTCACGATCAAATTCGTGACATGCTCGAATGGAATGAACTGTCGCCAGACTGGATTGATTCAGCATACGGCGAAGAAGAGATCAGTAATGAAGAAAAATACGCTTGTGATTTATATAACGAGCGTTATTGTTTTGCATATGCGGATTGATTAGTACTTGACACGTAAGCTGATACGTGCTATAATGACATCATGCGACGGGAGAGAACTACTTTCTTTTTCGTCGCATTTGTTTCTTTTGTTTCTAACAGATTTCAATGACTAACAAAGTTTTCAAATGGACATGCGAGTACACCGATACATTTGCTGGTGAGGCAAATTATTCGTGGGTGCGTCGCGGTACATTTTTCACACAAGAAAATGCAACGCAGCGACAAATTGTTACTGCGGCGAAAAAAGAGCTTGGATTGACTGGTGTTCGTTGCAAAACATTTGACAACGGAGACTATTTTGAGCTGCGCCCGATTGGTAGCTGCACGGTCGCATTTGTTAATTTCTACGAACAGGTTTGATTATGAGCATTCAACAAGTGCAAGAGTTTCGTCTTTTTGACAGGCGAGACGAAAAACAATTAGTCATTGTGCGATTTTATCGCAATACATTTGTAGGCGGCTTTTTTATGGAGAAGACAACGCAAAAGGGCAAGGTTATTTCTGCTGAGCCTGCAACAGAAGAATTTGCGCAAATTGTTTTGGATCAGGCTTTGCTTTCTTTGCCCAAGCAAGACATTGAAATCACAAGGCTTTCTACGGGCACTGATTTCAATTATCCCACCCCGCATGTTTGATTTATGACAGTCAACACTTATTTAGTTCAGGCTGGATTTGTCGCTGGTGTTTCATCTTTTTTGCAAGATGGAACAACTCAAGAAGATGCTATTGCAACAGTTCATTCTACTGGCGCAAGAGTTATTTCAATTAGCGGCCCACTTTCAGACAGCGAAATTCTTATGATTAAAGCATTAGAGGCTGCAATTAAATCAATACCAAAAGGGTGACTCGATAAATGTCGTGGAACTTGACTTTGAAATCAGCGACAACAAATTTTCAGGAGTCCTAGAGGTTTAATCATGAATTTTACACTTCAAGAGCTTCACGAAGAAGTTTTGGGTTTTCCGCCCGATGGATTCTTTGATCTAAAAGATGACGTAATTTACTACGAGTTTATTTGCGACAAGACTTTTCAGATTCATGATCACGATTACGAAACTATTGATGTAAAAATTTCTGACACAACTTGGATGGCAATTACTGCCATTGATTCACTAGAAGAAATTAACAAATCAATTACTTCTGGTGAATACTCGCATTTTCGTTACATTGCACTGACAAACTAATGACTGCACAGCCTTCTTTCTTTTGCATCGCAAATCTTGGTGACGCTGATCCATTCGAGCATGGCGGTGCATTTGTTTGCATTGATCGCCGTGGCATTTATGACCCAATCATGCTGATTTATGATCAGGATTTCAAAAAGCGCAGTGAAGTAACTTTAGAGCCGTGTCATCGCATTGTTTCCTCAATAGGAGACATTCTTTCTGTTGGTACAAATAAATACCATGCGATGTATCCTGAGTGGTTTAGTGAATCTCTCGAACAGGTTGCAGAATTTCACGGGCGAGACTTTGATGATTTCGTCAGTGAATTAGTTAGTACGGATGTTGTGATGCGAGCAAGTGTTTATTTAGCACTTGTTAGTTATCATGGTGTCAATGAATTTGATCACTATCCGCACATTTACGAAAACGAAGAAAATGCCAGGAATTTTTGTGATCAAATGTTAGCGCAGATTGAAGAATCGAAAACTTGGTGGGATGGTTATTTTAGAAAGGAGGTAAATTAGTACTTGACACGTAAGGTGATACGTGCTATAATACTAGGGAACAGGCGAGAGAAGTAGTTTCTTTTCTCGCTTGTTTATTTGTTCGCTTTGTTTCAAAGATCAATGACACTCGACTTGCAAGTTGCAACACGCAACAAAGTTAATTCCAAGGCAAATTACGTTTCGACGTATTTACAAACACTTCTCTCAAATTATTTTGAGAAGAAGGTTGTTAGGTTTACGCCTTACAAAACATGGACGGCGCAGATTAAAAAAGAGATTGATAAATTGCAGCAGCAGCTGCAAGACAGTAAGTTTAGGATTGTATTTTGCTTTAGTCACGGGATTATTTCTGCGGGGATTGATACAACTTTCCCTGTTGACGGCGGCGGTGTTCGATACGTGAGGCAAGATCTTTTTGTTGCACGATTCAATTCAGATACAGGGGCGCTGACAGAAGTTTCATCTGTCGATTCATTTCGCACAGATTACACAGTGCAAGAAATTACAGACAAAGCACAAAAGCTTTCCGAGCTTGACAAAATTGCTTTTCAGCTTAAATCTGAACTCGCTAGTTTTTACTGAAATGCTTAACTACTCGGATCAATACATGATTGATTTAGTCTTCAATAAAGAAGATTATTCAGCCTTTCGTCGAATTTCTTTGTTCACGAACAAAGAGTGGCAATTCTTGTTCTTAATTGATTCGTGGCAGCCTTGGTGCATTTCGCCTCGATTCTATTTGTATCTTGGGCGAGTGCGATTACAGATCAACTTTGCGCTTAATTGTTGGCTGCCACCGATTCATTTCAATGTTTCGTTCAGTAAGTTTTTCAAGGGCGCAAGATTTGCTTTTGCACGGCGCACTTGGATCAACAATCTCAAACTTCTTTTCACTCGCTAATTTTTAATCATGCCTAACTGGTGTCAGAATCGCGTTACTTTTTCTGGTGACGCAGAGCAAATCAAAGAAATTCGTGAGCTATTCATGAATGATGCACCATTTGAAAAAATTCTTCCTCAGCCCGCTGATGAAGATTTGCCCAAGGCGGAAAGTTCGTTGTCTCTGCCCGATTGGTACATGTGGCGAGTAAATAACTGGGGAACAAAATGGGACATCAGCGCACAAGATGTTAGTTTTGATCAAGATGACGAAGATTATTTACAAATTGAATTTGATACTGCATGGGCACCCGCTGATGGAATTTGCAACAAATTGCGTGAAAAGTATGAGAGCGTAGACATTGTTTGGTTTTACGATGAACCCGGTATACAAGATGCTGGTTACATTTAATTCACTCGCATGTTAATTTCAATGAAGGATCTCTTAAAAGTTGCGCCCCACGAGACTTATTTGTATGTTTATCACTGCGCTTCAGGTGATCATTATTTCAGAGAAATCAAAGATGATGACCTGCTTGATTTAGAAACTCAAGTGATTCATTGGGCCAAAGAACAATTTGGCGATGATGTTCAAGTTGATTTGCCCATTCTTTACGGAATGGAGGGCGAATACTTTGCAAGCATCAAGACGGATTTTAATCCGCCCGACAGCGTAATTTCCTGGGAATCTGGAGGATTCTATCTCAAATGAAAAACTTTTACGACGAGTACAAAGAGTTTATTTACGCATGTGTTGCGATTTCTGCGGGCACAACGATTGGGTTTGTGTGTGCTAGATTTATCAACGAAAAGCTGAGTAATCACGCTTTTCATAATTGTCCCGCCGAGCAACTTATTTTTATGAAAGATGCTCTTGTTGGTGGAAAGTACATTTGTCTTAAAAAATGAGCGAAGATCTGAGTAAGTTTGTTGACGCGCAAGTTATTGACATTGTTCGCAGGTCAATGATTTACAAGCATCTTCTTAAGTCAAAAGATCACGAAAGTCTTACTGACATAAGTTTAGGTACTTGCTCTATAAACATTCTTTGCTATCTAAAGACTAAATACAAGAAAAAGTTATTCACTCAACGCACTTTATGCGACATTACAAAACTTGCTGCGAAGCAAATTCTTGTTCAGAAGGGCATTTACAAAAAGCCCGAACAGATTAGTACTTGACACGTAACGTGCAACGTGCTATAATAGCAATGTCAGCGGGGGGGGGAGAGACTTGTTTCTTTCTCTCGCTGATTTATTTTTCTTTGCTTCACAAAAATGACTAACCCAACCAACTCGATTTATTTGACCGTCAAGGTCGATGTTTCAGCTGGCATGGACATTCGTGATTTAGTTGAAAATCTTGATTACGAGTTTTCAAGCAACGGTCAAACGCTTGAGACAGAAATTACTGAAGCCTTTGATTCTTCTGGCAATATTTTCTGATCGCGCCTGTTGTTTGTTTCATCGTTGTTTCTTTTTCGCTGATTTAATTTTATTTCTCACAGAATATGAATTTCCGCGCCCCTCTTTTTGTTTCAGAAGAAATTGATTATGACGTGTTTCAGTTGCTGACTGAAGCGCAGAAATCTAAATTACTAACTTGGGCGTTGATTCTTGACGTTAAAGTTAAAGACATGCTCAGGGATGCAAAATTTATGTGTGAGCAAATTAACGAAAACAGCAAAGAAGTTTTCTTGTTCGGGATTCTTCCTAACTGCAATCTGTACGGTTGCATTTCTCCTGACGGTTCATCGCACACCTGATTTTTATTTTACGCACACTTTTCTTTTTCAGCCATGACAATTACCTGGGAGGATTTTTCACGTGGATTTCACGGCGGGAGAATTGAATCTGATGAACAATGTATTTTTGAAGACGGGGGCGAAAAACAATTTGTTCAATTCGCTGTTCAAGAATACACAAGCGATGAAGAAGATTTCTTCGGGGCTTGCATTTCTAAGTGGGAGATTATTTTAACGCTGACAGACATTCGTGAAAATGAATACAAAGCTCAACGGGAAGATTTTCCTGAGAGAGTTCGCTTGAATGAATACAAAATGGAGCGGCAGTATTTAATCGGGCGAGATTATGCACGTGCAAATTACGCACAAGATTTCTGCGAGTATGTCGTAGAGTCAATTACAAAATACGGGAATCTTTCACGCCTGCCCTTTTCCGAACTTATTGATTGAATCATGAAAATCATTGAACATCACTGGACAACAGCAAAAGGTGATTCAGCATTTTTAATTCACGAAGCTCATTCGCTGACTGAATTTATTTCAAAAGTTAGATCGGGAATAGACGATAATTGCGATGTTTTTATTTATCGAGATGAGCCAGATATTATGAACGACAATCAAATTACTCTTGAAGCGGTTATTGAAGTTGATGAGATAGAGGGCATTGATCAAAAAGTAATTTATTTTGAGCGCATTTCTTGATCATGAAAATTCAATTTCACGACTACAAAGTTCTTTTCGATGCAATTCAACAAGTGCGTCGAAACAATCCTGAAATGACTCTTGATTATTACATCAATAATAATTTAGGGAAGGATCACGCAAAGCGTTGGAGGTGGGATTTGCTTTATGCAGCAGGTAAATTCATGCCACAGCATTTTGTTTGTGATGTGTTGTATCAGTATTTGAATGATACACACATTGATACAGCATTGAAAAACATTGTTAAGGAGCCTGTTTGATTATGAATTATCAAATCACTGAAGTTCAATTTGATTTTGATGATCTTGATGTTGAAACGCAAGACGAGATTTATGATAACGTGTTGTTTTCTTTCTGGGAGGCGGATGACGAAGATGATTTAGTTGAAGAACTTACATGCGCTACTGGCTACTGTGTTAAATCACTTGACTTCGTTCACGTTCTTCGTTGATTCATGAAAGCAAATCTTTCTGCAAGTTATCGCAAGCAGCGATTACAAAAGTTTCGTATTCTATTTGAGGACATTAAAGCGCCTGGATTTATTGGGTGGACAATTATTGAAGAGTGTGTTGATCGTGATGATGCACTCGATTGTTTCAAAAAGAATTTCCCCAACAAGGAAATCATGCAAATCTCGCAACTCAACTAACATGAAAAAGTTCATTTTCGCACTGACTTTGATTTTTTCGCCCTGCGTTGCAAATGCAGGACAACTCCTCCCTTATTTGTACGCAAGTAAGTTTTGCGAACTTGCAGCAGCAGGAGTTGATTTGGATGATGCAAGAAAAATTGCTATTACTGAAGCAATGATTTCTGGAGGGAGCAGTTTGCAGGTTAATTACAATGGAAGATTGATCAACGCTGATTCTTTGCGAGCAGCGATTGCCGTATCAAAAATGTGCCCTGAATACATGAAGTGAGTTGATTTCTGTTCGCACGCATTGATTTCCTGCCTGGAAAGATTCGTGAGCCCCCTCCAGAAGCCTCTGGAAGGGGGTTTTTATTTGCGCCGAGGGGGATTCATGCGGGGAGGGATTTGAGAGGGCTTGCAGGGGCATTTGTGCGAGAGGGGGATTCATGCGCTCAGTCGAATAGATTTGCACGCAAAACAGATTTGCTATGAGCAAAGTTGCACGCACTGATGAATTTAGTTTGATTGAAGTCAAACGTAGATTGAAATATGCGAAAGAGTATTTGCAAAGATTCAAGGCGCAAAGAGTTTTATTTCTCGCCCCTGACAATCCTGAGTCGCTCCCATTTATTTCATTGCAGAATTATGATTGCAATGATGAGTATAATTTTGTTAGCGCAGTTGAATTAAAAGAAGAGTACGTGCGAGAATGTGTAAGAACTAATCGTGATTTATTTGTTGATAGCAGTAATTACAAGTTTTATCACACGACGAGCTATGTTGATGATTATTATTCTTCGTTGCGCAGATTATTTAGTTTGACGTGCATGTGTTTAATTAACAAGTACGAACAGATTGATTTCAAAGTAGTTGTTTGCCTGGGGAGTTTACATCATGCGCCCAGATTGTTTTATCGCAATCGACAAGGAAGATATTTGTATGAAAGATTAGTTGCGTATGATGATTTGCAATAAACTTGAATAGATTAGTACTTGACAAGGAAGGTGATACGTGCTATAATACTGTTATGAACAGGGCAAGGAGTACTTGCTTTGTTCGTGTTGTTTATTTAATTTCAACAAAAAATTCATGCGCGAATTCATTTCCTACTGCATCATTGCAATGCTGTTCATCGTACATAGATTGATGGAGGTGCTCGATTTCTTCCTTGAGTTCTTGGAAGATGCAGAAGCAGGAGCAGAAGATTTCTTAATTGAAGAACTTGGATGGGAGATCACAAAGTTTGATGAGTGACTAATTTAATTTACACGTTCAATTCATTTCACTGAGGTTTTATGTCTGCAACTCATTTCACGAACTACACAGTTCGATTTCCTTGCGGCTGCGGGGAAATTGTTGTGACAGAAGTTGATGATTGCGAAAGTCTTGCAATTGAAAAAGCGCAAAAGATTATGCGTCGCACAAAACGTATTTTGAATCAAGAGATTCTTGATGCGGCAAAAGTTGTTTATGTGGAGGGCACAAATCCGTTAGTTTGCTGATTTGTTTATTTTTGTTCACTCGCATTTTTGTCATGACTGCTCAATTTGTTACGCAAAACATTAAGGACTGCTCATTCCTTTTCTGGCAGGCTGTGATGATTGATGATAATTGCATTGGACATATTTGCAAGAATTTAACTATCCCGGATGATTTCTATTTCTGCGCGTACAAAGAAGTTTCTGTCGGGCGTACAGTTTATGACATGAATTTCTCTGGATCATTTGAGAGCTTGAAAGATGCGCAAGCGCAAGCGCATAAATTCGTTACTCGCAAATTCGCTTGATTTGTCATGATTGCATCATTTGCAAAGATCTGTGCTTACGCAGCAGTTATCATTGGCGCACCCCTATTAGTTGGAAGTGCGACAAATTCGTATGTTACTGAAGTTGAAAAGTATTTAGATTACAAGGCTTGTTTAGTTATTGCTGAGCAGTATAATACAGGAGCTGACTGCAAGCTTTAGTTTGTAGATAAAGTTAGTTTTATTTACCCGCCCTTAGTTGCTCACGCAGCTGAGGGCTTTTTTATTATCTGCGTTCATCGAATTTATTTATTACGCGCACTAGATTTATTACTTGCGCACAGCAACAAAGAATCAAGTGTTCGTTAATACGACAACTCACACTTGAGACGCAATTTGTTTATTTGTGCTGATGCACGACTTTTATCGTTGCGCGCTTACTATTCATCGTTGCTTTTTAATTTCTTTTATGTGTCGCTCACGTTAGTGAGCGCTCGAATGCGACTGAAGAGGAGCATTTGATTATTGCTGTTGATTAGTGACACGCAGCGTGCTATTATTTCGTTGTTGCAGTATTTCTTATGCAAGAAATTCATTCGTCGCAGTTTGATGAAAATGATGACTTAATAGTTGATGAATCATCTGCGTCTTTAGACGCCTTGATTACTGATGAGAATCTCGCGCATTTTGACGCCGATGCAATTCTAAACTCTCGCGCTATACATTCTAAATCGTATTTCATTAGAGAAGGTGGCGCTAACTCTGAAACGGAAAAAGAATTTGAAATTTTTAAGTTTTGGCTTAATTGTGGGTCGGGTAGGTCAATCCCTTATCTAGCAAATATATTTAATTTACAAGAAACTAGATTACATTCGCTTGCAAAGAAAAACAATTGGGCGACTCGTACAAGTGATTACGACATAGATACTTTGCACGAGAAGCTTAAATTAGAGCAAGACGCTAGAGCTATTGAACATAAAAAGCGACTAGAAGATTATCGCTTGCAACAAGAATATCTTGGGCGAAATTTATCTGTGAATGCTGCGAAGTTAGCTGCATTATCGCAAAGAACACTTGATGAGTATTTAGATTCTAATCGCGCTGTCGATATTCGTGATATTCCGTCGATACTTAACAGCGCTGCAAAAATTGCTGAGGTGGGCAAGAGTTTACAATCGGGCGCATTAGGTGTTGAGCAGTTACTTGTTGCATTAGAGGAGGCGGATTTTGATGAGTAACTGCGATTTATAAATTACTTGGGCGCTGAAGATTTGT
>Ga0208161_1000752_pt1 | contig 17932 bp, 28 predicted proteins | sample CB_VirMetaG_3_FD_184538 | JGI IMG/M metagenome (GOLD analysis project Ga0208161, IMG submission 184538) | Freshwater to marine saline gradient viral communities from Chesapeake Bay - CB_1508_1S Viral MetaG (SPAdes) (version 4) | ecosystem: Environmental > Aquatic > Marine > Coastal | place: USA...
TACTCCATTTAAATGGGGTGATTGTAGTTTCACCCTCATCTAAACGGAAAAACATATGGTTTGATTTACCTTCTACGTAGCGGGTTTTAGTAATAGGTTCGTTTTGACTCAAAGACATAGTGTAATACTCAGGAGCCATTGCTTTAACATTAGCTATAGTATTACCAGCCATACCTTGATTTTTAACCGTTTTTACCGGGTTCAAAACTGGGACTGGTGCTTCGGGTGATAAACGTTTTACTTCGCAGTAAACGAATTTATCAACACAAGTTTCTCCTATTACTAAAACTTTTACGGGCATTTTCTTCTTTTTCTAATTGGTGATCCAATGTAATCATATTACATAACTTAGCCAAATCATTATAGTCCATCATTAGAACCATATCATTGTCTAACATGTATAATATGTCTATAGGTTTAATAGTCATTCTCTCCGTAACTCATATAACCTGGAGGAGGTGTTTTTTTCTTTTTAACACGGAGGATTGGGTATTTGGTTTTAGCCCAAGTATACCATTCACTAAATGCTTGATAAGTTTGACGTGCTGAATTGTTACTCATAACATTTACAATTTTTATTACATTTATTTGGATTAGAACATGAATATACGGAAGAAAACAGTGTATAGCCAGCCCAAATTAAAGCTGCTATACAAACTGTTATCTCTAGTATTTCAATCATTTTGATTTATTTTCAATATCGCTGCTTAATTTCATAACAGGGATGGGTGTTCCAACTGGGTATGGAGCATTTTCTTTAGCCGCAGTAATTGATTTCATACCTGATTTTACAGGGATTGCTTTACGTAATGGTACAGCTGCTTCATTAAGCGGACCAAAACATTCAGCTAAAATAATACCATTATCTAGTGTGTCAACAATACGACCAGGCATAGCAAACATATTGCTCATACTTGTGTGTGCTGAGTCTGTGTTTACAATGAAAGCACGGTTGTTGGGAGCTTCCCAAGCCCATGATTTAGTTTCAGGGTCGAATTGTGGTACAACTGTGGTTGAATCAAAATACCAAAAGAATGACCATACTGTTTGGTTAGTTCCGTCTGGTGTTTGTGGGTAGGTTGAGACGTTAAATTCACCCCAAGTTCCACCCTCACCATACATTGCTAAGTTAGAGATTGAGGGGCCAGTTAATACAGGACAAATAGCACAACCTTCATCATACTCTACTCCTTGAACAATAATTTTTTTACCGGTTGGGACTGCACCTGATGCACCACAGAATGCGTAAGCACCTTCATGGATTTGTAAGATATTCTTTTCAGGGTGAGGTTTAGAACAGCTGAATAACATTGCAGCTGCAACCATTGCGAATAACATTTTTTTCATTTTAATTTAATTTATTTTTTGTTTTTATAAATTGATATTATAATAGCATGAACTACAAGATATATAAAAAAACCGGTTAATACGATCCATTTTTTCATTATCGTCCTTGTCCTTTATAACGTTTTTGATAATTTTGGGAGTTTTTGTTTGTTGATGTTTTTGTTTTAGCGTGAACACCTGGACGCGTTTTTTTAGAGGAATCATTTTTCATCCCTCCAGATAAAATTTTAGCCATTAGTTAAATAATTCTTTTAAGTTATCTCGTTTAATAATATTCCTTAACTTGACTTGATAGCCCTCGTCTTCAGCGTATCCAGATAACAACTTAAAATATTGGTCTTCAGTTTTACATTTAGAACCATATGTTGCTGCCCAAAACGCATAATCCAAAACACTTTCTTGCCAAGTATTGTAATAAGCATGTTTGTATTGAGTGCCTTTAGCTAGGTTAATTCGCACACGGGCTTCTTTCATTCCAAACAAGTTATGGTTTTCCATAAATATTCGAGAAGAATAATTATTTGACTCTAATTTAGCTTGAGCTAAAACAATATGTGGATATTTTACGTTTAATTCTTTAAGTTTTTCAATTAATTTTTCTTCAGTAAATTGTCTATGTTTTTCTCCTTCAAGAGTAATCTGTAGAATACGTTCATATTCACTTACTTCCATTGTACTAATAGACATAAACGACATAAAAATCAACCCAAACACTCCCCATTTAAAAAATTTAAGTTGGAATATAGGTTCGTATCGAAGTTCTTGTTTGTTGTATTTATAAAGCATTTTAGAGTATTTAGATTCGACTTTCAAGTGACTTAATCGCAGAAGCGATTCGAGCACAACCTTCATATTCTTCATGAATTTCAAATATTTCTAAGTTTTGTTTTAGAGTCTCAACTAAATTATTTCTATCTAAAGTGATATCAAAAATAGATTCTTCATCTTGAATGTGAACTTCAAGGATAGGAATAAAACGTTTTTTACTTTTTATGTTTTGAAGAGCAACTTCAACAATAGCTTTAGATATTTTAATATCTTTCTTTTGAAGCATTTCTTCAAACTCTTCTACACTTTTAACTATAATTCGTTTTACCATTAGAATAAATCTAAAAATTTTCCGTCGCTTTTCTTCTCACGTAATCTATCAATCTTTTCTTGCTCCTCCAACATTTTATCAGCTAGTTTTTCAAGATGTTTTGATTTTTGATTAGCATAGTCATTTACTAGCTTATCGTGTTTACGCTTCTTTCTGTCAATTGGATTTTTCTTACGTTGTTTCATTTTCGAGATACTAAGCTATAAGGGTCATTATCGTCTATTTTTTTATCTGCTAAACCTAGTTCCTCAAGACGTTTACGAGTATAATCGTCCATCTCCCATTCAACTTCGCTTTGATACGTTGGAACGTGGTCTTCAATTCCCTTAATCTGTTTATCCGTAAATATGTCTCCAACTTGAAGAAAATAGTGATTGTAACAAAGTAACTCAATATTATCCTTATTCCAATTCTTTTTATTATTGTCTTTAAAGTTGAGTAGTAAGGGAATTTTATAATCACTTACTCTACGTTCATGAAACTTACACACAGCACATTCCTCAGCTAAATAACCCTCAGTAATAAGTCTGTATTTAAGTTTATCTGGGTTAAAGGATGATGCGTCTACTCTACCCTCAATAATATCGATTAATGCAGGTTCAGGTCCATCTGCTCTTAAAAATTTAGGAATACCTTTACCAGCTTGGTTTTTATGTTGTTCAAATAGGTTTGGGTAACCTTCTTCAGTAGCATCATAAATTTTAGCCCACTTTTTGTAGTGAATATAACTTACATGCAAATAACGTGCTGCTGCCTTGTTAGACATAGTCACATTCATTGCTCGTAAAATATCTTCCTTACTAAGGGGTTTAGCTTCAGGCATTATTCTTCGATTTGATCGACTTCCTTCTTACTATCAGGACTCAAATCACCATTAGTATCGTTATCTTGAACTTCAGCTTTAGATTGACCTGAGTATTTTTTACGCATTTTATTTTCAGCGTTCATATAGCTAGTATAGTCTTTTTCTTCCATTATAACTACATCAGTATATGAATGATCACCTTCCCCTATTTGAACACTAATACCGCGTTTGCGACCTGTTTCACTACAGCTAACACAAGTTTTAGTGTGAGGAAGTATTTCAACACGTTTAGGGTGGATCTGTTCACCACATCCAACACAATATCTTATCATTGTTTCAGTTTCTGAATACATATTCGTAACCTGTTTAAAAATTAACCTTTTAGTTTTTTGAAAAACTTATAAAATTGTTTATGTGTTTTAAAGTAATATACTTTACCATTTTCATCTTCTAATCCTAGAAGACTGCCATCGGCATCAAATCTATCTAAAATATACCACCAAAATACATCAGCCCTAAAATACCCATATTTTAAAACTACTACAGTTTCAATAGCATGATACAAATATTGGGTAAATCCTGCTAGATCAACTCCAAATTGTTCATATAACTCGTGTTCTTGTTTCCAAGCTGATTCTACAGTCTCAACTAGTTCTATAAATAGATTCTCCTCCCTTTCTTCTTGGGTTTTAGGAGATTCACTCATTGAGACTCCAGGACCAGCTATTTGTTGTAGTAGCTCTAAAATATTAGAATCTAAAGTCATTTAGATACAGAATAAATTGACAAAAATGTTTTTAAAGACAATTTTTTACGTTGTGAAAAGTACTTAGCAGCCGACAAACGAGATGAAGCTAGGGTAGTACTAATTGGTTCTTGAGATGAATCAACACGCGAGTAATAAAAATACTTTTTTGGCATCTGTTTTATTTTTGTTTGAATCTACGAATCATTTTTGAATTATCCAAGGGGTCATTAATAGCATTTTCACCCCACTTTCGAGCAAAAAATTGATGGGCTAGAATTTCCTTTTCAGTGCTGGTTTTATCCATTTTAGGGTCTCTACGAGTAGAAATACTCACAAAATGGTATAGATGTAAATCATAACAACGAACCATTTTAAACCCTACATACTCACATTTCATCATGAAATCCCAATCTACAACGTGAGGTGAAGGGTAATAAACATCTAAACCACCTACAGCCATAAAATCAGGTTTATACATCATAAAGGGCCATTGTGAACCTGTTTCATCTGGGGGTAGTACTGAAAGTGAATTTTCGTAATCCCAAAATTCTTGTAAATTAAATTTAGTAGGGTCCTGACCAAAACTATGAATGTGGGTTTGCCTAAACATTGAAGGTTTAGGTTCAATCTGATTGATAGTGATTACTTCACCTTTTTTACAATATGGTTTTAAACGTTCATCCCATTTATCAGGAAAAACATTATCATCATTTGCTACTAAAATGAAATCATTAGAAGAATTATAAACCCCCCAGTTAGTAGCCATTGTAGCTCCTTTATTTTCAGAAAAATGAATAACTTTAACTTCAGGATATTTGTCTAAAACTGGTTTATTTAGTTCATAAAATCCGTCTACAACAACTATAATTTCGTTCTGTTCAACTTGACCCTTAAATATAGAATTTAAACAAACATCTAAAACATCAGGTTCTTTATATGTGGGGATTATAACTGAGATCATTTTAGTTCTCCTTTTTCGATTTTATCGTAACGATCATTTTGGTTTTCTTGACGGTCAATAGTTTTGTTATGAGTAATACTAAATGCTTCTTCCATAGGTAATGTAGCATAAGTATCATATCCATCTACCATACCATGAACTTGATGTCCTGACCATTTGATTTTAGGGTCGTTTTTATAAATGCGTTTTTGAGCATCAGGCCAGTTAACCCAACCTTGTTCGTTTACTCTCCAACCCCATTTTTGAATATGTTCTTGAGTTAAACCAGCAACTAAATTTTTACGAGGTGTGATAAGTAAATCTACACCTTCATTCATTTCTAAAAGGGTAGGTAGATAAGCCATTAGATAATAATTAGGTACTTCATCAGCATCTAATTGAAAAATATAATCCCCAGTACATTTACTATTTAGGAAATTTTTATTTTCTAGGAAATTTTGTTGGAAATTGAATGGGTGATACATTACTGAGGGGTAGATATTTAAAACATCCAACACCTCATCTGTAACTCGATTTGAATCATAGACAACTACAATTTCGTCTTCAGGTTGTTTATGTTCTATAATAAATTCAATAAGATTTTTAATTTCTTCGTGTTCATTACACACGGTTAATCCATAACTTATTTTCATAATTATTCGACTTCAAATACTCCAATATAATCAAGTGCTTCCATATATTCACGCTCTGGAAAATGTTTTAGTGTACTCATATCCATTTTCCATTCGTAATCTTTACCTTTTTCTTTGAATTTAGCTTTTTCTTCTTCGGTAGTTGGAATAGATTTTACTGCGGCCCATTCCCAATTACTAGCACGTGTGCCGTCAGCAAATACCATGCCTTTAGTAGGAATATTCACGGTTGAAGGCATCCAAATAACGCCATTTTCATCCTCGCCCATTAACTCTTTATAAAGTTCAGGGAGAACTTCCATTTGTTCTTCTAAAAATGGTGAATCACGCTTCATAGCGGTATTAGCTATAAACCCACAACCATAACATTGGTATAATTTAATTTCATTGTTTACTTCTTGAACGTAGCAAGCATCTGAGCCACAACGATCGCATGTAGTTAAGGTATCCATATTATAGACTTGGTAATTTTAAATCAGGTAATTGTAATTCTACTTTTTTAGCAATATTAGGAACGTATGAATCTAAGTATGATTCAAGAAGTTCTTTCATCTTATCCCAGCTAAAATCGGTTTTACTTTTATAGGCTTGACGTTTTGCTTTTTCAGCATACACCTTATAGTTTTTATAAACATCTTTTAGGTAATGACCAATTTGACCATAATCAGGACTAAACCATTGAGATTCAGCTAAAATTATATTCTGTACAACAGCACTAGGGTGAACATTTTTTAAAGTACCTCCAATAGGAGCTATAAATTCGGGGTTTAAGAAATCCATATGACCACTCCAATTAGTAGCAATAATAGGCTTTTTAGTTAAACTAAATTCAAGTAATGGACGACCAAAACCTTCCCCTTTAGTTAAGCTAATCATAGCTTTTACTTTAGAATGGTTATAGATTGAATTCATTTCCTCATCGCTAAAATCTCCATGTAATAAATAGATATTGGGTAGATCATTTGAGTTAACTGAACCCTTAATTAAGTTAATTCGTTTAATTACTTCATCTCGATCCATGTACGAATTAACACCACAACTTACTTTAAGAAGTAATGCTGGTTTAATTTTTTGGTTTTTAAATGTTTCGAGGAATGCTTTAATTAACAAACCAACATTTTTTCTATCTTCACCTAGTTCACCTGGGAGCCAGTGCCCCACAAATAAGTAAGCAAATGATTCTTTAATATCAAAATCAACCATACAAGGTTTATTATCAGGGAAATATGTAGTTATGTCAGCACCTTCAAATAAAACTTCAATTGGTTTTTCTACTTTAATATTTCCTAATACTTGATTTTGAGCATTACGAGTTTCAAACTGTGAATTGAGGAATGTTTCTTTTGAATGATTTGATGATGTTAAAGTCAAATTCATTCTATTGATGCCTTCAATCCATGAACCATGAGCAACTGTAGTTTCAATACCAGCCGTAACACCAATATTATATTTCCCTACAGGTTGGAATTCATTTGGGACTGTAATTTGCATCCAAATATCAGGTTGTTCTTGTAATTGTGGTTGCAAGTAAACATAATCAAGTAGAAACTTCCATTCAGGATTATCTTCACAAAAACCAAATGGTGTAGAACCCCATCGTTGTGAAATTAATTTTACATCATATCTACCAGTTTCAATAATGGCTTTAATTAAATCTCGAGAACGAGCACCATATCCTGAATAAGTATCAAATGGTGAACTTATATAAAACGTATTTTTCATTAATATAACAATTTATGGGGTAATTTATTTTCTTCTACTTCACTTACATTAATAAACTCGTATTTCTTTCTAGGAGTAAATGTTTCAAACACTTTATCAATGTTTTTAATGATACGTTTACCCATAATTTCAGCTGTAAATCCTGCTTCTTCACTAGTAACCCATTCATATCCGGCTTTACCTAATGCTTTACGTTCTTTACGAGTCATATTATACAATTCCATAATACGAGCAGTAGCATCTTCAGGATTACATCTATCATCCCAAATATAAGGAGTTGGAGGTGAACCTACAAGTGATCTATTAGTTGGGAATACTGGGAATGCCCATTTACCGCATTTTTTATATTTGCCAGTATGGTTGGAAGGAAAATCAGCATCGAAGTCAATCCAAGTACCATCTTCAAATTCAAAACGCATTTGGTCTTGCATACCACCTGTTACGTTAGCAATAATTGGGGTACCTGTTAGAAGTGCTTCTGTAAGTGATAACCCCCAACCTTCATTTGATGTTAACAAAATCTGAGCATCAGCTAAGTTGTACATATAATTTAGCTGTTCAACTGAAGTTTTGTTAGTGGAGAATACAATATTTTTATAATCTTGACCAAATAAATAATTAGATACAGCTAATAAGTCCGTACCAGCATCTGAGACTAGTTCGGTATGGAGTAAGAATAAACATCTATCTGCTTTTTCTTTAGGAAGTTGGTCTACAAAGTATTTCCATGCCAATAAAGTATCAGGAATAGATTTACGACGAATATTTCTAGAATTAAAGAATAGAACAAAATCATATTCTTTATCTTTAAATACAGTCTTTTTGAATGTTTGATATCCTTTATCTTTTTCATCAATAGGATAAAACATACTTGGGTTCATACCATGGGGTACATAGTCGATAATTTTACCCTCTGCTTTTTTACCTAAAACAAGTTTATTGATGTTAACTGTTTGTTTAGAAATGCCTAACAAAGCATCACATGACTCATAAAATGCTTTATTATACATTGGGGCTGGGTAATCATCCCAGATATTAAGATAAATGATGGGAACTTTTCTACGAATTTCATTTTCGATTTGGAATAACCATGAAAAATATCTAGGGTCTGTAATCAAGAAAATAGCATCAATTTTTTCGTGTTTGATAATATTTCTTACTAATTGAGGATCTCCATAACCATCATTAGGTAAAACATGAACATACGGATCATCAATCCCCTTAAGTTTAGTAACTTCAGTACTTAAATCAAACCTTTTACCTTTATCTGGATGGTTGATAGCTGCTCCTAAATTAATCCAATTGTAACGATGAGCAGTATTCAGTACTAATTCTTTACCTACATTACCAACACCTGAGGGGAGACGAATGTCGTCTGTGAGCAATAGAATTTTTTTTCTTTGCTCTTGTGGAATATAACCTTCTAACATTTATTAAAGATCTAAATCGTTGTGACTGTGTAATTGTTTTCTAAAATTATCATCTGTAAGATACAAATGAATAGCACGGTCGGCAAGTTTTTGGAATGAAAACTTACGCTTTACGCACTCAATTTTAAAAGTTTCGAAAAGATCACTTTGAACCTTTACGCTTGTTAACGTCATTTCTTTTTTACTCATAACATTGCTTTTTGATATACATATATCGGGATTCTAGTTTTTTATATTTTTATCACAAAGAGTCATATCATTGTTAAAGGGACAAAATTGACAATTCCATTTTGATGGGATTTTCAATTGTGGTCCGGTATTATACGAACCATCTTTCTGGAAGGCACGTTCAATAAACTCATTTAATGCTTTTGTTGCTTTATTTAATTTTACTTTACCAGAGGAGGGAACGTGGGTTTGAATTCGTTTTTCAGGATATTCACTTTCCTCATAAATTTTCCTTTTAACAATAAAATACTCAATATTGATATTATCTACTGGGAAATCATATTGTTCTGCAAAGAATTTTTTATAGAGAATTAACTGCATGTTTTTAATTTCATCAGTTTTTTCTTTATCTTTCCAACCACGAGTAGAGGTTTTAATATCAATAATTTTTATCGTTTTTGTCGCCTCATTATATAATACAACGTCCAAAAATCCGCGGTAAATAACGTTTTTAAACGCGGGATTAGGCGTTAATTGGATAGGCACTTCACAGCCTACTATCCACCAGTTACGCTTGCTAAAATACGCTCCATTTTTCTTTTTGAACCAATTAATAATAGCAACTCCATCATCAAAAAATTCTCTTAATTGAGTTGAATCTGAGAAGTGTACTTTATTATTTTTTTCGTAATCTGCTCTGTATTGGTTTCTTAGGGTAGTTTCGAAGTGTTCTACTAAATCAATTCTATCAGCTGCTGCTTTACTTTCTTCATACATTGTAGTTAGGTACAGCTGTAGCGACTCGTGGATTGCTGTTCCAAAAGTCATATGAATAGAAACTTCAGTTTTCTTATGCCCATCCCTGTACTGCAGTGCCCACTTGTGCGGACACTGCTCGTACATGGAGAATTGACTAAATGAGATGAGCTTTTGAAAACGATAGTCAATGTCTGGGGGCGTGTGATTTTTTACTTCCTTAACTATGGAAGGGGTTTTTTTCTTCAAAACAAATAGTTCATGTTTAACTTATCTAAAAGAAGGTGAAGTTCTTTATCGTTTTTAACTTTTTCATGAAACCATATAGGAAATTCTACTTCTTTATATCTTGTAAGATATCTTTCTAAATCTACTTTTTCAAATTTATTAAAAGAACTAATAGTTCCCTTTACATCTAACGGGTTAAATTTATTAGAAGTATTTAACAAATCCAAGCTTACTTGATTAGTATACTCAGGGTCTGAAATCCATTTATCATAAAATACAGCGTAATCACCTTCTAGGGATGCTGAAGCATGGGATTTCCAGTTGTTATACATTTTAATATTGTATGGGGCTTCAATTTCCCAATGCATAGGGGAAATTTTTATTTGAGAAGCAAAACAATTAAAAAAGTCTCTAATAAAAAGTACTCTTTTATAGTTAGTAACCCCCCACTTATCTTTAAAATCAGTACTTTGCCAAGTAGTAAATACAGGGTTAAATTTATTTAAAATACTAAATTTAGCATGAGCTGTTTCAGTTGAAGAAAATAAATATTCTATTCGATCTAAATTATTAGCAATATGATGTTGATGATTATCATAATTAAATTCAGCTTGATTTAAATAAAGCAGTTTTAATTTGTCGTCATGGGCATAGATAGCACTTTGTGCCTCATAAGGGGTGCCAACAAAATTAGCGAATAGCCAATTAATAAAAGCGTGATGACCTGAACGTCTTAAAGAGATTATTTCAAATATATTCATAATTATTTAAATGATTGATGATTAAAGGTTTTAGCATACCCTTCTTGATCGTGAACTACAGTAACTTTATTAATTAAGATAGTATCCTGGTTATTGTGTTCTAATATAGGGTTTACTCTTTTTAAAAATGCAGCATCACCAGCATCTACAACACCATAATAATATAATGGGTCTTTCCTTCTTAAAGGAATAAGTCTATAATTAATACAAGAGGCAGATTTAATTGCATTAGCAGGTAGAGCTCTTTTTTTAATATATAATTCTTCAGATTGAATATTAGGTAATTCATTACCATTATAATGAAGACCTTTAGTATATAAAAATAAAGCACCAGTGTCTTGAATAGCTTGGGCTATAACTTCTAAATGATTTTCTTTCCAAATCTCATCATGATCTAAATGACAAATATAATCATACCCATCATTAACAGCTAATTCAATACCTATATTAACTGCTGTAGCACCACCACTATGCCATAAATTTTGTCCACCATCAGGATAACGTTTTCTTTCAGGTGAGAATGGAAGGTTTAGATAAGAAATCTTATCGGGAGGGATGAGTGAAGTTAATTCAATAAATTCATCACTATCAGTATAATGATCTCCTATTAGAAAAACTTTCCAATTAGTATAAGATTGATTTAATACACATTTTAAAGTCCTTGTTAGTAATTCAGGAGTTTTACCATCTGGACGTTTATATGTTGTTATTACGATTCCTAATTTCTCCATAGTGGGATTCCTGAAAGTTTTCCATTAGGAGCTTTTATAAATTTCGCGGGGACACCAACAAATACTCCGTTTGTAGTTAAATCTTTAGTTGCTACTGCTCCAGAACCTAGGATAATATCATTAGCTAATAATTTTACTCCAGCACTAATAATAGCTCCTGAACCTATAAAATTATAATCTGAGATGTAAGATGATCCTCCAGTGGATACAGCATTGGCAAAATGAACGTGGTTACCTATATGGGTCCCATGACCAATAGCACAATTAGGGGCTAAATTAGAACCTTTGCCAATGTGAGTAAATTCGTTTGCTGATCCTCTTACGATAACACATCCACTACAAATAATAACATCATCTTCAATATTAACTCCTCCTAGTTGTCTAAGGTAAACTTTTTTATCCTTATCCCAAACCCACATCATACCTTCAGTACCAATAGTACAGTTGGCATCAATTCTAACATTATTACCAATTGTGGTTTTAGAATAAATTACAGTATTGGGTCCAATAGTTACATTGTCACCTATAATAACACCTGTACCAATTACTGCTGTTTTATCTATTTTACAATTTTCTCCATAAGTATACTCAGTTTCAAAAGTATATTCATTTTCTACTTTATGAGATAATTTGTAAAATTCTAATTGTGGATCATCTACAATAATTTGTTCAACTGAGGGGTCAATATCAAACTTTTGTTTGGTGTATACTGTACAATTCTTTAGATGTTTAATATGCTCAGAATTATCACCTACATAGTAAGTGATAGAACCTTCTCCAGCGTTTTTAAGAATTGATAAATTATTATTCATTGTTTTTATAAAATTTAGCAGGTGAACCCATCCAAACTTCATTATCAGGAATGTCTTTATTGACAAAGGACATCGCTCCTGTTACTACATTATCGCCTATCTTAACCCCATGCTGGAATACAGTATTGGTTCCAATAAAGCAATTTTTACCAATATGTGCTCCTCCTATTTGGGTTTGACCTGTATTAAGATTATTAGTCATTACTCTAGGACAAATGTAAGTATTATTACCTACTTTACAACCACGAGCTAAAATACTATCATATCTTAAAGTTACATTATCTCCTACTTCGCATTCACCTGAGGTTGATACACGGGAATCTATATAACAGTTTTTACCGATTTTGGTATTTTTTCTTAACTCAACGTAATTTTTAATAATAGTGTTATCTCCAATTTCAACACCATCTTCAATGACTACATAATTACCTATTTCAACATTTTTACCAATTTTTGCTTTACTCGATATCATTTTTATAAATTTTTTTATAATAAATTAATCCATTCTTTTCTACTATCCTATCAGTTCGAATATAGTTTTTTTCCTTTTTTTTTCTTCAATTTCATTTATGATTTCATTATGCCAGGGACGATTACTATAACCTACAAACGGGTTTAATGAAGCTCCCATATCTAATTGCGTTATTGTATCTCCATATTTCTGGTATAAATTGTCTAAACTTATTTTTGCTAAGAAACTACAGGAATATATGATAACCATATTGGGTTCCCAAATAGTTTTTATAAGTTTTTCTATTTCTTTAACATAGAAATCAATTTTATAATTAACTCCTTTTAAGGGAGTTTTATAATGGGTAAATTTGAATGGTAAATTTTCTAAAAATTCAGGTCCTATTACTATAGTTTTTCTTTGATTAAATACTTTAAATAAATCTTTAAATCCCGTATACAAAGACCATATATTAAATACTCCACTCCCTATAAAATTTAGATTTTTAACATAGGGAAGAATTTTTTCTTGAGATAAATCTTGAGTAAGGCTAGCTTTATCTATAGAAATAAGATATTGGGGTGTTGATTCTATTATTTGTAATAATTTTTGACCTTCTTTATATAATACATCTTCATACCCTTTATTACGATTTTTCATTGGAGCTGTTTTCCAAGAATCAATATCTAAAGCATAGGCCCACTCACCATCATTAAATCTTGATATTGTTATATTATCTCCTTTTAATAATTGACTAGAATATTCTTCAATTTTTTCAATTGAAGTGGTTTTTTCCCACCTAAAGTTATGATAATTTTTAAAAGCATTTTGAAAATAATACTTTAAATACTCTGGTGGTGGTGAAGATTGGGGTATGGTTCTTCGAGTTCCCATTATTTATAGTGTTTATCTATAATTTTTTGATTATATTTTTGGATAATAGGAACAAACCTCAAATTTATATCAGATGAGGTATGGATATAATGAAATAAAGATATCTTGTTTAGAGGATAAGTATTAACTAAAGACTTAACAACAGGTAAAGCTGAGAGTAGAAAATTAAATCCAGGTTCAAAAGGGGCCCAGTTTTTAGTAAGTTGATTTATACACAAACCATAAACATCTTGGGAGACATATCCTATATTATATTTATCTCTTTTTAAAATATAATCATGATATTTAATAGAACTTTCTTTAAGTAATTTCCCTAAAGGTTTTGAGAGGGAGTTTTTAATTAATAATGCTCCTGCATTCATATAAGGGAACAAATTATAATCAGGATAACTATTATAATAATTAACATATTCGTCTATTCTCCACCCCTCATAATGAGCACCTTCTTCTGTTTTTAAGGGAGGTTGAGGTGGAAGTTCTAAACCAACATATTTACAAATTTTTTCCCATTCCTGTTGATTATATTTACTCCCCCCATACCCTATTAAAGCATCTTTTGTGAAATCAAAATTAGGAACCTCTAAACCTACAGTATCATTATCTAAAAGTAATTTGTAATCACATTCAATATCTTCTAATAAAGAATGATATCGTAAAGAACTAGGACCTAAAGGTGTTTCTACTTGTCTTAAACTTATACCTAATTCATTTAAAATTTTCAATTTATCTTGAGAAAAAGGGATTGAATGTACTACATAAAAATCAAATGTAAATTTATCATTTATCCAATTTTCAGTAATACTATAATATGAAATTAAAAATTGATCAAAAAAGCTAATTTCAGATTTAATCCCTCCAGTTGTAGTACCTTTAATAGGAGGGGTATCATTAAAATTGTAAATTATAGAAATTTTCATTATTTCATTTTTTTAGTGGGAACCCCAACATAAATTCCAGATTTAGTAAGATTTTTTACAACAGCAGCATTCATCCCTACTGTAGTATTAGAAGTTATATTGATTTTTTCTCTAACATTTGAGCAACTACCCAAATAGACATTATCTCCAATGTTTACATTACCTCCTACAACAGCACAAGGCATCATACTAAAATAGTCTCCTATTTTACAATCGTGTCCAATATGGTTACCACGATTTAGTAAAGCATGTTTACCTAATTTAATATTAGTAGTTAAAATTGAATTAGCACCAATAAAACTACCTTCTCCTACTTCAATATTAATATCCATAATTTGGACTGAGGGATGGATGAAAGTAAAGTATTTGGTTTCTTTAGGTAAACGATCTACAACATCAGCCCTATCTTTACTATCCGCTACCGCTACCATCATAACATATTCCTCAGGATTAAATTCTGAGATGGGTTTAGCTATTTCGTTAGCATATTGGTCGTCTACAAAGAATGTTATTTCTTGGTCAATTTGACATGCTGCTTCTCGGGCATGCCCCCCATAACCGAATAATGCTAATTTCATTAACTTAACTTTTTAATAACTACTGAAGTAGTTTTTTATTTGTTATATATTTCAAATTGAGATAAATCTGGGTAGGGTAAGGTTAGATCTTCATTGTGTTTTTTATTCCCCTTCATATCGTAAAATTGACCCATAAGTAATAAACCTCGAGCTGCTAACTCAGGCATCATGTAAAAGTTCCAACCTAACATATCTAAATTATCCTCATGGTAAGAGCACTCACGACGACCTGAATAACGAGCACGTTTAAACCATCGATATGCTTTAGCATCATCTGTTAAGATAGCTCCTCCTTTGGATAATTTAAAATGTTTATATGGGCCTGTAAAAGATACACACATATGGGTTCCTGGTTTGTACATATCAGCTGTAAATGATAATGCTGAATCCCAAACATTAGATCCTTTTAATTCGTAAGCACCTGTAATAGTATTTCCTTCTTGAATATCCCAACCTACTTTTAAACCAGCATGTATAATTTCACAAGGTACTGAGGGGTAAGTTCTATTAGGAATAGTAATAGTATCAGTCTTAATACTTTTATTTACATAATGCTCATAATATAGAGCAAGAAATAAGGCATTAGACATATTATCTAAGGTTACAGCAAACCTAGCACCTGTATAATGAGCAAGTTTTTCTTCAAACTCATTAGTTATGTCATAAACATTTTTCATTGTTTATATTTTTCTATATAATCACTACAAACCCCAAGTGTGTTTTCATTTGGTTCTTTATTAAATAGTTCAGGCATTACTAAAATACCTCGTTTATATAAATTAGCAGACCAAATATAACCACGAGAAGTTAAAACTCCAAGGTCATTTTCATGAGAGAAATAATTTACTTTATGACCATTAGGATCTAACTCATTTAGTTGAGATAATGAATCCATATCTTTACAATGGATCCAAAGTTTAGAATGGTGGTTTTGAAGTAGAGCAAAAGGAAATTCATATTGGGGTTCATCGTGACCCAACATAAATTTCCCATCTACAAACCATACATCAATTTCTACATCATAACCTGCTTGAATAGCAGCCCAGATATAATCTGGGTGATTTTCTTTTTCGGGATTAGGACCGTTTAGGTTTCCTCTGTGTGAAATTAGTTTCATTTCTTAATTATTATAGACATATTATTTCCTAATGGTTCATAAACTACTGTAGTTGGTAAAGCACCAAAAGTTTGTTGAATATATTGACTTACTTTAGAAGTTATCATATCTGGAAAGTTATCATGGAGTACAATGATATATTCAGGTGCTAATAAAGGGCGAATAGACTCTAAATCTTTTATTAATTGTTCAGGAAAATGACCTCCATCAATAAAAACAAAATCTAAGGGTTCAGATATATGTTTATGAATGCATTTTTCTGTATCATTAGGACTCCACCCTACTTCTAAAAACACATTATCTTGTAAACCAAAGTGCTCAATTAGATATTTAGCTGATTTATAACCATCGGAATTAGGGTATAATACGGGAGAATGGGTGTGATAAGTCCAAAAAGAGTTTACTCCTTCTTCAACATAGGCATCCATTGAAACTAATTTACCCCCAGTTTCTTTAAAACCTAAACCTAAAGCTGTAGTGCTAATACCAAATGCTGTTGCAACTTCATACCCATTTTTTAGATCATAATCAATAACTAAGTTTTTTAAAAAATCAAACTCAGTAGGTCTAATAGAATAAGGAAAATCATGGTTAACCATTTTTAGATTTCCCCTATGACCATAATCATCCGGGGCTAATTCGTATTGAATAGGACCACTTTTTAAATTAAGAATATATTGATGATAATCCATAAATTATTTTATTTTAGCAAATCCGACGCCCCAATCATTTTGTTGGGTGCAATATTTAGTTGTATTGAAAATAGTAGGGCGAAGGGCATTAATAATTCTACTTGGGCCTGGGTGGAAATTTACATCATGGTAACCTACAACACCTCCAGATTTCATAAAATCTACATACCAAAGTTCATCTATTACTTGGTTAATAGAATGCCAACCATCTACAAAAAGAAAATCAATATTATAAATTCCTAATGATTTAAATTTATTAAGAACAGTTGTATAATCTTCACTTTTAGCTTGTAAAGTATGAACGTTAGGACCTTTTAAGAATGATTTATCATCAATATCAATCCCTAAGTAAATAGTTTCTGGGTTTTTATAGTTAAGCAGGATTGAGGTTGAAGTTTGCTCATACGACTGCATACTAGTAAGCCTGGATACTCCAATTTCAACTATAACTTTAGTTTGATCTTTAACTTTAAGGAATTCCTTTTTTAGACTTTCCTGATTACAATCTGAAAATTCACGTTCTGAGTTAATCCAAAAGTCAGGGGTGTCTCTATCATCAAAGCTTTGATTAAATGTTCTTATATCTTTAGTAAGATATCTATGTATTAAAGTATCTCTCATTTTAAAAAATTCGGTATGCTAAATCTTCGTTATTAAATTCTTTTTCACCCCACTTTTCAATAGCAGCTTTATATTCAGGTTTATCTGTTTCGTAATTGATAGCTTGTTTCATAGCTAAACCACCTGAACATGTTCCCATAGGATGACCATGCATTGCTCCTCCTACATTAGCCATCCAATCATTACTATGGAGTGATTGATTAATAAATTGAACTAATCCGGGATGCATACCACAGCTTAAAGCAGGGACTATATTATAGTGCCAAAGTACTTTTAGAGCATCTCTAAGTTCTTCTTCGTCCTGGTTCATATAACCACCAATCATGCCAGCATGGATTGAATCTGCACCTGACCACCCAGCGATTTTACAAATTACAGGCCAGTAAATATGGAATGGGGCTCTTCTATCCGTAAAGAATTTATCACCACTTTTTTGGAAGTGAATCCATAAGTCAGGATTTT
>Ga0208161_1000753_pt1 | contig 17930 bp, 23 predicted proteins | sample CB_VirMetaG_3_FD_184538 | JGI IMG/M metagenome (GOLD analysis project Ga0208161, IMG submission 184538) | Freshwater to marine saline gradient viral communities from Chesapeake Bay - CB_1508_1S Viral MetaG (SPAdes) (version 4) | ecosystem: Environmental > Aquatic > Marine > Coastal | place: USA...
AGAGTGCTGGCCTAATGCCGTGCATAGACCGCAGGCAATGAGCCAAGCAAAGAATCCGAAGTACTACTGGTACACGGACTATAAAACCACCGAGGAAACCTAATAGCCTATGGCTTATGCAAACGTCTGTCGTAGAGCAATCACGGCAGGGTACCGATCAGGAATAGAGAGAGACATTGCAAAACAACTGAAGCAGCTAGGGGTAAAGGCAGACTATGAACCCTTCCGTATCCCGTACACTGTTCCAGAAAGCTATCATAAATACACTCCTGATTACGTCCTACCGAATGGGATCGTCATTGAGAGCAAGGGTCGCTTCACCATCGAAGACCGAAAGAAGCACCTGTATTTGAAAGAGCAGTATCCGCATCTCGATCTACGCTTCGTGTTCTCTAACTGCCGAGGAAAGCTCCGTAAGGGCAGTAAGACTACCTACGCTGATTGGTGTGATAAGCACGGCTTCCTCTACGCCGATAAACAGATACCTGAAGAGTGGATCGGAGAGTCCTCCAAGAAACGATCCATGACCTTAATCAATACATGGAGACGTGCTGCGTGAGTGACGAAATCAACGGTGTTCTGATTGAATTGTTTCCAGATGATGATGGTGATCTGGCATTCAGCGTAGGGGCTAACTTTGGCCCTGATATCACAGAGGAAGGGGCCAATGTCCTTCTCGACTGTGCTGCCGGCCTCTTCGGTCTCCTGTCGGGTCAGATCCAACAGGTGATGCAGCTAGGACAGGTTGTCCGTAGCGTCAGTGATTTTGATGAGATTACCTTCGGTGATCTGCCCGGTGATGACATCGTATTCGAGCCTGAAGAAGGGCTCTTGGATGGGATCAAAGATCCAGAAGATGACAAGGTCATCGATTTTAAGAAGGCGAAGTTTAATCCTAAGAAAGACAGGAGCCACTGATGACAATCCGTGCACACACCTACCCATTTAATGACGTAGATCCACATACCGTGACTGAGAGAACGGACGTAACCTATTCGTTCACGAATATGAATGAGGATGTGGTCAATGCCCCCTCTCACTACCGTCAGCACCCGAGTGGGGTGGAGTGCATCGATATCACTAAGCACATGTCTTTCTGCCTAGGCAATGCAGTCAAATATATCTGGAGAGCTGGGCTGAAGACGGAAGATCCTACGGAAGATCTGCAGAAGGCGATCAAATACCTGACGTGGGAAATCGAGCGTCTGGGAGGTAAGTGATGCATATACAGCAATTCTTCACTGTACCTCTGCTCAATGAGCGTGAGTGTAGCCGAGCAGTTAAGCAGTCTCTTGAAGAAGATATGATCGATGGGACTGTGCTCATTTCAGGCAAAAGCTCTAAAAAGCGGAAATCACGCAACTGTGAGGTACGCTGGATGTACCCTGCCCCCCACAACAATTGGCTGCACAGCATCATCAGCAGAGCCGTACGAGACGTGAACGATAAGACGTTCCAGTTTCAGCTTGATGGTTACGAAGAGCCCCTACAATTCCTGACCTACAAGATGGGTCATTTCTACGCCACTCACGTAGACAATGGGGACGATAGCGTAGCTACCCGGAAGCTGACTGCAGTGATCCAACTCTCTAAGCCTACGGACTACGTAGGTGGATGTACAAGTGTGTACACGAATAGCCGTGGTGGTCTGGAAGGAAACCGCCGCTGTATGAGCCGTCAGCTAGGAGTAATGACGGTATTCCCTTCCCATCTCCCACACTTTGCTTGGCCTGTACTTTGGGGCACCAGACGAGCAGTGGTTGCATGGTTTCATGGTAAGGCCCCTCTTCGCTGAGGTTAGCGATAGTCGTTTATTTTTTTTTATTTTTTGGAAGAACAAACAATGAACAAACAATACTTCCCAAGTGATTACGAGGAATTCATCTACAAGTCTCGCTATAGCCGCTGGCTGTCGAGTGAGGGTCGTCGTGAAGACTGGCCTGAGACTGTAGATCGGTACGTCAACTTCATGAAGACGTCTGTCCTTGAGAACACGGGACTGACCCTGAATGAGGAATTGGTGGAACGCATTCGTCAGGCGATCTTAAAGTTTAATGTGATGCCTTCTATGCGAGCTCTCATGACTGCCGGTAAGGCACTAGAGCGTGACAATACTGCAGGGTACAACTGCTCCTACCTGCCTGTAGATGACCCTAAAGCATTTGATGAAGCCATGTTCATCTTGCTGTGTGGTACGGGTGTAGGCTTCTCTGTGGAAGAGAAGTACGTGAAGAAGCTCCCTGAAGTACCGGATGAGATGTTCGATTCCGATACGACTATCGTAGTCAAGGACAGCAAAGAGGGCTGGGCTAAATCCTTCCGCCAGCTACTGGCCCTGTTGTGGTCTGGTGAAGTACCGAAATGGGATGTCTCTAAAGTACGCCCTGCAGGGGCCCGTCTAAAGACCTTCGGTGGACGTGCTTCTGGCCCAGAGCCTCTGGTAAGCCTTTTCCGCTTCACTATTGAGACCTTCCGTCAGGCTACTGGCCGTAAGCTGACCAGCCTAGAGTGCCACGACATCATGTGTAAGGTAGGTCAGATCGTTGTTGTAGGGGGCGTACGCCGCTCTGCCATGATCTCCCTGTCTGACCTCGGTGATGACCGTATGCGTCACGCTAAGAGCGGTACGTGGTGGTACGACAATGCCCAGCGCTCTCTTGCCAACAACTCCGTAGCTTATGAAGAGAAACCAGACATGGAAACCTTCATGCGTGAGTGGCTGGCTCTGGTAGAGTCTAAGTCTGGTGAACGTGGTATCTTCAGTCGCTCTGCCTCGCAGGTACAGGCAGCTAAGAATGAGCGCCGTGACCCTCACTTTGAGTTTGGTACGAATCCATGCTCTGAAATCATCCTGCGTCCCTACCAGTTCTGTAACCTGACTGAGGTTGTGATCCGGGCAGGTGACGATATGGCCTCCCTGAAGGACAAGGTAGAGATTGCCACTATTTTAGGCACTATACAGTCTACCCTGACCAACTTCCCCTACCTGCGTAAGATCTGGCAGAAGAATACGGAAGAGGAACGCCTCCTAGGCGTCTCTATGACCGGTATCATGGATCACCACCTGCTCAGCAAGTGCTGTGACTCAGAGCGTTGGTTAGAAGAGCTCCGTCAGCATGCCGTAACCGTCAATCAGGAGATGTCTTCTACCCTGCTTATCCAGCAGTCTGCTGCAATCACCTGTGTGAAGCCCTCTGGTACGGTATCTCAGCTTGTAGACGCTGCTAGCGGCATCCACACCCGCCATAACCCGTACTACATCCGTACGGTACGTGGTGATAAGAAAGATCCTCTGACTCAGTTCATGATTGATCAGGGTATCCCGTGTGAAGATGAAATTAACAGTCCGGATACGACCGTCGTGTTCTCCTTCCCGAAGAAGGCACCAGAGAATGCGGTATGCCGTAAGGATCTGAGTGCTATCGACCAGTTGAAGCTATGGCTGCTGTACCAGCGCCACTGGTGTGAGCATAAGCCGTCTGTGACCATCTCTGTGAAGGATCACGAGTGGATGGAAGTAGGCTCTTGGGTCTACAAGCACTTTGATGAGATCAGTGGTATCAGCTTCCTGCCGTTCTCTGACCATACCTACGATCAGGCCCCTTATCAGGACTGCTCTAAGGAAGAATACGATGCTCTGCTGGCTACCATGCCTGCTAAGATCGATTGGTCGAAGCTCAGTGACTACGAGAAAGAGGATAACACCAAGGGTAGCCAGACTCTGGCCTGCTCTGGGAATGCCTGTGAAGTCGTAGATATCGGAGGCTGATAGATGACCCCGTTCGGGAATAAATCCATCAAATGTGGTGTATTTAACTCAAAATCTTCCCGAACGGGGTTTATTTCTCAGATATGAGAAAGTTGCAGGTATCAGACGTGGACATCGAAATGTCAGAAATATGCATAGTTTTTTCTGAAAGATCGCAACGAAAATAAAACGGTAAGTGGCTGATATCTTTAAGATATCTACCCAATTACGCAACATAAGGGGCGGACATTTTTGCGGACATTGCGACCTCTATTCTCCGCAAATATGAGCCAGTTATGAGCCGTTATGAGCCGTTATGAGCCGAGTAAGCAATCGAAGGTACAGACATGATCATTTGGCCCGACATTAAATTTCCACCCATCAACCTCTGGAATGTATGGCCGCGCCCAATAAAAAACCCCGCCGAAGCGGGGCTTGTGACAATTATAGTCAATTATATGCCGAAGTATAATTACGACCAGTAACCGTTTTCTTCCATGAACGTAGAGACTTCAGGATCACACTCAACCTTACGAACACCGTAGACGACAGGACACTGAGAGCCCCAGTAACCGTTTTCTTCGTTGTAGGTAGAGGTATCCGCAAGAACACCAGAGGAGACGCCAACAATGGTAGCGCCAAGAATAAATGCAACAATAGTTTTCATAAAAATCTCCTAAAAAGTGCGTCTTTTACGACGTGTTAGGAGTAAGTATAAAGTATTTTAGCAAATACTAATATATCCCATAGGAGATAGTGATGGCAAAACAGGAATCTAAGCTCAAAACGGCTTATGATATGGGCAAAAAGGCCTTCTATAGGGGCATATTGTTTAGCCCATACAAGAAAGCTAGCGTCCTTAACAAAGAATGGCAGAGAGGCTTTGATACGGCCTACTTTAGCAACTTAACAACTCCCTAACCAGAGGTACTATTGTGGATGAGTGCGTTTATAGTAGAATAGACATCATCGGCCAGAACGGTAACGATGGACTTCATTACGACCAACCAGAGGAACAAGAAATGACAGCAGATACTCAAGACAAAGCTACAGCAATCACCGTTGAACTGAACTCTAACGGTACTCTTTCAATCGTTACTAGCTTCAACAATACGGCTATTGCCCATTGGCTCCTAAACCGGGCTATCTTTGAGCTTAATATCCACGAGCAGAAGGTACTAGCTGCCACACAAGCAGAGGCACCTGAAGAAAAGGCTGCATGATGCTTTGCTACAAAGACATGTCGTTCTGTGCCGCCCCAGACTGCGCCGTAGAGGATTGCCACCGCAATGCGAACTACGCCATCAATTGGGAAGACGTACGCAGAGCGGGCTTAGGAGTGGCTTATACGGACTTCCAGCTCAATTGCCGTTGGTACGAGCCCCTAGAGCGGAAAGACGTACAGGACGAGTTTGAGGAGGAGCTTCCAATGGAGGAGCCCTCAGATACAATCTACGGCGTTACGCATTGGTGAGTGTATGGCAATTCAACTGACTGTCGATTCAGATGATTTTGATCGTGAAATGGTAGAGCAACTGCGCATGCACCTGAACTATGTTCGGGGAGACATCAAGATACTAGAGTCTAGACCGCAGCCGCTTCCGGCGTACTCTCAGCACGATCTCGAACAGGACAAGAGGCTAGAGGCCTCTCTAGTACAGGTAATTGAATACTTTGGGCAGAAAGCACCATGAAACCTAAGTTCATCCCCCTCGTAGAGATGTGTGTAGAGACAGGTGTCCGTATGGGGATTGCTAGGGCATTCAAGCATACAGACGATCCTACAGAAGCAGAGATCTACGAGAAGATTAGCTCAGCCGTAATGAATGAGTTCTACGAGTGGTTCACCTTCGACAAAGATGAGATCAACCCACCCTAAACAATAAAAAACCCAGCCGAAGCTGGGTCTCTAAGTAACCGGCCTAGTGTCGGTTTTTTTATGGCTGAGTTGCCTCTAGATCATCGACAGCCTCATAGCCTACGATATCCGAGTCCTTATCCTTACTAGCAGAGAAGGCTGCTCTTGCCATGTATGGAGTCATGAGCTCTAGGATCGATTGATCTGTGGCGTTCTTAGCAACCGCCTGCATCATGGTATTAAAGTAAGAAGGATCGGTCAGCATCATGTCAAGGTTGAACTCGATGGCTTCCTTGATACGTGCCTGCTTACCTTCAATGATTAACCCACTGAGGTTACGGGCTTTGGTGGCTACAGGATTCAATACACCCAAGGTCAGAACGATAAGACGATCAACCGTCTTCTTGAGGCTTTCGTCATACACCGTGGTAGAACCGAAATTATTGCCACGAATAGCCCGATTGTTTACTGACATATTTAGCACTTCCATCAAACGGATGATGGATTGTGCCTTTTCAGGCTCATCAGCAAAGATCTTGTTCAGTGCCGTAACGGTATTATCAAAGTCACCAGACAGGATATCGTCTAGCTGCTTAGGGCTAACCTCACGAGCTACACCTACTGCACTACCTTCACCGCCGGCAGCATCAAAGCCTGTACGCTTATAGGTGAATATCTTATCGCGTAGATAGCTCATGTACTTAGACTTGATACCGTCCACCGCAAGCTTATCATTAGCAAACACAGCCCGACGCATGAGCTCATCAATCTGTTCTGGTGCATCTTTAGCATTAAAGATACTGTTCCAGACTACGCTCGTGTCTTCAAAGGGCTTAGGTGCAGGCCCCTCAAGACCACGTACGAATTTGCTAGCCGCATCTTCCTGAGCCTCTTTCAGAACAGCTTGATAATTAGCTTCAGCGTCCTTAAAGGCTACTTTAGCGTCAGCCAGACCAGACTCTACCATCTCCAAGTTGCGGACTGTGTCATCAAACATCTTGACTGAATCCGGACGAGTAGCACGGAGCTGATCTAGGAACGGCTGTACGGCAGTCTTGATCGTATCTGCGTTAACACGAGCGCCGGAAGAAGACATACGGGAAATGCTCTTAATTGCCATACCAATGTAGGCTTGAGCCATCTCATCCGTTACATTACCGCCACGAGACTTGGTAAGGGCATTCAGGAATGCGTCCATATAGCCCGGAGTGGCTGCCTGCTCTGACATATTGAGAGCACGCATACCAATCTCATAGGCATCCTCTTGGCCCTTCACAACGCCCGGAGCAACGTCTACGGACTCTACGATATTCTTAGCGGCAGTATCATACTGACGGAGAGGTTCCGTACGGAGATACGTACTTGCATAGTCTTCATAGAGATCCATTGCAGCACGGAACTCAGGGTGGCCGGAGTTCTCTGCGTACTCATCGATAACGCCCTTAAGCTTAATCAATGCAGAAGGATCTTCACCGAGATCAGTGAGCTGCTGAATCTTACGAGAAACTTGTGGACGTAGATTGGCGTAGAGGGCCTTTAGATCAAAGCCCTGTGACTCCATACGAGATACGACCTCTTCCATCGTCTCCATGATGGGCTGGGCCACTTCTTTGCCATCTATCTCAACGATCTCTTCACCAACCTTTTTAGGCCTAAATTCACTGAGAGTACGAGCAAATGGGTCTGACTTCATTACCTGTGGGGTAATGTCATCAAAGAAGTTAGTACGCTGAGCAAGGGTCTCAATCTGCGTAACGAAGTCCTCGATGTCTACCGGGATATCGTTTGGTAGATTATCAAATGCTTCTTTATAGGCTGCTCTTGAGCGAGACCAACCACGATATAGGTCTTCTCCAGTTAGCTGCTCGAATGTCTGTTTCTCTGCTGCAGTGTCTCCAAGAGCACTTTTAGCACGGGCCTCATCAAGCATCTTGATTACTACGTCTTTATCCATCGTAGCATCACTCATGCGAGTTGCAGCTTCTACGCCGGCCTCTGTCTGTGTTACTGCACGACGAGCTTCAATTACAGGGTCTGCTACTTCTTGAGCCATGCGCTGGGCACCGGCTTCTGCTGCTGCTTGACCTCCCGGAATGGCTGCATCAGCCGCTTCAGTCAGTACACGCTCACCTTGAGCGTTGATGGCACTTTCACCAGTACGAATAATCTCGCTACTACGGCGGCCCTGCTTCAATCCTACGATGTTTTCAGCTACCTTAGTGGCAACCTCATTGATCATCTTCTCGTATTCTGCAGGCTCCATCACAGACTTACGCCATCCGTAGGCCTTCTCTGCGTAGTCTTTAGCACCAAGCATTAGTGCCGTAGAGCTGTCTAGGTCGATTGTTCCACCCGGTACCAGATCAACAACTGTTCCATCTGGCATTTGCTTCTGACCCAAGACACCTAGACGGAAGTCTTTATTGTCTACCATCACCTGACCCATGATACGGGCACGCTCTGCTAGGATCGTACCGGGCAGTTCTGAGGTGATGTTTGGATCAATTTCTTTCAGGATAAGAAGTCCGGCCTCAATGGCTCGATTATCAATCGCACCCTTCTCTACCTTGCCGGTACCTTGGAATAGCTTTTTGCCTTTATTCCAGCCAAAGCCGATACCACGGGCAAGAACGTTTAGGCCGACAGAGAATACTTCGTTATCGATATAGTGCCCGATACGACGGTTGTCGTCCGGGTCAAGGCCGAGTGCTTCCGCTACGTTATCACCAACGAGAGGTTGGGCATCATCACTAATGGTTAAAGCACCACCGATGTTAGCCCCACGTTCAATTACAAGGCCTTTAAGGAATAATTCAAGCTTTGCTTTAGCTTGTTTAGGATCTACTTTCTTCGCTTCATCCCAGAACTTAGAGATGTACTTAGCCATTTTAGAAGAGACGTTGTATGTCTTCTCTAATTTGCTAGCCAGAGCAGCACCACCTACAGAGCCAGTAACTACAGATACGATTTCCTGACCTACTTTCTCCATCTCACTTGCAGGAGCATAGGTAGGGAAGTTTTCCTTCACGTAATCGGTTTCTGGATCAGTAATACCGAGCCAGTCTGTGGCACCCTCTACGACATTGCCTACAGCCTGTGCTCCCTCAAGAATACCGCCACCAACAACACGTTGGAAGCCAGTGCTTTCTGCACCCGGCTTAGGTACGATGTAGGTACGCTTAGCTTCTTCAGTCAGCTTAGGCTGATTATTAGGGCCAGTGGGCTGGCTCTTATCGTAGTCTGGGTTATCGCTTTCTAGCTTGACGTTATATTGCTTTGTCTTGATGCCATCACCAAGTGTAGTGAGCATCTCACCCGGACGCTCTTCAAACATCTGCATATTGCGTTCTGTAACTGCCTTTTGCAGGAATGCATTACGCTCTTGAGACGTCTTAAGGGCCTTGTATTCAGGGGAGCTAGTGATCTCAGCGATTAGAGGATTCTTTCTCTCATCCTCAGTGATCGGAGTCTCCATACGATCCATGACCCAGTCAGGGTCGTTGTAGTACCCTCCCTGAGTGTAGTCCTCTGCACCGGTGAATGGCTTGTTTTCACGAGCTTCCTTCTGCTCCTTCTCTACCCGAGTTAGGAGGGCATTCAGAGCATCTGGATCAAGCTGAAAACTGAAAGAAGAATCTGCCATTAGAGTGCCTCACCTGATCCGTCAGTAAAGATAATAGCGCCTGACTCACGGAAGTTACCCAAAGCCGGCATTTGAGATACGATTTCATCTGTAATGTCTTCAGGGCGGAAGACCTTAAGGATCGCCTTAGCTCGGCCCTGAGACCACTGATACTGCTTAGTGAGACCATCACGCTCAAACAGAGTACGGGAGTCGACCAGAAGACCTTCTAGGTACTCTCGATTTCCCTTCTCCATAGCTGAGACAACGAGCGGGTTAGAGGAAGCAGTGTTCACTTCCTGATTTAGGCTCTGTATCTGGGACTTAGTGAAGTTACGGAGGTTGTTAGAGAAGGTCTCATAGCTGGTAGAGTTCTGGATGGACTTAAATACGTTCTCGTAGTCGCTGTTAGAGAAGCCGTTACCAGACTGGCCTAGGGCCTTACCAGCAGCAAACACGTAACGAATTACGGCAGCAGAGAATTCCTGATAAGCACCAGCAGTTTCATTGGTCAAGTCACTAGACGCCTGCAGATCACCAATTCTATTCTGCATGAGCTGGAGAACAGTCTCCATATCCGTGCCCTTCTGGCCCTCTTCTTGAATAAGAGCCATGATGGCGTTGACGTTGTTCTTTGCACCAGTGAAGAAACTTGCTGTAGGGCCTGCAATGGTCAGTACACCCTGCGTACGTGCTGCAATACGATCCAGCTCATATGCACCAGCAGCAGCAACAGAGACTGCAGACTGCTTATCCGTTACACCCGTGTAGACTGTGCTTGCTGCCTGTAGTGTCTTAGTCTGTACGTCCATAGACTCCGGTGACATGACACTCTTCACCTGATCCTTAGTGATCGGTGCCTGCCCATCCAGACGAATCCAAGACCCATCCTCACCCTTCGTAGCTTCTACGACATTGATCCTGCCGTCTGAGCCTTGGTAGCGGATGTTGAAGATAGCAGGCTCATTCTTATTGGTAGCAGAGGCAGCTTCAGTCAATGCAGCCTGTAGAACAGGTTTCTCTACTTCCAACCAAGCCCGTGCTTTCTCACGAGTAGCCTGATCCGGGGAGAGTAGGTCTAGACGAGACTGTGCAAGCTGTGCAGCAAAACTACCCTGAGTCAGGGTGTCACTGCTAGAGCCAGTACCGGAGAACTTCTGCTTATGGCTAAGTAGCATTTCCTGCTGAACGTCTGGAGCAGCATTAATATAAGAAGCAGAGCTAGTCAGGAGGTTGAGAGAGAGCTGTTCAGCAGTCTCATTACCACTACTGGTTTTACCTAACTTAGCCCACTTATCCTTGTGATCCATGAGCATCTGTTCTTGAGTCGTAGGATCAGCGTTAACATACTCATCACTTACAATCAGGTTCTGGAAGGATTGCGTCTCTGCGTTAGTAGGAGCCTTGCCAGAGTCCATAGAGTTCTTGACCTTGATCAAGTATTGAGTACGAGCCTTTTCATCTGGCAGAGAGCGGTATTCGTCAGAGGCCATTACCTCAGCAATCACAGCCTCATTCCAGTTAGATGGGAAGCTGTTCTTAGCGGACGGGGTATAGATGTACTTAGTAGGCTCATCAGAACCCTTACCGTAACCGATAACATCGAGGTACTCAGATTCAGTAATACCCATGATATTGAAGATACGATCACGTTCCTTCGGATCTACATTACCCAGCGCACCACGGAACTTAGGCTGCTCTTCAGCAGGCTTAGCTTCTTCTGCAGTACGTGCATTGATACGATCAAAGTCTGCCTGAGTCTCTGTCATGCCCTCAGCATCCATCGTCTCACGCTCTGGAGTCTTCGCTACAGGAGCCTCAGCAGTAATCTGTGACATCTGAGCATCTACAGGCTTAACAGGCTCTACACCCTCTGCAGTAGGAGCCCCAACAGATACTTCTGCGGTAGCTGCAGCAGGAGCACCCTCAGCAGGCTTAGCCTTACGCTTCGTATCCCAATCCTGCCAAGCTGGGTTCAACTTAAACACATTAGGACGAGCAAGATCTTCACGGATCTTATCAATAGTACGGCCAGAATCTAGCCACTGAGCAATCACCTCAGCAGTCTCTTTTGGCTGCTGGAATTCTTCAGCAAGCTGACCAGCAGTCTTACGGTTCTTAGCCTTCTCTAGGCCATTCTCGTATTCAGTCTTCGCTTGCTCTAGCTTAAACTTAAACTTGTCACGGGCATTAAGCTGAGACGTCTCAAACGCTTTAGTAAAAGACGGGGCAAAGCCTCCTGCGAAGCCGGTAGCAAAATCTTCAAAGCCACTCATTAGATTTCTTCCTCGGGCATATCTTCAGGAGCTGCTTCTTCTTCAGCGCCGTAACCAAGCATTACTGCCTGTTCATCTGCTGGTGCTGGAGCCATCAGGCCACCGTCTTCTGCACCGCCCTCTTCAGCTTGCATCTGAGCAGCTTCAGCCTCTACAGCCATCGCTACTTCTTGCATCTTCTGTGGGGAGGCATTGATGATCTCAGCTAGCATAGCCTGCTCACTGCCTTCACCAGAATCCAGCCCCATCGTGTAATCGATACCGTACTGTTTAGCCATGATCGTGAGTAGACGTGCTACAGGCCCTGCCATGAGGATGGCAAAGTCTGGAGTCCACTTACCACGACCAATACCCGTAGTTACGATGATGTCTGTTACGGTAGCCACACTGACATCTGTTTTCAGCATCGCCATAGAACGAAGACCGAGGTTAGTGTCGGTCAGGTCGTCGAGTACGTATTCAATAGCTTCATCTAGATCAGTGATATCCGGTGGTCTATGCCACGGATAGTTACGGGTATCTGACGTAATGTTCTCGCCCGGGATAGGGCCGCTGAGTTTATTAGGATCAAGCAGGGACATCAGTATCGTCCTCCTCTACAGCCATTTCCTCTGGCTCAACGTCAGTACCCTCAAGCATGTCCTTTTCGAGCTGGTCGAAGTACTCAAGAGTGTATTTCATTTCCTTGCCAGTAGCTTCCTGAAGGGCATCAAATGAATGCCCCTTGAAGTACTTGGCAATTGATTTGCGGATCGCTTCTTCAAATGTCATGGTGTTATTTCCTTACGACATAGCCCAGCTAGCGAGCTTGCCACCTTCACCGGTGAGGTTGCCAGTATAGGCACCCAGCATTGCACCACCGATCTGGCCTACAGCACCCCAGATACCGCCACCCTTATTGGCATTGGCAGCAATCTGAGCCTTCTCAAGCTCAATCTTAGCGAGAGCAATCTTATTCTCACGATCCTTGGCGTTCTCACCTTCCTTCCAAGCGTAGTCTAACGCTGCATCAGCACGATCCCACATCTGTGAGAGCTGTTCTGAGGTGAGGTCTACTGCATTCTTAACGTCCGTAGCCGCTGCATTGAATGCATTCTCATTGTTCTGGAGAGTAACGTCCTGACGCCACTGGGCATTAAACTGCTCAATGTCGTATGACATTTCCTTATACCACTGCTCACGGTTATTCTGGAGAGTAGCATTGAATTGGTAGGTATCGTTCAGCTCACCTGTATTGAACTTCTCCATTACGTTCTTCTGCTCTGCATTGAACATGGAGATCTGATTATCCAGATTAGCGTAGAACTTATCCATTGTGTTCTGCTCAGTTGCATTGAACTGACGCATTACATTCTCTTGCTTAGCATCCTCTAGGATAGACTGGACACGAGCTTGAGTATTGATCAGGTTAGCCTGTTGCTCATTCTCTAAGTTAGCCAAGTCGTAGGCCATGAAGGTCTTAGAGTTATTCACAGCAGCCGTCATACGGTTGTCTAGATTAACCTGCTCCATCTTAGACAAGATGTTGGCAGTATTGATAATCTTCTGCTGCTTATTATCGAGATTCTTAAGGGTGACAGACTGATAGAACTGAGCTTCCTGCTGAGCAATCGGCAGGGTAGCTTCCATCATAGCCTGTGCAGTAGCAGCAATCGCTGCAGTACCGCTTACGCCCTTGAAGCTGATGATACGGGATACAGCACGAGCCTGACCTGCAGCCCATGTAGGGATCTTAGTCTGACCAGTAACAGGGTCTACGAAGTCAGCAGAGATCTTCTCAAGCTGCCCAATGACCGTAGCCTTAGCGTCGAGGTAGTTACCTTCCCCGAGAGACTGTGCCAGAAGCTTACCTGATACGGTGCTGGTATCGATTACGTTAGAGATGTCCTGACTAGCAAAGGTATTAAGAGCCTTACCAGTCTCATTGACTGAGCCATCCTTATTGGTACCAGTAGCCATGCCCTGCATATCTACGGTAGCAGCATCGATGATTGCCTGCTGGTTAGTGGCAGTAGTAGCAGCATCCATTGTATTGGCTGCATTACTTACCTGACCGTAGGTAGATACGGCACTACCAGTCTGGGCTGATGTAGGCTGGGTAGCCCCTGCAGCCTGTGCTACACCGCTCTGGGCAGCGTTGATATTGAGGGCATCAACATCCATGCTAGCAATGCTAGGATCAATAGTCGTACCTGCAGTATTTGCATCAATGACCTGAACCTGATTAGACAGATTCATACCGTTGTTCTGGAGGTAGGAAGTGGGGTCTGCAACGATATTTGCAGAGGTCTGGGCTACATTTGTACCACCTACATAGTCACCGGCACCACTGAGCTGAGCAGCTTGAAGCGTAGATATACCATTTAAGGTATCACCACTAAAGCCACTCCAGCCAGTTGCAGCGGATGCAGCCGCAGGATCACCTACTAAGCCACCAATAGTTGTTGGGTCAGCTACTGCCATTGTCGTATCTCATTATTCTGGGTGCTAGTGCACACCCTCTTTGTGGTCGTTGAACCGGGAGTAAGCCACGAGGCCAATACCAGCTACTGCTACGAGCAGGAACAATGTCTCTGCTACACCTGAGTAGCCCACCAATCCCTCAAGCTGTGAGGCGGTCTCTGACAGGATAGTCCCGGCCCCGGCTAGGCTAGCACCTGCCATAGTCTTGGACTTTGATAATGGCTTCAGGGCCTCCTGTACGGGCCTCTGAGGCATTAGATCCCCACCATCTGCGGACAGGGGGGCATCCATAGAAAATAAAGCAGCCTCAGCCGTTCTGCGGCGTGTGAGGCCGGGAAGAGCACGAAGCTCCCCATCAACACGAGCCTTATTCCACTTCAGGATCTCTGACGGTACTTCTTCATATTTACCGACATTGAGCTTCTTAAGCAGAGTAGACTTACGGAAGTTCTCCCCACCGAGGTTAAAAATAAAGGAAACGAGTGCGTCGTATTGGGTCTGAGTCAATGGGACTTTGACGTAACGACGAACAACGTTTCCTACTTCTTCTAAATCCTCTTTAAGGAAGTCTTCACACTCTTGTTGTGTGGCCTTAGCCCCGGACTTAACGCCCTTGGTATGGCCGTAGCCGATAGTCCACTTCCCTGCTGGGCAGCGATAAGCGGATACCGTACCGTCTTCTTGAACCTTGTGAAGGCCCTCGAATTTCTTAACTAGATTGATGCCTGAACTAGAAACATTTTGAGAGGTCATTTGAGATACCAAAATCCTGTGCTGACTGCTGCTGTTACAACAATCCAGAACAACCGTTCCCAAAACTTCATTGAAGCTTTGCTGGCTGCTAGATCGTCTTCCACGCGATCAACACGCCCCTCTATGTCTGTCTGACGCCCTTCGTAGTTATCCATCCTTTTGAAGAGAGTAATCATCCTCTCTTCCATACGAGCTAGGGACACTACAGCCTCACTAAGTTTATCTAGCTTGTCTTCAATGCGACCAAGTCGATCCTCTGCCATTGGTGTAGTGCCCCTGCTCATCTCTTACATGGTCTGTGCGTACGGTGATGCTAGTCCTGAATACACAGCAGCCGGCTGAGTACCTGTCATAGCCATCATGCCTGAGTTAGTACCCGGGCGGTAACCGATACGATCAAGCTGAGACATCATGTTGTTGATGTTCAAAGCGTTCTGATCGACCATTGCACCAGTGTTGTTGAAGGTTGCCAACAACAGGTTACCCTGACCATCAATTGCACGACTGATCTTGTTACCACTCTGATCAACGCTGCTCTGAATGAGAGAGCCGGTTTGATCAAAAGAGTTAGCAAGCTGTGAGTAAGAGCTACGGATGTTTGCGTCAATGTTTGCATTCTGATCAGATAGAACACCACGGATAGTGTTCAGACGATCTACAAACTCATTACGCATAGACGCTGAGGTTTGAGTACCATCATCGAAGCCTACAGTGATCTGCTTAGCTACAGTAGCGAAGTCTTTCTCCATACTCGTAGCATTCTGCTGTACGTTAGAATTAACGTCACCAACACGCTGCTGAACATTAGACAGACCCTGCTGAGTAGCAGACAGGTTATTACCGAGATCTTCTTGGATCTGAGATACACCACCAGCCACCGCATCCTGAATACGACCACGTTGCTGGTTAGCAAGAGTAGTCTGCTTATCGTAGGTGTTACGGAAAGCATCCAGACCGGTCTGCATAGCGCCCTGACGAGCTGCTGCTTCAGATTGACCTTGGGCCAATGCTGCATAGTAGTTGTCGAGGTTGCCACCGTACTGCTCAACCAGATTACGGATCGTGTCCTGACCACCGAGTACATTCGTACCCATCTCAGTCATCTGGTTACCGAGGTTGGTGCCTACATTGCTTACATTCTGGTTAACGTTTGCAAAGCCAGTATTCTGATTATCCATCAGAGCCTGATTGCCTTGATTAACGCTGTTGCCCAGAGTGGTGAAGCCCTGACCCATGTCAGTCATCACAGTAGCAAAGCCGGTATTCATGTTGTTACCGAGCTCACCGAAACGGGTGTCTACCTGTGAACCGAGGGTGTTGAACCCAGTACCAACCTGATTGCCCAGATTGGAGAGACCTGTGTTCATGTTAGAGCCGAACGTATCGAGCTGATTGCCTACATCGGTGCTGAGCCCAGTAAGCTGATTGCCTACGTTAGCAAAGCCCGAGGACATATCATTGCCGAGATCGCTGATACCCGTGTTGATATCACGGAAGTTACCTTCCTGATCACGGAAGCCCTGAAGGACGTTATCGTTGATGTTATCCGCTTCACGCTGGATATTGGTGTTAACGCCGCTGATGTCCTGACGGATGGTACCCTGACCAGACGCCAGCGCGGCAAAGTTGGCCGAGTAATCCCGTGAAGGAGGCGGCGGCGGCGGAGAAGGAGGAGAACCACCCATTACAATTTACCTCGTCTTTTGTTGAAAGGTTTGTGGAGTCTTCGATAGTAGAAGGGACGGGGTTTCCCGTACTTCTCCGAATACTCCTGCTTGATATCCGCAAAGACTTTGCGAATGTGTCCGTAGGGAGCGATGAATTCGATACCCCACAGTTCATCCCCGTCTTCAGCGGCATAGTCCTCTTCGTCGAGAACAATGTCACCGTTTAGGAATTCTTCGGCTCTCTCGTGACTGAGAAAGGCGTATGTGAAGAGGGCTACAGGCCTGTCATCTTCATAAAAGATCCGCACTTTGTCGTACATGAGCGGATAGATGAAGTAGTGCATGAACTCCCAAATGGAGTACAAACGATGCTCTTCAGAAACATTGAAAAGGAACAGCCCGTCTAGGACTGACCTATTATTGATCTTTTTCACAGGCTAACGCCTCAATTGTAAGGCATTTCCTGCACATTGCTAGTGTGACTATTATACCGGAAAAACACCCTAGCTTTCAAGCAAATACGCGATTACTTGGGGGCTTTGTACTTCCTGACTTCCGGAGGCAGATCTACACTCAAGTATTCTATTGAATCTATGCACCCTATGGGGAAAACGGTCACATTACCTATCCCGGGGTTACTGTCACAAATGGTGACCTTGTCCTTCGTCTTACGGGCGAGGAAGCCTACCGTGTAGAAGACTTCTGGCTCATCCCTCTCTTCCTTGAGCAATTCATCATGCCAGCCAGACCAAGAGGTAATGTCTCTCCACTTGATCAGAACAAGCCTCATAGCTACCTCCGTAGGAGCTCTTTACCAAACAATAGACGGAAGAAATTCACGATACCAATAGCCATATCCATCGGGGTCGGAATAGCCCAGCCAGCCAGTAGGATAATCACGGCCCAGAGCCAGAGAGGTACATCCTGATTAATGATCTGGGTACCTGTGACCCGGTTTGATTGATCTGCATCGACCGTCTCAACAGAGGCATTGTCCCCGGCAGAGATGTTGTTCTCCGTAGACTCATCTGCCTCCACCTGACGGACAGTACCATTGTCCCCCGTAGTCAGCTCAGTCTGCTGCCCTACAACCCCATTCTGGGTATTCTCGGCCCCAATCTGGGTATTAGCAGCGACATCCGTTCCCCCATCATTTCCCGGGATCAGAGAAGTGATCGCAGACAGCCCAGCACATCCCGAGAGGAACGATACTGCTAGGAGCAGGGGTAGTAGCCTTTTCATATAAAAACCTCTGAGAGAGCCTCTCAGGGCGTCTGAGAGCTCTTTTCGAGCATCTGATCCGGGTAATACCTGCTAGGCTTCAAACACAGGGGGCTTGAATTGGATCTTCCAGCCGTTCTTACGGCAGTTAGGCTCGGGCTGTGGGGGAAGAATGTAGTAGATTGCAGGGGGCTGAGGAGCCTGCTGCTGGGGTGCCTGTGGAGGTGGGGGCATCATCATACCCATCCAGTTCCACGGCATCATCATGGAGAAGTTCACTAGGCGGTTACCATTTGACTTTATCTGCCCAATAGGCAGCAGA
>Ga0208161_1000756_pt1 | contig 17893 bp, 25 predicted proteins | sample CB_VirMetaG_3_FD_184538 | JGI IMG/M metagenome (GOLD analysis project Ga0208161, IMG submission 184538) | Freshwater to marine saline gradient viral communities from Chesapeake Bay - CB_1508_1S Viral MetaG (SPAdes) (version 4) | ecosystem: Environmental > Aquatic > Marine > Coastal | place: USA...
CGGCGTTCTGCAAGTCTCCCGCTGCTGCCGTGACAAAGACCACCGCGCTGCCAGACAGGTTCAGCAACGATCCGGTGCTGCTTTCGTCCAGCGTACGCGACAGAGTGGTGCCGGTCGCCGTGTAGGTTCCAGTGCCGATTTCCCACGCCGTTCCATCCTCGATGGTGTAGCGGACGGTCTGGCCGTCAGTCACGCCTGCGTCAGCGAAGCTTTGATACCCACTTTCCGGGGTGCCCAAGGTTATAGTGCCCGTACCTGTAGTGGTCGTGGCGACTTTCGCACGATTGACAAGCGTGACCATGTTTTAGCCTCTTACGCGATGCGGATGATAGCGTTCGAAGCATCCGCTGTTGGAAACAGAATCTGGAAGTCACCAGCCGTAGAGGTCTTATCGGACCCAAAATCAAGCACAGCAACAGTATCTGTTGTGCCTGTACCGCCGCCAGTGGTGGTGTTGTAGATTAACGCGCCACGGGCCGTGATGGTTGCTGACGTAAACGTAATGTCCGCGAAGTCCGTGAACGCTGTGGTGCCGCTGGTAGTGGGCGTGATGTTTGTCAGGGTTCCACCGCCCGCAGAATACGAACCGGAGTTGGCAACCTCGTTGGTTGCCGTGTAGTCGGTAGTCGCTGCGGTAAAAGACGCACTGTTGGTATACAGAGCGATCTTGAACGTGTGGCCGGTGGAAGCCGTGAAGTCGTGCTTGGCCTGAAGCAATTCCTGCTTGAAGCTGGTGCACATGAAGTTGCCGGTGAACGCCATTTAAAGTCTCCTGATAAGTTCGGCCAACTCCGGCTGGCCTGCATCCATAAGCGCATTATACACAGTTGTGCGATCACTGTTAATCGCCTGCTTCAAGTACAGCATTATGAGGTGCTGCACCGTACCACGAAACGCTTCCGCCTGCTCTCGGATTGGCGCAGGAGCGGAGGCGGATACATGCACGATCTTTTCAACGCACTGCGCAGCCAACTCTTCCGGCGTGAACCCACGGCGATCAGTGGTTCTGACGCCAACAGGACCTATCTCCATCATGCCAAGACTCATTGCTTAGGCCTTATAAGTTGACCGAAGTCATATTCGTCCGTCGTTTCCTTTGCCTCTCCAAGCTGCTTCAGGCCCATAAGGCTTTCGTTAAACCGCTTGTCGTAATACGACAGCAGGTCCTGTTCTCCTTTTAAGAAAATATACGCCTCTATCAAACAAGCATACAGTAGAGACAGGTCTGCATTAGTGCTCAACCACGTTGTGCCATCCTCTGCACCCGCCGTGATGCTTGCCGGGCGATACAGGTAGTGCAGTTCCGCCGTATAAGAAGCATCTGTCGTAGGAGACAAAATAAAGTTGTCTACATCAAACTGCGCGTAGTACCGCGGAGATCCCGTGTCCGAAGGACCCGGGTTATAGGACTGCACAAAGCTCACCGACTTAAATCGTAAGAATGTCTTGTCCCCAGAAGCCGGGGTGAAACTAAGAGACCATGGGGACAAAAAGTCCGAGGGGCAGGGTAAATACTGAGATCCGCCGGATAATGTGGTCGTCGCGTTTTTACGGAACAAACTAAGTTGCACGCTCTTGAGAATGCGTTCTTCTGCAGATCGAATAAACAGCGGGACGTTTGCAACAAAGGTCGTCTCCGTTGTTTCAACGTAATCCTGAATGGCCTGCTTTAACTGCGCGTATGTGTAGCTCATGTGTTTACCACCACCTGTCCTACCTGACCGACCGCTCGCGGACGATCAAGGCGAGGTGCCTCTACTGTGGGGACGCCCACATAAACCCCAAGAGATTCCGGGGTGTCGGGGCGCGGATTGTACAAGGCTTGCGGATCAGCCTTTACGTGCTTCGGTTCCAGTTGCGGATGCTTCGGCTCAAACTCGTCTGGGCCAACAAGCAGCCCGTTCCACTCCCTGCGCATGTCTCGCAAGCGGTAGCGGAAGCCTGATCTGTCTGAGATGCCGTAGGCACTATCCCCGCGCGCATATCGGGCCATGTATCACCTCCGTCCCGGAACAAGCCGGAGAGGAACCCGCTCTTCGTCCTCGTCAGCAGCCCTCTGAAAGTCTTGTTCATAGATCGCTTGCAGCGTTGGAAGCATTTGAGGAGCCCGTTTCATGCCCAGATGGTAAGCCAATCCCGACACAAGACAGGGCAAAAAACGCCACGGAACTGCGGCGGTGTTCTGCATCGCACCCGCATCTTCGATACGACGAACATACCAGTAGAGCAGCTGATCCGTCGAGTTTTCCGGAACAGGCCACAGGTTTATGACAGGGGTAGTCTGCCGGTCGTACCAGAACTGCGACGGACGGCCCTGCGTGCTCTTGGTGGGAATGTTCGCCCACTCCGAACGGCCAAGGCGTTCAATGATGTAGTCCGTGTTGTCGCGCCGAATGACCACGTCCAAAAGATCAGAGGTGCTGGCATCCAGCGTCTCCTGACCCTGACCGGTGGTCAGGGTGATCGTACCGCGCTCCACGGTCCACAGGTTCACGCCACGATTTGCCCAGTCCGTGAACATCAGGTTCAGAGACCTGCGGGCCGTTTCAAGGTCATAACCGGAACGTGCGGGTTGACCAATGCGCTCGTACGCCTCTTCAATCGCTTCCGCGATGTCGAGATTAAATGTCCGTGTTCCTGACGTGGCCATGTCTTAGGTTCACTTCTTTGCTGTTTTCGCGGAACGCTTAAACGCCTTGGCTGTGGGTGCACCCTTGGTCCCGGGCTTGCGCATCTTCTCGCCCGATCCGGCTTTGATACGTTCCCGCTTCGCGTGGATGTTGGCATATAGCCCCGGTGTCTTGGTCATCAGCCTTGACCCATCGCCATCTGCTTGCGGGGGCTGCACATGATCTGGCCGCCCTTGGCCATCTTGACCTTGCCGCCACACTTGTATCCGGCTTTGACCTTGCCGCCACCCATGTAACCCTTGCGCATTGCGGAAAGTTTTTTCGAACCCTTTTTCATCGGTCCCTCCATGATCTGTTTGGCCATATTACCACGGTTCATCGGAGCCTCCTACTGGCGTTCCATCGCCATAAGAATGCGGTCCGTCTTGTCCATCAAGGCGTCAATCTGAGCCTCGATTCTACCTAGCTGCACAGCCTGCGCGGAGGCGGTGTCCCGGATCTCCTCGACCTGTATATCCAGCCGTTCGATATGTTTTTTGTTCGTCGCAATGTCCGAGGACATTTGACTGAACATCCACACTGCGGCGGCTGCTTGCACACCAAGTCCGATGAAGATGCTGATGGGAACGGATCGGCTGAGATGCCACTGCTCTGTATGTGCCATTTTAACACTTCCACCTTCTGCGGGCAGCGCAAATCCGCTTCTTCGGAGTCTTGCTGCAGTCAATGCTGTGGTCCTTCATCTGCCCCGCAGAACGAGCACAGTAGGACTTCTTGCGCTTGCCACCCTGCGGTTGCGGGGCCTTCAAGTTTGATCCGGTCGCCTTATTGTATTTTGCACGACCCTTGGCCGTCAGACCAGCGCCCTTCGATGCAGGAAGCTTCTCACCGCGGCCCACGGACAGACTGGGGGTTTTCTTTTTTACGGCCATCAGAGCGGTCCTCCATTTTTTATGAGGATCATGTCATACGCTGCAGTCACCAACGCATTATTTGTCCGCACAGAAACTTGGACGTCAATGTCCGTCTTTTCCGGAACACCGAACGGGCAGGTGAACGCATAGTGGTATTCGGAACTGGCCACCTCAAATGTGTGGCCGACAAAAAATCGGTCGCCCGGAAGCCGGTAATAGAAAGTCCCAGTGGCGTCGGCCCCGTTCTGGATGGTCATAACGCCCTGTGTCAGATAAGCCGTGTACCCGGCGGGGACTGTGTAAGTTCCCTTGAGAGACTGGCCAACACCAGACACAATCCGAGCCACCGTCGTGGCACCTTTTAGAACATTGATTTGCCCGACGTTTGAAGACGTCCCGTTCATCCGAACCAAGTCGATGCGCTTGAACACGGTCGAGGATGTATTTCCCGTGGGGTTTGTCAGTGTGACGGTGGTCGAAACGGGATTATAATCCGCATCCAACCCGGAGATTATAACGTTTTTCCCCGCGTCTCCTGCGTCTGCACGGCTCACCGTTACAGTGCCCGCTGTATCCCACGCACTCCAAGGGTAAAACGTGTCGGTTACGTCCCAGACAGTTCCAGACTGGTTGTTCGACATGGACGGGACGCGCCCCTGTCGATGCACGAAAGAGTGGCCCGGGATTTGACCCCGGGCCACCTGAAGCTCAAAAGGCTCCGATGTTCCGACCTGTGAGATGGACCGGATGTCGTAAGCCATGTGCCCACCTCACGAATAAAAGATGGTCATCGCGTTCAGGTTCGTGGCAACCGAAACGTACGGGTCTTCAGTGAAAAGAACCCCGTCAGACGGGATGTTCACCGAGTGCGTGTCACTGGGCGAAAAATCCAGATCCAGCACAGTCGCTCCACCATCGCCGTTGGTGATGGTGATGCGGCCCGCCGTCGTGGCACCAATCTTCACCTGAAGCTGGCGGATGCGAGCGCGGCCGATGCCTACTGCACCGGTGCCCTCCACCCGCTTTGCTTTGATGTCAGATCCGGCCATGGATTAGCCCGCCGATACAGACAGGGTTCCAGCGTTGTTCCAGATTGCACCGGCTACGCCGGGATCGGACGTCGGAATCACGATGACATTGGCCGTGCCCTGTGCGTCAAGGTTGCCACCAACCGTCACATTGGTTCCGACAGTGGTGTTGACGGTGATCGCACCGGTGGTTGCGTTTTTGGTGACTGTTTGGAAACCGTTTTCGGAACGAACGGGACCGGTAAACGTCGTGTTAGCCATTTGGATCTCCTGTCGTGGCTAGTGTCAGCGGAATGCTGTCAGGGATGTGTTCAGCCTACAGGAGTTCCACGCAAAAAGAAAGGGCGGCCGAAGCCGCCCTTTCCGTGCCGTGAGTGGTTTACGCAGCGCCCGGCGAACCGAACACGCAACGCGGGTCGGAGAAGCCGAAGCTGTAGCGTTCACGCGCCTTGAAGCGCATGTTGCCGGTGTCGAAGTCCCCTTCCATGCCGGTCGAAAGAGCAACGCGTTCGAAGTGGATGAAACCACGAGGCGCGTCGGTCTTGATGAAGAAGGCGTCGGGGTCGGTCAGGAAGTCGTTGACCGCGTAGCCTTCGGGCAGCATGCCCATCGACCGGATGGCGTTGACGTCGTTGTCTGCGGTGCCAACGCGGAGGTTGGAAACCATCAGACGCTCGGCTACGAACTGCAGCTGGCGCGGGATGATCAGCTTCATGCCGCGCAGCGCCACCTTGAGACCACGCTCGTCAACGAAACCTGCGATGGAGATCAGCGCATCTTCCAGCGATGTCTCGTTCAGGTCTGCTGCGGTCGAAGGCTCGTTGGCAAAGGTGCTGCCGTTCGTGAGCGGGTGGTCGGTGGCACACAGAGCCTTGCCATCGCCGCCTGCCGAAGCACCGCCGGTGAAGGCGTTGTTCAGGACTGCAGCAGCTTTGACCTGCTTGGTGTGGGCCATCGAACGAGCCAGCGCACGGGTGTAACGCGAACCGAGGCGGTCGTAGAGGTTGTCCTCCACAGCTTCTTCGGTCAGCGAGAATGCCAGTGCAACAGTCTCGTGGTTGTAGCGCGCGGTGTACGCCTCGTTCGCTTCGTCGAAGGTGATGGCCGAACCTTCGGACTTGGTCGGCGCAGCGCCGAAGCCCGAAAGCATGACCTCTTCTTCGAATGCACGATCCGAGGATTCGGTGGTGTAGATTTCCGCGTGCTGGTTTTCGTACCGGCTGTATTCCATCCCAAAGAGGGCGTTCAGACCGGGTTCCAGCTCTTTCGCAAGCTGTGCGCGAGAGATAGCCATTGGTCAGCCTCCTTTAGACGCCGGTGGTCGAAACAGTGCCACCAGCAATCGCGCCGTTCGGCGAGTTGAAGTGGTTGTTCAGACGCACGATGATGCCGATACCAGCACTTGCGAAGTCTGCGTTCTCCGGGTCATCCTTGATGCCCATGATACGCATGTTCAAAGTGTTGGTGGTGGCGATGGTGTTCAGGTCGAGAGTTGCCGACGAAATGCCGGAAACGGTCGAACCCGAAGTTGCAGTCGCGAAGTTTGCGTTCGAGAACACAGCTGCGCGAACCTCGGCCTCGGTGTCGAAACCAGCAACCACGTTCGAGGTCGAGACCACGAACAGCTGGGCAGGGTCGTCATACACGAACGCCTTGACCGGATGGTTCGAGTCTGCACCCGATCCCGGCCAGTAGTTCGAGAAGACCTTTTCACCGGTGACCGACGAAACGTATTCACAACCCCAGAACACCCCCAACAGGCCAACTGTTCCACCCGCGGCAGCGCCGACGATGTCGATGACACCTGCGGCAAGCGGGATGACAGGAGAACCCTGATAGATCGCGTTCGTATTGGTCGAAGCAATACGATACTCGGTCGCGCCGGTGCTGTTGGCATTCTGACCCATCTTCGCGATGGGACGAAGGCCGAATGCGCCATTGATATTGGCCATTTTTCAGCTCCTTAAAGCATTATTCGGAGGAACGATCCCCTCCGAAAGAGACACGACTTTGCCGTTCACGATGGATCGGCATCGAAGGATGTTGTTCCTTCATCAGGTCCTGATCAACAGCGGTCATCTGTTCGCGGGTCCGGTTCCCGTAATACGCGGATCTTTCAGCTGCTGTTTCTGCAGGCATGCGACACAGAATCAAACCACCTTGGCCGATGACGCCCGCGTACTTACCGTCTTCGACGGTCGGAGCCGCGAAATCGGGGTATTCTTCCCCACGGACCGGTTCCCAGCCCTCACGCAGCTTTGCGTACACGTTCATCTTGTCCTCCTCGCCGCGCATTGCAACGCGGACCCAGCGGTGGACATAACCCTCCGGGGGAGGGGGAGCGGCAAGGTGACTTGGTGGTGTCCAAGGCTTGCGGCGCGCTTCTGTTTCGCGCGTTGTGGTAGACCGGGGAGTTCTGTTATTCGTCATTGACTTAATCCTTCACAAACTTTGCATATTCCTCAAGCGGAACATTCAGGCGCTTTGCCATCGCAATCTGTGAAGGCGTGAGCTTCACGGCCTTGCGCCCCTGCTTTGGATTGCGGGATGCTGAAGACGCAGCAGGTGCGACCTGCGCCTTGCCCGAATTTTGACTGCGGAACTTATGTGGAAACTCTTTCCTCATTCTCCGGTCAACCTCAGTATAGTATTCATCGCTGCTTGGGTCAAAGCCTTCCTCTTCGACCAAGCGTCGGTGTATTCCAAACACCGCGTAGGTCATGGTCTCGTCTTGCCCAAACCATTCGTTTTTTGACGCCCAGTCCTGTGCCTTGGGATCAGGTCGAGGCTGCTGCTGCTGCGCGTGCTGCTGCTGCGCGTGCTGCTGCCTTGCAAGCTGTATTTGCTGCTGTGCATAGGTCTGTCGGCTGGTTTCTACCTTGGCCCGAGCCGCGTCATATCGCTGCTTGTCCGCAGTAGCGGTTGCCAAGATTTCTTGGGCCGCAATCATGGCGTCCGTGTCGCCTGCCTCATAGGCCTCTTTGTACTGACGCTTCGCTGCTGCGATCTGCGTCTCTACACGCTGGCCGTACTCCGTCAGGTAACCGGAGTCCAGCTGCTGCATACGTTGTTTCAGCTGCTGATTTTCCTGATACACCTGCTGTGCAAACCGAGCGGCTTCTTCACGCTGCCGCTCTTCTTCACGGTACTTTTTCGTCAGGTTCGAGATGCGCTTTTGAACAGAAGCACTGTATTGTTCAAGTTCATCCGGTTCTGCCTTCTGGACTCTTTCTTCAGCGCCAGAGGACTCCACCTCGACTTCTGTTTCCGGGGCATCAACTTCGATTTCGACGCCTTCGTCGGTCTCTGTATTCATTGTCTTTTCCTCACACGCTGACGATGTCGTCTGGGTTCAGCAGTGTCGCCAGAACCTCATCGTCGTTGATCATGCGGATTTCCCCGCCATCGATCTTGAATCGCGAACCGGCGTATCTGCCGATGCACACCCAATCGCCTTCCTTGCACCACGGCTCGCTGTCCGGGCCAAACTTGCCCGGGTCTTTGTAGGCCAGCGGACCTACCTTGAGCACGTAGCAGACCACGGTGGCCAGCGCCTCGCGGTCTCGGACCTCGTCCGGGATATGCAGGCCTCCGGCGGTCTTGCCGCGACCCTTGTACGGCATAACCAACACCCGCCAGCCTGTGGGCTGCGGAAGACGTTCGGTCAGCGGCTTTTCAAGCAGTGAGGGGTCGAGAACTCGGTCCTCGGGTTTGACATACGCGGATGGTTTTTCCGCCTCTGTCGTGGAGCTCGCTTTGTCCGCGGCCACGCGTTTAGCGACGTGCTCCGGAAGATATAGGCTCGTCATCGCCCGTAGTTGCCTCCAGCAGGGTCTTCAGTTCTGCGCGACAGTGAGCGACGCCCCGTATCTCGCCCACCAAGCGTTGGTAATCAGGCCAGTCCTTGACCGACCCCGCAGCAAGCGTGTCGGTCAGATCTTGTTCCCTGTCACTCAAGTACTTGTACAACTTCGACGCAAAATCCACAACATCCATTAAAACGCCTCACGCGCCATGTTCATGACGTCAGCCTTCATGGGTCCGCCCGCTTCCCATTTGTCGCAGGTCATGTTCGCAGAACAGACGAATTTGAGCTTCTGGCAGTATCCGGTGTCCCCGGACTCGTCGCCCACACACTCCATCATGTCTTCGGTCAGGTTGTAGTACGAACAATTCCCGCACACTTCGGTCTCGACAAAACCACCGTCATCCGCAGGATCGCGGTAGTCGTAGTCTTCCATCGCGCGTTCTAGGTTCTCCTCGTTGACCTCGGGATTCCGCGTGGCAAGAGGGCAGCTGCGGCCCTCTTCGTCTTCTTCCATTTTATCTACCGGGGTCATGTCCCCGAACTGTATCATCAGAACAGGCATTAGCTCGGTCCTCCGGTATTGCGCATCTGCGCCATCCTCATGGTAGCCTCAATCCGCTCCCGGTTGACGCGGTTACGGTCTTCAGCAATCTCTTCCTGCAGTTCGATCCGCGCAGCTTCGCCCGCAGCCTTCTGCTCCAACTGCTTGCGTTGCAGCTCCAGCTTTGCCTGATCCACCTGTGCGTCGGACAAAACTTCCTGCTGCTTGATGTCCAACTCCCGCTGGCGAATCTCAACCAGCGGGTCAGACGCCGGAGCGTCACCTTCCAGCATGTCCGGAAGATACTGCTCAAGCAGTTGGTGCTGGACCACAGCGGCATACGCTGCCACCTGCTGCGGATCATTCAATGCCTGCTGGATCTGCGTGATCTGCTGCATCACTTGCTGCGGGTCAACTGCACCCGTTTGTGCGGCCATCTGAGCTTGCTGTATCATTTCCTGCGACTCAAGCATCACTTTCTGCCGGGCCAGCATTGCGATGTGTTCCATGCAGTGTGCGTAGAACAAGGCCTTTTGCTGCGGGCTTTGCTGTACCAGCGGTATTCGCAGCCCCATAATGTGGGTAGTCAGATGCGCCTCGTGGTTCTGTGTGTCAAAGGCCTGCGCTGTACGGCCCAAGATCATTGCACCGTTTTCTGTAGACGCATCCATTGGCTGTGGCTGGGGCGGCGGAGGAAGGAGCTCTTCGATGTTCTGGATTTCCAGCGCCTGATACATACGCATATACGCAGCCCGCATGTCGTGCATCTGCGGGGCCGCCTGCGCCATCTGCAACTGCTGTTGCGCAAGAGCAACACGTTGCGCCATCGAAAAGATGTTTGGATCGGAAACCGGGATCACGTCTACCCGACCGTCGAAGTCCTGCGCCTTGATCGCAGGCTCCCCGCCAATCGGCTTGTACGGGTATTGTACGGGAGCGTTATCCGAGATGACCCGAGCGAGAATCTTGAACTCTTGCTTCTGGGCATTGTGCAAACGCTTGTGGATTGCGGACATAACCTTGGTGCCGCGTTCGATCATCGCCACAGTCGTGCCGACAGGGGTCTCCTGCTGCGCATTGCCGTCAGCCATCTGCTGATCAGCAAACGAGACGAAGCGGCGTCCTGCGTCCACCAGAGCGCCCAGCAGGGACGCCAGCGTGGCCGAGGGCTCTTTGTACGGCAGCGGCAGCAGAGAGTCGCGGATCGCGCCGCCCGGGGCATCGATGTCGCGCCATTCGCCCGGCTGAAGCGGCTCGTCGTTCTTGGCCACTCGGATGCCCTTGGCCTTGAAACCGGCGGGCAAGTTGGCCAGCGTGCCAGCGTCAATCAACTGCCGCAGGATGCTGGTAGCTGCCCGGCCGAGGTTGCCCAACATGTGGGTCAGACCAAAGCCGTAGAAGCCCAGACCGGGAAGGAACTTGTAGTGTGTGAAATGCTGCAGGCGGCGGCGGGCAGGATCGTCTTCCCGGTAATTTCTCCGGATAGACAGAATGGTGCCGCTGTCGCGGTCCAGCGTGACCACATAGGGCAGCTTTACGCCGTCGGGATCTTCGAAGCCTTCGATGTCGAGTTCGGTGTCAACTTCGAGCAATGTGTAGACGTCGTCGGTGTAATTGCTGGGTTCCACGCCCTGAAGCTCGTCAACCTTCTCTTCCACATCATCGCGGCGGATATACCCCGGCGACGGCAGGTCTACATCGCGGTAGAAACCGCTGACCTGCATTTTGCGGATGTCGTTCTCCCCCATGTTCAAGACATGCGTAACGCGAGGTGCGGACCGCAGGTCAGCCGTCTCGTACGGCACCACAACATCCTGCGCGGCCACGAACTTGGACACCGGGCGCTGCAGAACCGGGTCAAAGTAGACCTTTTTGAACGTCGATCCCGAAAGCGGAAGATAGAACAGCATCTGATCCATGTCGCTGTCGTACTCTTCCATCTCATCAAGGATGAGGTAGTTCATGTAGTTCTTGACCCGGGTCGCCTGCTGAACAACGTCCGGGGTCTCCGTGCCAACAATACGCGCCTTGACCGGGCCACCCGGAGGCAGCAGTTCTTTGTACGCTTGCGCCTGAAACTGAACCACGGACTCCGAAATCACAGGATGGGTCACACCGGACGCGCCCTCGAACGGCTGATCACGGTCTTCCATCTTCACGCCCAGCAGATCTAGGCCCTTGTTGTAGACCTCTTCCCACTCGGACCGCGACTCAAGGTCCTCTTCAAAGGCCGAGATCAGGTCTTGGCCCAGCGAATCCAGAACGTCGTCGTCCAAAAAGTCCGCGAGGTTGGCATCGAACGGAATCAGCGCGGCCTGCAGCTCCTGCTCGTCCGCGCCTTCCATTGCGGACAGGGCTTCGATCAGGGCCGAGCCGTCGTCCTGCATGGTAACCTGTGCGCCACTAGAAAAGTCCGGGGGTGCCGCGACGGGCACTTCTACACCCAGACCATCCTGCGGGATGTCCTGCGGTTGACGATCAACCATGTTGCCGAAGGGCTGCGGAGGCAGTGCCATCAGTAATACTCCCGTGCCCGCGGTACGTGGGCTTCATCCATTTCCTCTTCCTCGTGCAGGGTAACAAACCCGCCCTGCCGGAAGCGCATCAAGGCCAGCGTCATGCTGTCCACGAAGTCGTCATGATCCCCGTTTGGAAACGAAGATACCTCTTCTATGACCTCCTCGGCAAACTTTTTGTCCGCCGGTGCCCACACCATACCAGCTTCGAAGAGCGGTGACACGGTGTGCATGCGCAAATGTTTGTCCACACCGCCGCCCCCGGCCCTTCGGCCGGGCGAAAAACCCATCGCCGGGATACCGCGTGCGCGGAGCTCGTCAATCAGCGGTCGGCCCGTGGCCTTCGCTTCGATGATCACCATGTCGGGTTCCCAGTATTTGTGTTCGTTGAAGGCAACCTCCTTCAACTCCGGGAAGCTCCACCGGCCGCGCTGCGCGTCCAGCAGAATGATGTTGTCTTTCTCGCCATCCTTCGGCTCGAAGATGCCCCACGTCGTGATTGCGGAGTAGTCCGCACTTTCCTTTTTCGAAAAGGCCGTGTCGTACGCCTGAATGACGTACTTGATAGGAGGGATTTTTTCCTTCTCCCACATCTGCCACTTATCTTTCCCGATAATGTCGGCCCCGGCACCCGTGGGCTTCTGCTGCCACTGCGCGTTCCATTTGGGCAGCGGAAGCGAGGCCTTGACCGACAGCAGGTCCTCTTTCTTCCAGAACTCCGGCCACAGAGGGTTGCCTGACGGCAGCAGGGCCGGGAACTCGACGACCTCCCACTGGTCGGCCAGCGGATCATTGGCCTGCGCAGCCAGCAGACGGCCTGTGAGGTCCTTCTTTCCCCAGCGGGTGTTGTGGCTGACGACGCCATTCGCAATGAAGTTTTCGGTGCGGTCAACCTCTACGTCAAAAACCTCCTCTACCCCCGCCGGGAGGACGCAGAAAATTTCATCCGTTGTGAAGTCGGAGGTATCTTGCCGCGGACAGCAGTCTTTCCGGACTTTTGCCATACCCAACGGCAAGGTTGCAGTCGTTGCACAACAGTCCCCGAACACGCCCGGTGACGTGGTCGTGGTCAATGCACAGCTTTCCGTTCCAGTGGGCACGGGTGTTGTGCTCTGATGGAGGCTCCCTGCAAATCGCGCAACATCCGCCTTGGGCAAGAACCATTTCTTCGTACTGCTCTTCGGTGATGTTGTAGCGATGCCTGATCCGAGCGCGACGGGCACTTTCGGATGACTTGGGAGGAACATGCTTCTGGTGATAGTGTTTAGCACAGAGGCCGCGCGAAGAGACCTGTCTATCGCACCCTTCAACAGAGCATAGGACACCCTTCCACCGGCCTTTCCAGCCCGGCGCGTTCTGCACGCCGCCGGGATTTCTTTTGTGGTAGGATTGCCGAGCCTGACACGTGTGGCACAAGCCGTTTCCACGTCCGGTTTTTGACCGCTGCGGCCTGTCGCACCCTTCAGTACGACAAGTTCCATCCCCGGCCTTAAATCCTTCAGCCTGACCCATTCAGTTCCTTTCCGTGTCTTAACGAGAAACGGATGTCTTTCGTTTGCCCGGACAGTTCTGCCAGATCGTGTTTGTATTGTAAATATCGAATCAAAACCACTTGACTGAAAATTGTTGATCCGAGCGGTTTCAAGCCTGCCGTCCGCATACGTTGCAACGACATCTCCGGGGCGAAGATGGCGAAGCTCCTTTTCTGTGCCATCAGACATCAGCACGGGGGTATCCCCAGTCATGCACATGACCACGATTATGGCCCCGCCGGGCTGCAGACGCTGCCGAGGGCCGGAGGTGTACCATTCGTAGGCGTGATCGAACGCTGTGGACGACAAGGCGTCCTGTTCCGAGTGCGGGTCGTCGATAATGAACAGGTCCGCGCCGCGACCAGTCACGGCCGAGCCCACACCGGCAGCGAAGTACTCGCCCTTGGCCGCCGTTTCCCAGCGTCCCGCCGACTGCGAGTCCTCTTTCAGCTGCACCTGCGGAAAAACTTCCTGATACGCCGGGTCATTCAGAAGGTCTCTCACCTTACGGCCGAAGCGAACAGCAAGTTCACCCGTGTGGGTGGCTTGAATGATCTTGAGTTTGGGGTTTTGCCCCAAGAACCATGCAGGCATCAGGTAGGATGCGAACTCCGACTTGGAGTGACGAGGCGGCATGTTGATGATCAGCCGCTTCAACTCGCCTTTTGCGATCTTCTCAAGCTTCGAGGCAATTATACGGTGATGCCTGCCCTCGACGAACCCCTCATAAACGTGGTGGACGAAGGGCATGAACTTCGCCTGCGCCGCGGCCCGCGTTTCGATCTTCGCATGCGCCTCGGCAAGCTTCAGGTATTCGCGAAGTGCGTCCTCCGGAAGGATATCCAGTGCCTGCATGTCAGCCTACATACTCCGTGCCACTGCGGCGGTAACCCATCCGCTCCAGCAACTTACCCGCCATCTCATCGTCAACACCAGAGTTGACAACCGCAATGTGCTTTGTTGCACCCTTTTTCTCGGCCCAGTTGCGCATGATCTTAATCATGCGGGGCCCGGCCATCGAACCGCGGTACGTGGGCGCAACATACCAGAAAAACAGGTACGAGAACAGCTCAGGCGTGTAAATCTGGTCGCACAAACCCGCAATACAGATACCGACGATCTCGTCGTCCTTCTCGGCCAACAGGTTCAGCGAGTTCGGGTCCATGCCGCGCTGCATGCACTGCCGTGCCAGATGCACCTTGTCCACTTTCGCGCCGTACGGCTCAACCTCTTGCAGCGCCCGCGACACAAAGTCCACGGCCCGCGGTACGTCTTCCAAGGTTCCGGGGCGGTAGATCAACGGCCAGCCCTGTTTCTAGCTAGAATGCCCTCCAAGGCCCTGTTGTCGTAGGGGGCTCCGCTTTGTTCTAAAAGTTCCAGCAACCTGACTCGGCCTCGGCCGTCTTCGACTGTGCCCGTCAAGTCTTCGGCTTCTCTCAGAGAGATGAAATCAGAATAGGGGTCTCCGGGATCGCCTTCGACTTCGGCGTTTCGCATGTAGATGTCGTTTAGGATGTCGTCCTCGACCTCTTCCTGTAAGTGGATAAGGGCTTCGCCGTCCTCTGCGCTGAGGTCTGACATGATTTCATCCGCATATTTTTGAAAGAGCTCCGCATCCTGCCCGGCAAGGTCTTCCACACTATTCATCGCCTCCTCCCGGGCGCGTTTCAACGCTTTCTTCTGTTCGTAAAGGGGCCCAAGTTCTCGCATCTCGTCAATCAGCGGTGTTGTCGCCGCTGCGTGCCTGTTTTGTATATCAAAAATTTGCATGTTAAGCTTTTTAAGGTCTTTGGACGCAGAAGACAGTTTGCCAATACTGGCTTGCAGCGGATTAATCTGACGCGCAACATCCGGGGCCGCCTTTTTCAGCAGCTCCGGGCCCATCGCCGCTGTACCACCCGCAGCAGCCACACCCGTCATAAACTGGCGGCGCGTCATATCCGTTACATCCGAAGGTTTGGGGGCCGAAACACCCGTCAGCGTCTCCGTCAGGGCCGACGCCGCCTCGTCATACTCGCGAGGTGCCAACGAAGGCACCCCACGCGCAGCCTTCATCGCCATGCGCCCGCCAGCAATCGGAACTGCAGCCGCCGCCGTGTTGGTCAACGCCCCCAAGTAGTCTCCCCGGCGCAAGTCCTGACCTGCATCGGAAAGGGCAACAATGGGGTTCAGCACCTCATTGGCAGCGGCGGCACGTTCCACCATTCCGGTCGGGCCGAGGTAGTAATCCAACAGGTCCCTCTCAGGCACCCGACGAGGTGGAACCGCTGGGGCATTCAGCATTTCGCCCACCGAAGGGGCTGTCAGATAATCAGCCATTACCTGCGCATCCTATTCCTAGCAATGATGTCGTCCAACATATCCAACAGCTCCCCGTTCTCCTGCCGAACATAAATATGGCGCAGGACGTCGATGGGGATGCCTCCTTCATAGGCCGCCAATTCCCCCGGCTCCCCAACCAGCGCTACCGGCTTTCCCTCCGAAGGACGCGTGAACAGAGAAGCCATGGGGTCAGGAGAAGAGGTTTCCCCGAAATAGAGCTGGGACTTATTGCCGCTGCCGTATCCCCCCGGCTTTGGTCGAACCAGCCCCGAGGCGATCATGTCCTCCAACTGATCCATGCCAGTCAAGCGCATCGCATACGGAGCATCAGATTCTGCCACAGTGTCAGAAATGCGCGCCGGACCTTCACCGCGATACTCATTATCCCGGCGAATAATAGCACGGCCCGCAGTCACATCATTCGGGTCAGGACGAACCATGTTTCGAAGAGTACTGGCCGCGCGCCGCGCAAAACCACCAAATGGCAAGGAGGCAATACCTGCCTGAGATGCCGCATATGCCGCTTGTTCCCTGCGGCTTTCCGGAGTCAACCGTTCATCCATCGCGAGGCCCGCAGCACGCATGGATTCCGCATACGGATTCAACAGCTCGTTCAACGCCCGCAGCCTGTCCGGGATACCTGTTGGGCCAAGGTAGTAATCAAGAAAGTCGCGATCAGCCATTACCTACGCCTCCTCAATTCTCTATGCCAAACTCAAAAAAGATCACTTCCGGATCGAACTCACCCAATCTTTTTCTGAAACCCCCCGCCATCTCTTCATCAATCGCACCAAAACCAAGAGCTGTTTCTATCTCGTCTTCTGTTTTTTGACGGCGTTTTCTTTCCAGAGCTTTCCAAAGCTCAAGGTCATCACTTTTTATGCCTGCGAACTGGGGAGAAGCATTGCCAACAAGCCGGTCAACCTCACCCATGTCTCCGTCAAGAAGCTTGTCCCGAGCAACCCCAACAGCCGCCCTGTCCAGTTTTTGGGCGAGGTCGGGGTCCAAGTCTGCCAGCCTGTCGTACCCCTTCATTGCAAGATAGTCCCGAGTGTCTTCGTCCATCTCTTCAAAATATCGAACCACATCGTCTACTGAAACATTGGCTCTTTCTGCAACTTCTTCTGGATATTCTCTCAAAGCCCCTTCCGCCAGACCGTTGTAGTCTAGGCCCGATCTTGCAAAAACTTCATTCATCCGCCGGTTAATACCTAGTTTTTCCAGCGTGTCTTCAGGATCAGTTTTCCGCAAAATAGTATCCGCAAAACCTTCGGGATCACCCAGCGCCGTTTCGTACACGTCGTCCTGCAGCATTAGAAGCTCTTCTTCCCTGAGCGCCTCCCTCCGCATCAGCTCCTCGTATGGGATGTCCGCAGCAGCATCTGAAAACGGTCCCGGCACAGGGTTATCCAAAATGTTTTTGGCCCGGGAAACCAACGCTTCCCACGGCCCGGCCTGCCGCGCAATATCCGGAGCCACTTTTGTCAGCAGCTCCGGGCCCATCGCCGCCGTGCCGCCCGCAGCCGCCACGCCCGTCATAAACTGGCGGCGCGTCATATCCGTCACATCCGAAGGTTTTGGGGCAGAAACGCCCGTCAGCGTCTCCGTAACGGCAGACGCCGCCTCGTCATACTCGCGAGGGGCCAACGAAGGCACCCCGCGCGCAGCCTTTATCGCCATGCGCCCGCCAACAATCGGAACTGCAGCCGCCGCCGTGTTGGTCAACGCCCCCAAGTAGTCTCCCCGGCGCAAGTCCTGACCCGCATCGGAAAGGGCAACAATGGGGTTCAACACCTCGTTGGCCGCACGCAGGCGGTCCGGAATACCGGTCGGCCCAAGGTAGTAATCCAGCAGGTCCCTCTCAGGCACCCGACGGGGCGGAACCGCTGGGGCATTCAGCATTTCGCCCACCGAAGGGGCTGTCAGATAATCCGCCATTACCTACGCATCCTTGTCGCAAACCCGGGCAGACCCAAACTAGCCAGACCGCGCCCAGTCACCGGATCGCGGAACCGCGAAACACCAGCATCACCCATGCCTGCCGAACCCCGCCGCACGTCGGGTGTCAGAAAACTGTCGAATACCGGAGCCTCCCCAACATTCAACTCACCCATCAAACCAACCGCGTCCATGATGTTGTCGAGCCGCGCATCTCGGTCCTGTCGGCGCATGACCTCAGATGCCAGCAAACTCGGATCGCCGTACTCGCCCGCATCAATCAAGGTTTCCGCAGCCGTCCGGTCCGTCAACCCACCAAGCTCGCCGCCCGTGATCGCACTCTGAAAACCCGTGCCCCCCGCCTCCATCCGACCCATGGCCTCCGGAGTGGCACCGTAACGACCCGTGCCCTCATACCCAGACATGATCTTGGAGACGTAGTTCTGCGTTTCCTTGAACGGCGGAATACCACCGTACTTTTGAACCGCACCCGGACCAGCATTGTACGCCGCAAGCGCGATCCGCGGATCACCGAACCTGTCCAGCTGCTGCTTGAAATACCGCAGACCGCCTTCGATGTTCTGCAGCGGATCCTTCGGATCAACCCCAAGCTCCTTGGCCGTTCCCGGCATCAGCTGGAACAAACCGTAAGCCTGCTTTGGAC
>Ga0208161_1000757_pt1 | contig 17884 bp, 19 predicted proteins | sample CB_VirMetaG_3_FD_184538 | JGI IMG/M metagenome (GOLD analysis project Ga0208161, IMG submission 184538) | Freshwater to marine saline gradient viral communities from Chesapeake Bay - CB_1508_1S Viral MetaG (SPAdes) (version 4) | ecosystem: Environmental > Aquatic > Marine > Coastal | place: USA...
AGTAGTATTAGATTTTTGTCACCACAGGCCCCCCAAGGATTTTGCGTCCTCAGGGGCCCTGCGGCGACTCCCGTGTTTGCGCGTTTTCTAAAGTTGAGGCACGGTCCTCACGAGTGTTTCTAAAGCTATCTGTCAGCGTCTCTACCTGCATCACAATCACGGTTTCACACGATATCTGAAATTTTTTAACACCTTTTGTTTCATATTTTCCGAATACAGTTTTGTCACCACAGGCCCCCCGGCCAGAATGGCACCTGAGCGGCAGAAAATGTGGCTTTCTGCCAGGCCGCCCCGGTGGAGTAACTTTGTGTGAAGTTCTTCGCTGCGCCTCTGTGAAAAACGCAGTGAAGATTTTGTCATGAGAGGCCCCCCACCAGAAATGGAGCGTCGCGTCTTCTGGGGGCATCGTTAGGGTTGTTGCGGGATCTTGCCTGTAAACAGAGCATGCTCAGTGAAACCCACGCCTGCTGAAGTGTCTCCGTTCTCTCTCTTCACAATACATCTACACCTGGACAATATCAATGCTAGCAATGACAGTCAAGAGTGTGGAATCCATGGATGTTTACTTTAAGCAAAGGTATGCAGAGAGATCTTGAAGCATTGGAGGTGGTTTGCACTCATTACAGAGCTCACCACGCCAGCGAAGCGTTGCGTAAAGAGAAGAACCGCGTTCGGAATTTACAGCGAAAAGTCGTAAAGTTGGAGTGCGAGGTATCGTCACTGCGCAAAATTAACGATTACTGTAGGCTCCGAATGAAACAGATAAGTGAAAAGATCGCTGGACTTTATGCGTTGATCATGATTTAACGTAGAACTACCTCGATAGATGGAAATCTTTCATTGAGAGCTTTGATGCTGTCCTTGATTGTCGGTTCTCCCCAAAGTATCCAGCGACTCCAGAAGCCAGCTGTTCGGAGACCTGAGATATTCCAGTTCTCTCTGCTGCGATGTCTGGCGATGTAATTTGCCTTCCGGACAGGGTCTTTATGAATGGTGTAATCTGAATGACCAAGGCTACCAAAATGCACCCTTTCATCACCTATGATGGCTACATACTTTTTGTCTCTTCGAGCGCTGCGTTGCACCTGAATCTTCATTTTATCTAAATGGCAAGCTTTGCTGAAGTAGCGCGATACAACCGCATGACTCCCAATGTCGACCTGACAAAAGGGGGCATCTATGCGATACAGCCCCATGTGATCACTCCGCCTGCTCCCATCAAGGTAGGTTATTCCGCTAATTTGCTGGGAAGACTAGCCCAATATCATCAGATGTATCCATACGGCTACGACATCCTCGCTCTGGGCAGAACCAACACACGGGACACAAACTATGTCAGAGTCCGCGACGATGCGCTATTGGCTGAGAGTGACATGCTCCGTAATCTGCACGATTTTCGAGCGTATGGCAAGGAGTGGATGGATGGAGCCAGACTGCAAGAAGTATTGAAAGCACTGAAGGAGGCGCACGCCAAGTACACAGGGAAAGGTCCTCTTGGAGAGAAGCTCTATTACGGTAAGGACCTCCATTATCTCCTTACCCGTCCAAGTAGCAGGCGGCTCACTGGCAAGCAAACTCCGCCTCCTCCACCAGCGCCTCCAAAGAGAATCATCAAGAAAGCACCAATAGAAAAGCCTGAGGAACAAGTCCCCAGGCAACCTATTAAATTTGAACCGCTACCGCCGAGAGTGAACACCAGACGCTTGGGATTGTCAGAGCGGGAACTGCAACGCGGCGTTGTCTTAGCAGGTCCTTTCAATCTTCAGAAGAGGACTCGTCGTGGCGGCAGTTATTGAGTATCTTGTGAAAGCATCTGAGATGGGTCTCCAGGGTCGTTGTGCTTTTCAGCTTATTGTCGCAATATGGACAACATATGCGAAGATGTTGCATATATTCCACGATCTCCTTGATGATCTCGAGGCTATCGCAACTAACCAGTGTCTTGAAGTTTGCCTGGCGATACTTCTGCAAACAGCTCTGCTGCTTGTCTGATAGCACGCCTTTCCCATTTGGATTCTTAAGTTCGATCGCAAATCCCGAGTAGCGCTTGTGGTGATTCAGTATGAGGATGTCTGGTGTTCCTGCTAAGTATCCTTTTTTGTATGCATCTATGCGTTTGTGACTCGTGTCTTGTAGCTCGCCCAACCCAGGTGCCAGTAGCGCGTCTGGATAATGATGTCGGATAAAGTCGATTACCTTGTAGTGTAGAGCTGTTTCGCTGTTGAGTCCGTGAGATCTCATCAATCCAGCCCTGCGTATGGAAGGCAATACTTCGCTCGTAACCCAACGCTTGAAGACCTTCGCCTCCGTCTTCTGAGATCTAAGAATTAGGCTGTAGAGTCCACTCTCGTTGACATAGGTTGCTATTAATTCTCGTCGGTCAACCCGGCTATCCGACAGCCCCATTAAATCTTCTAGTTTGGAGCGGTCTTCTTCATCAACATTGATGCGGATGGCTTGACGTTCATTACTGTATCCTAGAATGGAAGCAACGTCATTGGCGCGGAACCACACCTGCTCTTTACACATGACGGTCTTGATGTCATGACCTTCGTGTTTGAAGATGGTCGTCTGCATGTTCTTTATTGTACTCGTCGAAAAAAAATCTTGGTCATGCGAGTTGACTAGTTCGTCGGTCGAGGCCTGAGAGTGAACGGACCAAAAATTTTTCTAACGTGTATCAAAAAGCATGCCAGCAGGTAGACCGAGAATCTATTCGGACGAGGAGCGCCTCATTCGCAATCAACAGATACGCTCTCAGTGGCGTCTCGATCATCCGGACAAGGTCAGGGGCTATCACGCGAAGTATGCTGCAAAACCTGACGTAAAGGAGCGAAAGCGCGTATGGGCAACTGCTAATAAAGACGCAGTGAATGCTCGACGCAGAGAACTCTACAGGTTAAAGCAAGGCAATGAAGACCAGCCTATGGAAGATCAGGGGACAAATGACCCACAGACGCTGTAAGTTAACTAAAATGCATTTCCGAGTCAACCATCGAACACTCACCACTCGACCGACGAAGAATTTTTTCCTCAGCCTAAGTAAATCTTACCATGCGATCTACAAGTCAACAGACTCGCTCTAGACGCTCTGTAGCACGCATCCTCCCAGACCAACTCACGATGGACGAGATGGGACTCACAGCGGTCCCGCAACCTCGACCACCGCCTCGGCGAAGGAGGTTGACTCAAACAGAGCGCGAACAGCGAGACAGAGAACGAGCTGAGGAAAAAGCACGAAGAGCCGCAGCCCGCCAAGAAGCACGGGAGCAAAAAGCCAGAGAAAAGGCAGAGAAAGCAGCCGCTAGACAAGCAGCGAAAGAGCAGAAGGAGCAGGACAAGATCCGAAGAGCGCTGGAGAGACAAGAGCAGAAAACGGCGAACGCAGCGAAGGCGCGCGAACGAGCAAGGCTGAGATATCAAATACAAAAACTAGTGGCAGGAAAGACTGCACAGCTTAACTTACCCGTTGCAAAATTGAACATGATCGATGTCCTGACTATTCTCCAGAAGTTCCCTTCAGCGAGGTTTCTGATCCACGTCGGAGGGGTCTACTTCACCATATCTCCTGAAAACATACAAAATCTATTGCATAGGTTTCGACAGCTCAGAACAAAGGAAGTAGTTACGGGAACTGAGGTGGATAAGTATGGGAATGTGTATGAAATAACCGCGCAGGAGGAGGACGACGACGCCACATGGGATCTCAATCTAACCATAGCGGCCACAGGGAAAGGAAAGCGAAGCGCAGGAGGCTTCTTCAAATACATCAATCTTACATGCTTCGATTTGACACGCTATGGTATCTACCAGGAGGAGGCCGACATCGAAACAGATGAGAATTGCTTATTCGTTGCCTTGTGTCATGGCGGATTCCCAGAGGAGCAGCGAGGAAATCTGAGATACTTGCTCAAGACCCGCGACATCCCAGAGTACAAGCTGAAGGAGGTCTGCGCACACTTTGGTATCAAGATCCGATTATCAAAAGCAGGGCGAACGATCATCTACGGGGAGACGGGCGAGACATACAACATTGGTCTCCTCGATGATCACTACTTCATCAATGACACCTGCAATGTGACCACATACGCCGTTGACAACTACCAAGACATCAAGGATCTACCTGACCCGCACAGGATCTACAGCAAGGAAGGCAATAAGTACAAGAGGCGGGACAAGTTTCCACCAAGCTTCCGCATCATCCAGAAACTGCTCGAGAGCAAGTTCATCCGTCCCATCAAATATTGCGACGAGATCATGAAAACCCCCTTCCACGCTAAATTCAAGAAGCGCAAAGGAATTGTCCTGGATAGCATCAGTGAGTCCAACTTTGAGAAACCAAAGGAGAAAAAGCCAAGAAAGGAGATGACAGCTCTGAGATACTTCTTCGATTTTGAGACTGACACGACTTGCAAGAACGACGACGGATCTAACGCAAATCACAGGAGTTACGGGGTCTCCGTTTACCACAGCGAGACCGAACACAAATGGTTCGAGGGCAATCGACACGTGTATGATGCTCTCGACTGGATCTGCCGATCCGCCAAAAAGCACGCCGACGGATTTCTGGGAACAGAGTACAAGATCATCCTTCTAGCGCACAACCTGACATATGATCTTCGCTTCCTCATGGACCATGTTATGCTGAAGAGTATCCTGCAAAAGGGTTCCAGGACTTTGACAGCCCAAGCCTGGTATCAACACAACGGCGACAAGGTAGACTTCCAGCTCAAAGATACAGCGTGCATGATACAAATGAAGCTTTCGCAATTTGGTTCCTGTTTTCAACTCCCTACCGAGAAGGAAGTGATGCCCTACAAGCTTTACACAGAGACCAACATCCAACGACGTTTCTGCACCATCGCGGAAGCTCACAGAGTCTTCGACGAAGCAGACCAAGGAGAGGACAAGGAGCAGTTCTCGCAGAACCTGGACAAGCTTGGACTTCGGCGCGAAGACGATACATTTGACATCATGGAGTATGCAAAATACTATTGTTTGAAGGACACGGAAGTCCTGGCTAAAGGGTATCACATCTTTCGAGAGTGGATGTTCGAAGCCCTAGACATTGATATCGACAATCAAGTAACCATCTCAAGCGTGTCGCGCACTTATCTCCAGAAACGTGGCTGCTTCGAGGGTGTGGAGAATTTGGGCGGGATCACCAGGGAATTCCATCAACAGTTCGTGGTTGGAGGACGGGTGATGACCAGGGAGAACAAAAAGGTGCACGCAAAGAGGAACATCAGCGACTACGATGCGGTCTCCCTCTACCCCAGCGCCATGGCTCGAATGCCTGGATTCCTCAAGGGGAAGCCCAAGCTACTTCAACCAGAACAGCTTAACAAAGAGTTCCTGGACACAACGGATGGGTACTTCATCCACGCACGCATCACTCACGTGGGCAAGCGCAGAGTCTTCCCTCTCATGTCTGAATTTGCGGAAAATGGCACACGGAGCTTCGACAACGACGTGCAGGAGATCTACGTAGACAAGACAGCTTTCGAGGACCTCATTGAATTCCAAGACATTTCCTACGAGATCCTGGACGGGTGTTACTATGATGAGGGCAGAAACCCCAAGATCGGAGAGGTGATGAGAGAACTCTTCGAGCTAAGGAAGCAGAAGAAGCGAGAAGGTAACCCAATAGAGACTGTCTACAAATTGATTATGAACAGCGGGTACGGCTTCACACTCATGAAAGCTCCCGAGCATGACCTCCAGGTGAAATGCAGAGACGAAGCAGAGACATACATTGGGCGCAACTATGCCCACATTCACAGCATTGTCGAGATTGGTGCGAACAAGCTTGCTGTGAAGACCCACAAGTGCATCGATGACCACTATGTTCCAGTGCACGCTGGTGTGGAGGTGCTGAGCTGGAGCAAGAGGATCATGAACGAGGCGATGTGCCTGGCGGAGGATAATGACATTCCGATCTTCTACCAGGACACAGACAGCATGCATCTGCCCGAGGAGGATGTTCCAAAGCTTGAGGAATTATTTGAGGCAAAGTATGGAAGAACCCTCAGAGGCAAGGATCTTGGACAGTTCCACCCAGACTTCGAGTTCATGGACATGAAGGGCGGCAAGCTAAAGGGTTTTGACAACATCCGCTCAACAGAAGGAATATTCGTAGGCAAGAAAGCTTATCTGGACATCTTAGAAGCTGAGCGGGACGGCAAGACATACCAGAACCTGCACATTCGTTGCAAGGGCACCCCAACCTGCACTTTGGAGTGGACGGCTCATAGCGGTAAGACCTGGGACGCACCTGGGCGAGTTGAGGCAGTTCGCGATTTGTACATGAAGCTGTTGAACAGCGAATCTGTTGAGTTTGACCTGACACAGGACGGTCGCAAGGTAGTATTTGACACGCAGAGGAACTTCACCGTGAGAACTCGCGACAAGTTCACTCGCAACGTATCTTTCAAAAATTCTGAGATCCTGCATTTCTAATTAGTTTCAGGCGGCAGTAAACGCTCCAAGTGGCCAAGCTAGCGCGCGGCTCGCCTCTAGTAGCTGTAAGCCCGCCCTGCAAGGAACCGCTGCCACTCAGCACTCCTAGTCCCATTATTATGCATCTCCGAGTCGACTGACGAACACCGACACTCGACCGACGAAGATTTTTTTTCTAGACAGTAGTAAAACGAGCGACGCAATGACTTTCACCCGTGAGATCGCAACACAGACCATCTGCGAGGAGACAGTCCAGGAGTGGCACACAGTGTATCTCCAGCCATCTGAGGTTCGAGTTTTCGAGCCTGCGGTGACAGAGGTTCCTACTACCAAGCTTCAGGTCGTCGTAGTGACAGAGGTTCCTACTACCAAGCTTCAGGTCGTCGTAGTGACCTCACATGGATGTCCGAAGCGACGTGTGGACGCGATGTGGAAGCATCTAGCTCCGACGACGAATCCGACTGCTGTCCTGATGAAGGACGTCAAGATCACACTTGCTTCTGACAACATGATGTGCGTAGAGAGCAAGTGCAGACAAAAGAAAAAGCATCTCATCTTATTTGATGATTTGTGCTTCCCGTCAATGGAGCGTCATCCCGCAATCATACCAGAGGTGAACCCAGAGACGATCCCAGAACCCTGTGTGGAAGAAGCGGTGCTGCGCTCCAAAGACGCATACACGGTGCCAAAGGATCTCAGTGTCTGTTTACCTCATAGCTTGCTAACGCAATGTGTGTTGTTTGATGAACTCGCAACACTTATTCTGGACTTCACGGGTCGCGACATAGATTACACATCCTTCAGCAAAGCGCACAAAGAGAACAAGAATGGTTTTTGTACTCAATACAATTTGGACACGCCAGGAAAACCGAACCTCCTTCAATACTTTGAAATTTACCGCAAACATTACAAGGTATTACGTAATCTAGATCACGAATACAGATGCACCAGACAATCCGTTTCTTGTCATCGAGTGCATCGAGGTAATGAAATACATCGTGCGGTGGTTGATCTAAAATGTAAGACGTCTGGAGCTGTAAATTTCAATTTGCTGGGCATGGAGCGAACGCGACTGGACGTGCCTTACAAAGGTAGATACGGATGGGATAATATGAAAGTGAAAATCATGGAAGTAAAGCATAACAGCGAGGGCTTCGCGGTGAGAACCGATGAGGGTTACTGGTTGTCCTCGAAGAAGATGTCATTGGAACATGCTGAGATCTGGTTTATGTAATTAATCTGCATTAGCGGCAGTAAACGCTCCAAGTGACGGAGCTGTAAGTCCGCCTATTTTCCGCCTACCAGGTAACGTCCCCAATCGGGTTCTGGTTGCAGCGAAGCGCTGCCGGGCGAATCTGCCCGAGGCCGTCGGGGAACCGCTGCCACTTTAAATAATGCACGTGGTCCTCACGTCTGAGGATCTCCGAACACTTCGCGAGCATTACGTGAAAGGTCTGCACGCCGCTCCCACGAACAGTGTCACACATTCCTTCTGCAGTCGCAGGATTGCAGAGATCGATGTGGAATTGGAAGAACGTCAAGCGCTGAAGGACCTCAGGGAATGCCACTGGCTCGGAATCTGTGCCGTGGTATCAAGCGCTTGGAGAAATTGGAATAGAACATCCTGTCCACCGTAGGCTGCGTCAAGTCAACATAGAGAAACCCATAGGCTGGGTCCGTTGCTAACCGATACAGTTGGAGGACGGTTTTCTTGTCAATGAGCGCTGAAGTCTCGTTCAGGAATGTCTCCAAGTCTTGTTGGGATCTCAAGCGAAAGATGATGATATGACTGAGGTTCACACGAATGATAGGCGCAACGGTTACCACCTTTTGTACGCTTATCGTGCAAGATATCGCTGCATGTCGACCTTTCGTGTAAACCTTCCACAGTGACCTGCTCTGTCTTGTTAGCTCGGGCTGATCGGCTACGTCATCAAGGATCAGCCAAATTGACGGTATGCGTTTGCCTTTGCCCTTCTTGGCGAGCTCGGCGACCTTGAACTGAGTATCGATGATCTTGTCCAGCGCTTCCGCATCAAAGTGATCGAACACCCATGGATCCTTCTCATTGTCCTGCTCCAATTCCTCTGTAATGTATTTCAAACACGGTCGCCACGTTGCGTCGACGAAGACGGTGGGCGAGATGATGACCACGAAATCGAAGACATTGCGGTATATATCCAGGATCATGTTCTGGAGCAATACTGTCTTCCCGCTACCCGAAGGAGCGTAAAGAGCATTTCTGAACGGAGTGCGCGGAACGTGGTCATACCTGCTCTGCTTGGTCTCAAACTGCTTCACTTGGATTGGTTTGATCTCAGGTATATTCATGCTTTACATTAAACAACGAATATGACGTCCATAACAGCACTTACAACACACGACGGGAATACGCTGCAGTTCACCGCCTCAGAGCTGGCAACAACCCTCGCAAACCTGAACACAGCGGATCAGAGTTCCTGCCTAGGCGAACAGAACATAGCACACATCCGCGTCGGAACCACAGCGATCCTTCTCATGGACTTGGGCTGGAATGTGGGGCGAACGCTCTTTGAAACCTTCGGAGTGACTACTAACCTCAACAATCCATATGATCTGGAATTCACATTGAATTCGACGGGATATACCCTCCAGCAAGCCTTGACAGCGTCAGGATACTTTGGAACAGTCACGTCTCTCGCTCAGGTCTACATGGCAATGTACGGCTCCACAGACCATCCCACGCTGGTGTCAACAAACCTAGTGAAGACTCAGGGGGTGAATGGAGTTTCCGCCGCAGAGCTGAAGGAGCTCGTATGTGCGAGTCCGCTGCAATTGGTTACCAGTGCTACTCAGGTGTCCGTTGGGTTAGATCCGATAGCTTTCTACTCCACCGTCTACAGTCAGACTGCGGTGGACGGTCTGCTCTTACTGAAGCAGGATGTCTTGACAAACAACGCTACCGCTTTCACGGAGTTACTGGTGGGCAATAGCCTTCGACGCCTGCGTGCTGGCAATAATGTGACGGTGCAGGTCACCGGTGGAGATGTGGAGATAGCGGCAACGGGAGGACTGACCACTTCGGACTTGAACACGGCCCTTGCTGATTACACGACCACGACAGCTCTGACGACTCTTCTGGCAAATAAGCAAGATCTGGTGTCGTCGGCCGCTGGAACTGGAAATGCTTTGTTCTCTGGCAGCACCGTGAAACGACTTGATTTCAATAATGACTTTACAGTGAGCGACAACGGTTCTATCGTATCGGTCGCACTTGCTAACACATACGCGACACAAACTTACGTCATAAGTCAGCTTAGCGGAAAGCAGGATGCTCTCAGCACTGATCAGACAGCGTCTGGAATTCCTGTCATTGACCTCCCTTATGACAAGGTTCGACGGTTAGATGTCAGTGGAGATTCCATCGTACAGCTGAGCACGGTTAACAGTGGGGGAACCATCCAGCTCACTTGCGACGGATATTTGAAAAGTCAGATAGATGGGTTTCTTGCGGGGAAGCAGGGCACGCTCTCCAATAACAGCGGCAGCACTGGAACAGAGCTGCTCACTGGAGGGTCGACGCTAAGGAAGTTGCGAGCAGGAACTGGAGTGTCTCTGGCACTTATCGATGGAGATGTCACCATTTCCAGCTCGGGCGGAGGCGTTAACCAGTCACAGGTGGACACCTCCATCGCGACAGCCCTCACGTCTTACTCTCTGACGTCAGACATCAACACGGCTCTTGCGCTGAAAAACGATGTCCTGACGTCGCCAAGTGGAACGGGCAATGCTATCCTGGCCTCAAACACCATCAAACGTCTTGACTTTGATGCCAGCTTCAGCGTTACAGATGCTAACAACAAGATAAGCGTGTCCCTGTCTACGCCATTATCGCAGTTTTACACATCTAGTGCGGTTGATAGCTTGTTCAACGCAAAACAAGACGCGCTGACCATTCCAGCGAATGCGAGCGGAACTCCATGTCTTGATCTCAGCTCGGGAAGGACAACCGTGAGAAAATTTCAGGTTAGCGGAGACCCAGTCCTTTCAATGACCACAATCAACAACGGAGAGACCATTGACATATCCGCGGATGGTTACACGAAGACGCAAACCAATACGCTCCTGGCAGCCAAAGAAAACACGATCACGAACGGGACGTCGGGGATCCCACTGCTGATCAATGGCGTTCTCCGCACTCTGTCCTTCTCGGGCTGCATTGCCTATGGGTTTTCAAATTATCTCACTGAAATCTCGATTAACGTGCCTGCTTACACCCAGACGGAGAGTGACAATCGTTATGTGCAAGTCGATCCAGAGGAAATTACGTTCATCAACAACAGTGGTCCGCAGTTGCACATCAAGACCACAGCATTGCGATCCGAGTTTCGCTACAAGGGTGGTGAGTTTAGAATCAGAAGAGAAGCCACGGACGGCAGTTTTAGTAACCATGTGCAATTTCCAGATTCTACGTCAGGGAACACAATCTTCTACAACGGCATCACTGCCGATGCCTTCCAGACCTCGGACGCGCGTCTGAAGGACAATCAGGAGGAGATTTCAGCAGATGAAGCGATGACTATTCTAAGAGCTGTCACACCCAAAAAGTACACCAGAAATGATATGGATGACCAAGAACGACACGGCTTCATAGCTCAGGAACTCGAGGCGGTGTGCACAAGGCATTTTTCATGTCTGGTGTCACAGACGGACGGTGATGAGGAGACTGACCCCCTGAAAGTAGTTGACTACGCGAGACTGAGTTGTTTGTTGTGGCGAGCGTGTCAAGCCCTTGACGCCAGAGTGACGGAGTTGGAAGCTCAGCTCGTGAAGTCGTAGGATAATGGAGTTGCGTCACTCAGGACAGTGCTCGGAAAACGCCAATCAAACAGGGTCATGTGCGCGTTCCCTGAGGACAGCGATGAGTTATTTGTGAAAGGCGTGGTCGAGGAGTGACAGAACCCTACCGCCCTCAAGGCATCTGTCAAAGTGAGCAGCTGTGACAGCGTCCTGTGACTCCACAGTACCTCACCGCCCTGGTACACGGGGTGATACTGCATGAGCAGCTTCTGGTTTACCAGCGTTGATTCCATGACGATGCCCTTCGTAGCGTTAATGGAGACAACGATGAGGTCCTCCGTTGCCCAGAGATGCCACTGCTTATTGACCCGCATGTAGGCAAGACACTTCAGAGCTGTAGCGATGTCGTCAAATACTGTGATCGTGTTCCCATCGCTCATGGTGACATTGACGACCCCACTGCCGAGAGCCCCCTCATTGATTGGGGTGTCATAGGTGTTCGTAAAGTCACTTGAACTGAAGAGCGGCATTTTCTTGTGTTCCTTTAAATAGCATGGGATTCTCTAGAACCATCCGACAAGCAAAGCAAGGGCTCGGGAGAGTCTACAACGATACAGTGAGATTTGCTAGCCAGTTCGATCGCGGTCTGGGCACAGCCAAGAAGGTGCTCTCCATCGCTGCTCCAATACTCACTGCAATGGCTCCAGGACCTACTGCTAAAATTATCGGAGCAGTCGCACAAGGAATAGGCAAATATGCTGAGCTGAAGGAACAGGTTGTGAACGCGCATGATGCAGCTCAGCAAGTCGCACAGTCAATTCCGAATATTGGTCTGTAATAAAGACATGCCTGTTCGGAAGATCTACATCGATTCGCGCTTTGCCATCAGCGGAGCTAGCACCAATGAGTTCACTGTGGAACTCCCCGAGAGCTTCACTACAGGACCTAACACAAAGGGGCAAGTATTAGATGCCACTATCCCCCACACCTGGCATAACGTGGAGACTGGCGTGAATGATAAGCTGTATTACATAGAGCGCACGAACCTGCTGCAGAACATTGCAAAAATCATCACAATCCCAGCCGGAAACTACACGCGAGAGACGATCGCAACCACGCTGTTGGGTCTGCTCAATGCTAACAAGGAGGTGAGCAACTTCGGAACCTACTCTGTAAACACAACGGGCACCAACGCGACCCAGGGTACCATCACAGTCACCCTGTCGACTGGAGCATTTGCGATAGTTCCTGACAGTGATCTGAAGCAACAATCCTTCTACGATCTCCAATGGCGTCCCATCATGTCAGGACCTGCGTATGACATCAATGACCCGCAGAGCTGCAATGAAATGTTTCGTGTGGTCGAGTCTACGGGTTTCGTAGGAGCTTGGACCCCGATCCATGTAGACATGCTTCATGTGCACACGGTCTTCCTTCACTGTTCGGACCTCGTGTCCTCATATGACAACATGGGACCACAAGGAGAGCGAGGGATCATCAGACGCATTGGCATCGACGTTCCTTACAACTACGTGCAGCAGGTGCAGACCTCTGGGAGTCCCTACGATTACTTTGAATGCGCAAACAGAACAATAAAAACTCTCAAGTTTTCAATTCGAACGGCTAAGAATAAAGCATTGAATTTTCACGGCACGCATTGCAGTTTTTGCATAGTTTTCTTTGACACCGATGAATGATAAATAAATAAATATTTCGTAATCTCAAAAATGGCAGCTGAAATTGATGTGGTGCCTCTATCGGATGCTGCGCCCGCTGTGGACCCCGCGGAAGATAAAGCTGCTACCACAACTGTGGAGCCAGAGGGAGGGGTTGTCGCTGCTCCCAAGAGGAAGCCTGGACGCCCACGAAAGGAAAAGCCTCCAACAGATCCCGAAGTTCCAAAACGAAAGCCAGGACGACCCAAGAAGGAAGTCACTGCTCCCCCTCCAGCTGTCAAGTCGACTCCAGTTGTCAAGACGAGTCCAGAGCCAGAAATGATTCTGCGATCGGACCTAGAGCGCTCCATGATTGAATGGCTGCGTTCGCGACAGCAAAGCAATGTTGAACGGAAGCGAGAGATTTACAGAAATCTCCTGGCCTAAGATAAAAGAGCATGCGTAAAGTCAAGGGTCTTCATGAGACAGTGCATGACATGAACAATCAACCCAAGATCAACGTGCCCAAACGGAGGAAGAAGGTAGAACCTAAGCCTCCAAAGCCTATTTCTCTTGCTCAAGCAACAGCACGAGCCAGAGGACGCGCCTTCCGCAGCGCACGGGGCGTTGCAGAGGACCGCAGGATGTATGAAACTGAGCTTCTGAGACTCCAGGGAGAGCAAGACAAGATAACTCGAGGTTTGCAAGGTCCGTCGCCTTCACTGGAAGAACGGATCGCACTCCTTAAATCCCTGCTCAAGTAAAGGCATGATACGCAAAGTGACTGATCTACACGTCGTCAAACCTCTGCAGGCGGTTGTGAGCGACATGTTACAGCCAACTGGTCTAGGAATCCAGTACAGAACTATGCCTGACGCGGAGAGTGCCATCATGCAGCAGTTCGTAGGCATGTCCTCTGACCTTGCTGCTCAGCAGCAGTTGATCCACGAAAACAACAACATGAAGCAAGAGTACTCAAACATTGCCGCTGAGATGGGCATTCCCGTTGCAGAGGTGAGGGCTGCAGCAGCAATGATGCGACAACCTGAGGAAAGATTCGCAACCCCAGATGCCATTGCACCTGCGTTTGAGGAGGATTTGGAGAGAGCGCGCGCGGAAAATTTGCTCGAAAGATTTCAATCAGTGGATCGGGAGGAGTCAAGGCGATCTGAAGCTGCATCCTCTGCTCGCGATATGTTGGCGGAAGTGGATTCGCCACAGACGCGACTTCTGCGAAACATAGGTGAGCAAATACGCGCCTCTGTGCAGATGACACAGAACAACTTTCAGCAAAATATCGATAACAGGACGATGGTTCACAATTTTCTCACCAACAATAACACGATGAATGTCCTCAACATGTCGAGCCTTGAACAACGCAACTACTTTCAGCAAAACAACGCAGCCTTTGTCGCTGCGGTGAGTCAAGGTGAAACGCAGCAGAACCTGTACGAACGTCTCAGGAGATCTGGGGCAGCACCTGAAGCGGCCGCAGTCGGCGCCATCAGGGACGCACAGGAGGACAGAGATCCTCCGCCTTCCCAAGCAATTGTGCCCGCCCTCCCAGAAGGAAGGGCCCGCGAGAAGCAATTGCAAAAGCTGCGGAAGCGTATCGAACGGTCCACTTCTGAATCAGATAGTCCCGAAGAGTACCTGGATATAGATCCAGAAATCACAAGGGTTTACTTCAATAGGTTCAAAGACATGCTCAAGGGTGATTTGCAAGAGGAGTACCAAAGCGCTGGTCTGGGCAGACCAAGTAGCAAGCTGAGCAGATATCAACTCATCAAGGCTATTGCTCGACAGCAGTTTCCGAACATTGAGATTCCGCGCAGTTTGAAAACAAGGGCGAGCAGACATGCAAGCAGATCGCCACGATAACCCACCCAAGTTTTTCTCTGCCATGGTTAAAGAGAGAAGATGGAACAGATCGTTCAAGCGACTCAGGACGAACTTCTTCCAGGGTTGAATTTTAAGCCGCCCTCCACCGCCTCTTACATTCTTGAAAAGAAGCAGGCAACAATTCAGCCACAGAGTGGAGGAACCTTTAGTCCAGCGGGCGTTAGAGTCATCAGATTTCACCTCAGTGACCCAAACTGGCTGGATCCGACTTCCGTGCGGGTCTCCTTGAATGTTAAGGAAACTGGTAATGTAAATCCTCTGATCCCTGTAGCTCCACCAAATTGTCTTTTTAACAGATTGCGCGTTCTGGCAGGATCTCAGGTGATTGAGGACATAAGTCACTACAATCGCACGTATATGATGTATCACAGCCTCCTGCCGACAGACAGACGTTGTGATGACGCGATAGAAGGGTGGGGATTAGACAGCGCGGCCGTGTCCATGACTTCCATGGACAGTTTCGAACCAGTCCCTGGTGGCGATTTCAGACGCGTTAGCTTGCATCTTCTGTCGGGCTTGCTGTCACAACCAAAGTTGTTGCCTCTCAAGGTTTGCCCTTTGACGATTGAACTTCACATTGGAGACGCTCAAGATGCCTTCTCCTCCGCTGTCGGAGCTAGCACAACGTGGCTGATCGAAAATGCAGAGCTGAAGTGTAATATCATCACCTTGGACTCTCTCATGGACCAGCAATTCCACGATCACTTGCGAGCAGGCCGAAGTCTTTACGTACCGATCTCAACGTGGACCACAACCATGCAAGCCGTCACAGCACCATCCAACTACAGGGTAGACTTGGCTCGCGGTTACAGCGCATTGAAGACAGTCATCGCAACACAATCCAAAGCCGCAGACAACCAAACAATAAGCTTCTACCACAAGGCTGCTGGCGGAGATCCTACAAACGGAACTGCTTCCTCGGATGATGATATAGAGTATCAAATACAGATTGGTTCTGCCATGTACCCGACACTTCCTGTGCGAGGGTTCGCGGAATCTTTCTACAGATTGCGCGAGGCTCTTGGTATCCATGTTGGAGAGTCCTCAGTTAATATCACTCCCTCTTCGTTCAAGAGCAATCGCTTCATGATGGCCATTGACGTGGAGAAAGCGAACGTTGGTCCTGGAGCCGCTGCAGCATTCACGGGAGCCAACACGAGACAAGGCTCATTGATTTCTGTCTTGGTCAAGGGACCGACGAACGATGCTGAGCGATGCTACATCACCTGCCATTACGATGCAGTTATGACTATCCGTGGCGAGGGTGGAGTCGAACTCGCTGACTAAGTAAATGGCACAACCACTTGCAAACTACTCTGGCACACTACATGTCCTGGCGCACTTGATACAGCTTTTCGTGGAAGACGAGGGCTTCAAAGACCTCCGTGATGTCTTCCTGGACCAGAACAAGGTTGCCACAACTCAAACGGAAACAATCCAACTGGGTGGTGGTAACAGCTACACGCGACTTGTTTGGCCTGACGCAGACAGTGACGACCATGTTCCAGGGCTTAAATCACTCCTGGCATACCTCGCTGAACAGCCAACCGGGAATGTAACCAATAATTACCAGGTGTTGCGGAAAGCTCTCCATTTTTCAGACGGTCCGCAACACCTGGTACAAAAGAGAACAGAAGTCCACAAACACTTTAACGACACACAGCACGTGCAAACGCATAGTGTCCACAAGCATATCAAGCACACCACCAGGAAGGCACTCCTAGAGCCTCACTTCCATCAGGTATGCTGTCCCTGTCGTGTCAAATTAAGGCAATTGGAAAGTAGAGTAGCGGCTCTGGAATCTGCCCCTTAGAGAAATGGGATCACTGTTGGCTTGCCTCATGACAACAGATAAACCTAAAGAACCACTTGTATCAATTGACGCTGGAGATTGTCAGTGTTGCGACACCGTTGAAAAGGTCAGTAGCAGCTCGTCAGATACGCCTAAAAAGGAAGCGACATGGGAAACACAACTTCCCTCTGAGTTCTGCAGTCATCACACGCAGGTCTCAGAAATACGACGCCAACTTTAGGCAAATCGCCTCAACCGTCTAAATTTTTTTCGTCAGCTTAGTAAAACGACAATGGTAATGATCTCAACCGCCGAGAAGATTAACTTTGACAAATGGCGACTCGCCGATGCGTCATCCAATCAAAAAGGCTTGAAGACTTGCGCATTGTCTTATGACGGACTTCCTGTGTCGTTTGCGCTCGGCAAGGGACTTCACACACGTTACGGCGCTACAACCTGGGATAAGAGCAGCGATGCCATCCGCAGGAATCTAGACTTCGATATCACTTCAGCCTCTGACATCAAGCAGGTACTGTCTGAGATCGATGAATGGACCAAAGGTTACATTGAAGATAATAGTGAGAGACTTCTCGGACGCAAGATGACCAAGGACGAAGTCTACTGGAATTACAAACCTCTACTACTAGACACGATGGGAAAGCAGGGCATACGCACCAAGATCACCCTTGCGGGGAACTACGCGTGCTCCTTTTGGGACGTCGACAGAAATCCAACAACTCCACCTGAGAATGGCCAGTGGCGCAACTATCAATATGATGTGATTGTCTCGCTTCCGCGACTCTATGTAATGTCCTGCGGGACGATCGGTTGGGTCTGCGAATCCAAAGCGCTACAACTCAAAGACCTGACACTAGATTGTCCATTCTAACGATGCCCCCAGAAGACGCGACGCTCCATTTCTGGTGGGGGGCCTCTCATGACAAAATCTTCACTGCGTTTTTCACAGAGGCGCAGCGAAGAACTTCACACAAAGTTACTCCACCGGGGCGGCCTGGCAGAAAGCCACATTTTCTGCCGCTCAGGTGCCATTCTGGCCGGGGGGCCTGTGGTGACAAAACTGTATTCGGAAAATATGAAACAAAAGGTGTTAAAAAATTTCAGATATCGTGTGAAACCGTGATTGTGATGCAGGTAGAGACGCTGACAGATAGCTTTAGAAACACTCGTGAGGACCGTGCCTCAACTTTAGAAAACGCGCAAACACGGGAGTCGCCGCAGGGCCCCTGAGGACGCAAAATCCTTGGGGGGCCTGTGGTGACAAAAATCTAATACTACT
>Ga0208161_1000759_pt1 | contig 17879 bp, 13 predicted proteins | sample CB_VirMetaG_3_FD_184538 | JGI IMG/M metagenome (GOLD analysis project Ga0208161, IMG submission 184538) | Freshwater to marine saline gradient viral communities from Chesapeake Bay - CB_1508_1S Viral MetaG (SPAdes) (version 4) | ecosystem: Environmental > Aquatic > Marine > Coastal | place: USA...
TACGTAAAGCTTATATATTTATAAATAAAAAACAATAATAATGAGTGACAAAAGAATTCCCATAACTAGAGTGAATAAATTTTTTGGTGATGAAGATTTTAGATTACACGAATCTTTAGGTATGGAATACTTAAGTGGTAATTTAAATTTCACACTAGTATTATTTAGGGTAGATAGAAGTAAAAGTACTGTTGATGATGTTTATGGTGAAGCTGCTGAAGAAGAAATAAGATTTTTCCCACCAGTAGAATTTAAAGGTTTAGTAAATATATCTGCACCAACTAATGATAGTTATGCTGGTGGATTAATGAGATATATGGAAAGTGGAAATTTAACCATAAGTGTTTACATAAAAGAATTAGAACAATTAGGTGTTGATATAACTTATGGTGATTATATTGGTTATCCAGAAAGAGAAGATTTTATTAGATATTTTACAGTAGTAAATGATGGTAAAGTAGTTAGTGATAACGCACATACCATATTGGGGTATAAATCTTTTTATAGAACAATCGTTTGTACACCAACAAGCACTAACGAATTTAATGGAATTTAATTATGGCTAAAATTAATAAAAAAATAAAGAAAACTTTGAATATGTACCCTGTGGTTAGAAATCAACCACATTACCCATCTGGTTATGATGGTACATCTACACCTAAACGTAGAAAACAACTAGCTGAGTTTATAAGTGAAGATGGTACATTTTTACCAAAAAGTGTTTTACATGCTGATTTAGATAGAGGTATGTTAGATTTTGTTAAAGATAGATTACGGATGACTGTTGATGGCAAACCAATTTCAATAGTCGACCAAATACTTACAACACAAAGATGGGCTGAGTTTTCAAACACATGGTCATTTTCCGATAAAGATGTTAATCCAGAAATACCTTTTTTGGTTACTGTTAGAAATCCCGCTGTACAATATGGTTCTAACCCTTCTTTAACTTATACTATTCCAGATAGGAGAACTTTTCATTATGCTAAAGTACCTACTTGGGATGGTCAAAGAAAAGGTATGGATTTATATAAAATACCACAACCAGTTCCAGTTGACATAACTTATGATTTAAAAATTGTTTGTAACAGAATGAGAGAACTTAATAACTTTAATAAAGTTATGATGCAAACTTTCACATCAAGACAAGCGTATACTTTTGTTAAAGGACATTATATACCAATTATTTTAAATACATTAAGTGATGAGAGTCAAATAGGTGATAATGAAAAAAGAAAATTTTATACCCAAAATTATACATTACAATTACAAGGATTTTTAATTGATGAAGAAGAATTCGAAATTACTCCAGCTATAACTAGAAAGTTATTAGTTTTTGAAACCGATACGAAAACTAAGAAAAAGAATATGGAGCCAGTACAACCACCACCTACCATAAACTGTCCACCTGAAAGTGGTGTTGGTGTATATTTAACTTTTGATTTAGGTGAAGGAAATCCTTTCGGTCCTTTAACATCATTGGTTAGAATGGAATATCAAGGTGATGATGAATTTGGAAAACCCACATACGGAGGTTTCATTATCGAAGAAATAATAGAATTAACATTAAATTATGATTATGATGAAAATAAATGGATAATTACTTTAAGTACTATTGATGGTACTATTATATATTATTCAGATACTCTAATTAGTTCAAATTGGATATTAATTAATCCTGAAGAAGGTCAACCAAGTGTTTTAACAACTTGTGGTTATCCAATATTACCAATATACTGTGTAGATGCTGGTGAATTAGGGTTAATTCAACCTGCTCCTACTTGGTTAGAAGGTAAATCAATTACTGAAGCTCCACCAATATGGTTTGGATTTACAGTAATATTTGTATGGCTTCCAACACTCGGTGGACCAGATGGTTGGTTTTTGATTGCAGGTGAAGAAGAAGGTAGTGTCGAAGGTGGTTCAATAAATGAATTACCACTAGGAGAAATTCCATTAAGTGGTGGTGGTTCAGTAACAGTTTATGAAGGGCCGTGTTCGAATCGACCTATACCACCATCACCACCTATACCACCATCACCACCTATACCACCATCACCATCACCATATTATGGTGATTTTCCTGACATTATAAATCAAGAAGTAACCATACAAACTGATGGTTATCTTCAAACTTTAATTCAAAATGATATAGAATATTTTTCAGTAGGTATATTGAATGAAGGGGAAAATACAGCACAATTTGCAATACAGATTGTTGAAGATGTTTTCGATAATTTCTTTAAAGATGGTGAAGTAGATTATGATAAGGAAAATGCTTTGATTTATATACATAATAATATAGGGGATACTGACTATAATAATCTTATAACTCAAATTATTTACGATGATTTAACAAGAACTTATACATTAGTTTTAACTCTTGATACAACAGTAAATCATGACTTTACTATATTCTATTTTACAGGAAATGGTGGAGACTCTGATTATGTTAATATTATAAACTTGATTGGGAATATGAATAACGCATTATTGGGAATATGAATAACGCATTATTGGGAATATGAATAACGCATTATCACCAATCACACCAAATAAATTATTAAATGATATCTTATAAAATTATAGGAGATATTCATGGTTCTATTGCAGAATTAAATGAAGACTATAAAAATTGGTTTAATTCAAATGGTTGGGAAGAAAATAATGAGAACGCAGATATAAATATATACCATTATACTCATCACGAAAAAGTAGATAAGAGTAAATTTAATGTCTTAATACAACCTGTAGATGCTTCTTTAGTAAGTAAATCAATAGTTAAACTAATTAATAATCAATTTAATTTAGTAACTACTTTATCTTCTAATGGTAAAAAAATTTTAATAGAAAGTGGAGTAAAAATACCAATAGAGATTGTTCCTAACTTTTATAAAAAAGAAATAAAAGAAAAACCAACATTTAATTATCTAAAGAATAATCATAATATTGATGATGATACTCATATATTTTATCATGAAAGTTCAGGTATAAAAAGAAAAAATGTTAAAAAATTATTAGAGAATTATATTAAATCTTTTGAAAAAAATGATAACGTTTGTTTAGTTTTAAAAGTATTCTCTAACTCATATGCATTTGGAGAAATTTTAAGAACTTTGAGTAAATACAAAAAAAAACCAAGAGTTGTATTTATATATAAGACTTTGTCTTTTAAAGAACTTAATTCAATTTGGTATAGAATAAACACCTATGTTTCTATTGCTTATTCAGAAGGATTTGGAATACCTTTAATTAGAATGTTGGCTTTAGGAAAAAACATCATAACTCTTGAAAGTAAATATAGTGGTTATACTGATTTTTTAAATGAGAATAATTCAACACTTTTACCGAGTAAAGAAATAGAAATATTTAAAGATAGACCAAGTTTATTAATTTTTGATGAAAATAGCAAATGGGAAGATTTAAAAGATTATAATGATTTACAAAAAGCCCTTAAAGAAAGTTTAAATAAAACTTATAATTATGATAATTCCTATGAAAAATATGAATATCATAATATTATGAGTAATTTTAAAAAAATATTAGTAAAACATTATTAGTAATTTTATTAATTAAAAAACAGAATAAATAAAAAATATAAATTATGAATACAACATTAGTTCAAAAGATGAAAAAAACATTCCAAAAGATTGCTTTTATAAAAAAATCTATAGAAAGTGGAATGACTTTAGAACAGGCTATTGAAGCATATAAAAAATAAACTAAATGTTAGTTTATAATAAATAATTATTTTACAAACTAAATTATTTTAATAATCACCGTATATATCTTTTTTCGGTAAACATTTTTCTTTAATTAGTTTTTCAACAAACTGAAACATTTTAAGTCCATTTGTCTGACAATATTCTTTTAATAGTTTGTGAACCCTACTATCTATTTTAATATTTTTTATTTTTCTATGACCACTCATATTAATAAGTATGAAAATAGTATGTTTTTTTTCATACACTAAGTGATACTAATATATAATATCACAATCTTTTGGGTTTAGACATAATATTTATTAATAAAAATAAAACCAATTAAAATATAAAAAATTAAGTAATATGGCAACAGACGGCAAAGTTTTTGTATCCCCAGGGGTATACACGTCAGAAAAAGATTTAAGCTTCGTGGCACAGAGTGTAGGAGTAACAACACTTGGTTTAGCGGGTGAAACAGTTCAAGGTCCTGCGTTTGAACCTATTTTTATAAGTTCTTACGGTGAGTTCCAAACATATTTCGGTAGTCTAAACCCACAAAAGTTTACTGAAACACAAATTCCTAAATACGAATTAGCGTATATAGCAAAAGCTTATCTACAACAATCAAATCAGTTATTTGTAACTAGAGTTTTAGGATATTCTGGATATGATGCAGGACCTTCTTGGTCTATAACAACAGTTGGTAACCCTGACTGTGAAACAATTAGAACACAATGTGTAAGTACTGAGGGTACTCTTTATAGTGCTTCTACTTGTAATATAGGTACTCCTTTTGAATCTGGTAGTGGTAGTACAGCTGTAGTTAATACTGGTGCTATTTCATTATACTTTACTGGGTCAACCGGTGTTTGGACTGATTCCAGTACCACAACTACTCCGTTATCACAATTACCTTGGCCTATTTCTGAGAAAATTAATGCAACATTACAAAAAACAGATGGTAATACAACTACAATTTCATCTGAACTTATTAGTATGTTGTCAACATATTATAGTAGTTTGTCACACGATACCACTAGTGGTTGTGCTACTGGTGCAACACCATGTTACTTACCTATGACTGGAGGAACAAGTGTGGAAAAATCTTTTGGGTGTAATTACGACGGTGACGTAACCTCTGGAAATACATTATATGAAGGTACGTTCTTAGAAAACGCAACTGACCCAACAAGTTCTGGTTACACATATCAGTCTAAATTTAGTGGTGTTACAGCAACTTCAGTATTGGGTAGTTCTTGTAATCCAAAACCTAGTATATTCTGTAATGATATTAATGACCCATGGTTGTATGGATTTTTTGACATTATACCTGGTACAGATTATTATACTGGATTCTCAATGAGTTTTGGTATAAACACTGAAGATGTGTTTGATATTAGTACTTCTGCTGATACAGGATTATATTCAGGAGCTTCAGCTTTAAGATTCTCATACACTTTATATACAGGTCAAACTTTCTGTAATTATAATGGTTTAGTTGTAGCAACTCTACGTTCTAGAGGTGTTAGTACACAATCTTCTGGTGGACCAGTTTACCAAGTAACGGGAGGTACAGATGTGTCTATGATTTGTACAGGTGACACATATTCACAAGTAAATACTGACCCATTTGCTACATTTGCTATAGATGTTACAGATGTTGATGGTGATAATTTTAGATTTGAAACTTCTATGTCACAAACATCTAAAGACTTCGTAAAACGAGTATTCGGTGTAGCTCCGTTTGATAAGGATATGGAACAAGTCCCAATCTTTGTGGAGGAAGCTTACCCTAACATGTTGTCATACGCATACAAAAAAGGTTATATTAAAGGATTAAACTGTTCTTTATTAGATTTACCTTCTTTCAGAGATGCTACTACTGGTTCTGGTACCATTGGTTTCTACCAAGAACAATGGCAAACACCAGTAACACCATATGTTGTATCAGAACTTAGAGGTACTAAAGTTTATAAACTATTTAGATTTATTTCAATATGTGATGGAAATGCTGCTAACACTCAAGTTAAGATTTCAATTGTGAACATTTCATTTGAAAGAAATGAATTTGATATATTAGTTAGAAGTTTCTACGATACAGATGCTTCACCAGTAGTATTAGAAAGATATACTAGATGTAGTATGAACCCTAACTTAAATTCATTTGTTGGTGTTAAAGTAGGTACAGCTAATGGTGAGTATGAACTTAAGAGTAGATATATTATGGTTGACATTGACCCAGAACAAGAAACAGACGTAAATAGATATGATGCTGTTCCTTGTGGTTTCGAAGGTTATGTAACTAGAAATTATTTAGGAGAACAAAGTCCTACATTATATTATAAAACAAAATATAATAAACCTGGAGACATAATCTGGAATCCTCCTTTTGCTTCAAGTGCATCAGCTGACAACACAACAATAAGTGCGGGTGATAAAATTAGAAGAGTATACTTAGGTATTTCAGACACAGCGGCTTCAGCTTATGATGACGATTTCTTCCAATATAAAGGAAAACAAGCACCAACTAGAAAGTGCGATGACCCAGATGGTGAAGATTGGAATTGTTTAACTCAAGGATTCCATATGGATAGTGGAGCTACTTGTGTAGGTACTCAAGGTGAACTTTGTGTAACAACACAATGTAAGAATTGTGGTACAGGAACAACAACTGAAGACCAATTTGCTGTTGGAGCTGCAACGTTTAGAGCAGAACCAACTGATTCACAAGACCCATATTACTTGTTACAGTCTAGAAAATTCACTTTAGCTCCTTATGGTGGTTTTGATGGTTGGGACATATATAGAAAATCAAGAAGTAATGGTGATAACTATGTTAGAGGTAAGTCAGGTTTCTTAAATGGAGCTTGTTCAACTACAACATTCCCTAACGCTAGTGGTGATGGTTCATTTAAGTTGTTATCTAGTACTCCTTGGGGTGAATCTGGATTCTTCGCAACTACTGACTATTACGCTTACTACTTCGGTATTAGAACTTTTAGAAACCCAGAAGCTGTAAACATAAATGTTTTCGCTACACCAGGTATTGATTATGTTAATAATAGTAACTTAGTTGAAGAGACTATAGACATGATTGAAACTGAAAGAGCTGATTCATTATATGTAACAACTACACCAGATTACAATTTATTTGTACCTGGAGCTACAATAGCTTCAAATATTATTCAACCTACTGAAGCGGTAGATAACTTAGATTTGACAGGAATTGATTCTAACTATACCGCTACTTACTACCCATGGGTACAGTACAATGACCAAGAAAACAACACTAGAGTATGGTTACCACCTACTTATGATGTAATGAGAAACATCGCTTTAACAGATAATATCTCATTCCCTTGGTTCGCATCAGCTGGTTACACTAGAGGTATTGTAAACGCGGTTAAAGCTAGAAAGAAACTTACTCTTGATGAAAGAGATACGTTATACGCTGGTAGAATTAACCCAATCGCAACTTACTCAGATGTTGGTACAATTATATGGGGTAATAAAACTCTACAAACTAGACAATCAGCTCTTGATAGAATTAATGTTAGAAGATTGTTGTTACAAGCTAGAAAATTAATTTCAGCTGTAGCAGTAAAATTACTTTTCGAACAAAATGACGAACAAGTTAGAAATGAGTTCTTAGATTTAGTAAACCCAATCTTAGATTCTATTAGAAGAGAAAGAGGATTAACAGACTTTAGAGTTGTTCTTTCTGATGACCCACAATTAATTGACCAAAATACTTTGGAAGGTAAGATTTACATAAAACCAACTAGGTCTCTAGAATTTATAGATATTGAGTTCTTGATTACACCTACTGGAGCTTCTTTTGAGAACATATAATAAAAAATATATAAAAAATAAGAAATGAAACTTAATTATAAAAAACAAAAATTAGTAGAAAGTTTAGGGTTTAACGTTAATTTTAAAACAACTTATGGTGATAAACCACAAAATGTTAAAATAACACCATCACAATTTAAAAGGTTAATGGAATCTTATTTAATTTATGAAGAAAAAATGCATAAAGAAGAAGAAGATATGGAGTTAGCTGAATTTGCAAATTATTTTTCTAATGATACTGAAGAGATGTTAGATGAAATGAACTTTGGTGACGGATATTTAGAACCATACTTTGAATATCAAGATGATTTTGATACAGAAAATTTCAATAATTCTGAAGATTTAGATGAAGGTGGTATGGGTTACGACAATTATATGAGAGATAAATATGATGGTAGAGATTCTGAAGTTATTGGTGTTTATTCTGATATTGATAACCAAAGATACGGTGGAAAAAGAATGCCGGGTGAAGGTTTTTATAGTGATGGAAATGGATTTATTTCAGAAATAAAAGATATGTCTAAAGCTCAAAAAGATTTTATATTAAGAGAAACAAAAAAAGAGTTAAATAAACGTTTAAGAAAGTAATTTTAAAAACTATGATTAAATTTTTTGAAAAAATCGGAATTATTGGAACATTTTTATTTACTATTTTGGTTACCATAGTACCACCATTAATAGTGGGATTTTTGGTAGATGGTATCAATGAAAATGTTCAAAAAGTAGCACAGGTGTTATTTTACGTAATGCTTAGTCTATTAACTTTAGGATGGATATTGGCTATAATTGGCACATCAAAATATCCAAAATCAAATAATGAACCAATCAGAAATGCTATAAGAAAGTTGTTTTCTATATTAGGTTGGAGAAATGATTAATATTATCTTATATTTTGTATTATCTGTGGCTTTAGGAATCACTAAAGCCATAGTTGATACTTTATCTTTTAGAAAGGGAACAAATATCTTCCCAAGTTCATGGCAAATAGATAACAGTTGGAGAAATAAGTGGAAAAACGGTGACCCTAAACAAGGAGAAAAGTTTTGGGGTAGTAGTCGTTGGTTTGTACCATTTACTGATGCCTTTCATTTTACAGGTATGATTAACCACATAATAATATTTTTAATGATTGGTGTTTTTCATTTTATCCAAGTTGAAAGTATTTGGTCAATATTATTTTTGTATTTAGTAGGTGGTTATGTGTTATCAAGAACGGTGTTTCATGTTTTTTATACTTATATTTTCATAAAAAATAATGTGGATTAGTATTATATACTCAATTAACACCAAATCTTTAATTTAAGATAGTAATACATATTTATATGATATAAAAGTATTTAAAATGAAGAATTTAATAAGACAAATTTTAAAAGAGTATACTAATCAACAATTAAATGAGTTGGCTAAGACTAATAGATTAATTCTTTTAGATGTTGATGATACATTACTTAAACCAACTGGAGTATACATTTATAGAAACCTACCTTCAGACCCACAAGAAGTAGCTCTGACACCTTATGAATATGGGTTAGAGTCAGTAACACCAGAAACAAAAAAATATTACGATTATAGGGATTTTATTGACCCAAGAAAAACACAAATGTCGATAGAAAAAGCAGAACCAATTGTTGCTAACTTATCTGTTATGGATGATTATTTAAAAATGGGTCATCAAATAGGTATATTAACAGCTAGAGCAAATGAAGATATTGTTTATAACGGACTTAAAAATTTCTTAACATATAGAGACAGTAAAGGTAATTTAGTTCCAATAGGAGATAGATTATCTAGAGAGAATGTGTATGCAATTAATGACACAAATAGAGCTAAGACATTAGAGTCAGAAACTGATTATGGTAAAAAAGCTGAAGTGGTTGAAAAACTGTTAAACAGATACGATGAGATAGTATTCATTGATGATGATATGAAGAATATTAAACAAATGAAATTATTGAAAAGAGATTTGCCAGAATATTTAGCTAATAAATTATTTGTAATGTACGCTAAAGAATAATAGCTTTTAATGTATTTATATATAAAAGGCTTATGCTGTAAGCATATAAATTTAAAAAAATAAAGTAAAGGGTTAATTTAGACAATTTTTAAAATCCTATATATTTATTAGTAAATAAGAAAAACAAAAAAGAAAAAATAACATGGCTGATTTATTAATGAAAATGCCCATACCGTATGAACCTAAAAAGAAAAATAGGTTTATTTTAAGATTTCCATCATCTTTGGGAATTAATGAATGGTATGTGGAGAGTACTTCTAGACCTGCTGTTAATATTAATGCAGTAGAAATTCCTTTCCTAAACACATCTACTTATGTTGCAGGTAGATTTACTTGGAACACCATTAGTGTTACGTTTAGAGACCCTATTGGTCCTTCAGCAGCACAAGCTTTAATGGAGTGGGTAAGACTTCACGCTGAGTCCGTTACTGGTAGAATGGGGTATGCTGCGGGATATAAGAAAGATATTGATTTAGAAATGTTAGACCCTACAGGTGTTGTAGTTGAAAAATGGATATTACAAGGAACATTTTTACAAGATGTAAATTTTGATAGTTTAGGTTATAGTGATGATGCTATCGCTACTATTTCAGCAACTCTAAGACCAGACAGATGTATTTTGGTTTACTAAAATTAAAAATAAAATAATATTTAAGAATCCACACAAAAGTGTGGATTTTTTTTTATAACTATGTACTTAGAAAATTATTTATCTATTATTTATACGTTATAAACTAATAAATAAGATTATTTTAAATTTAATATGGACCCAAGAGAATACGCAGACCCATCTTATTCTAATATACCATACGATGTAGTACAATTACCATCTAAAGGTATGTTTTATAGAAACAAGTTGGATTCGGTTAAAGTAACATACTTAACAGCATCTGATGAAAATTTACTAAGTTCACCTAACATAATTGAAAGTGGAAATATTATTGATGAACTTCTTAGAAGAAAAATTCTAGGTAGTGATGTTAATATTTCTGAAATGTTAGAGTGTGATAAACAAGCTATTTTAATATTTTTAAGAAACACAGCTTTTGGTTCCACCTATGAATTCACATTAACAGACCCAAAAACAAAACAAAAATTTACACACAGTCATGACTTAAGTAATGTTAGTATGAAAGAGTTTAATTTAGTGGCTGATGAAAAAGGTGAATTTACATACACATTACCAATTACAAAAAAAGTAATTAAATTTAAATTCTTAAGTTCAACACAAGAAACTGAATTAGCTAATATTGATTCACAATATGAAGGAAGAATATCACCAAAAGTAACAAGAAGGTTAGAGTATTTAATCCAAGAAATAGAAGGTGAACGAGATAAAGGTAATTTAGCACAAATGATTCAGTCAATGCCAATAAAAGATTCCCAAGAGTTTAGAAATTATGTTAAAGATAATGAACCTGGGTTGGATTTAAAAGTAACAGTTAGGGCACCATCGGGAGAAGAGGTTACAACTTCGGTTGTTCTTGGTGCCCATTTTTTTCGTCCTTTCTTCGGAGTATAGACAAGGTGTGCTTGATGAAATCTATTATTTAGTAAAATTTGCAAATTTCAATCATAAAGACTTAATGTTAATGCCAGTATATGAACGTAGGTATTACCTTAATAAACTTATAGAAGAGTTTGAAAAGAAAAAAGAAGCGGTTGAAAAACAAAAAAATAGTTCCCGTAGACTTTAAAAATCATTAATAATCTATTTATATAGAAAAAGAACATGGCTAGATTTAATGCTTCACCAATCAACACTAATTGGCAAAATTTAACTGTTAATCAAAGAGAGGAACTAGAAAAGGTAAATATTGACCAAAAAGTATGGGATAGTTGGAATAGTGCAGCTAAATCCACAACTAGTAGTGCTGCTAATTCAACAACAGATTTTAACAAAGGTCAAAGTGAATTAACTGGTACAATATCTAAAAATTTATCGTTATGGACAGACCTTGCAGATTCGATTAGGGGAGCTGAAGGAGCACAAGAAACACTTACTTCACTTACTAACATAGCTGTCGCTGCTTTACAAAAAGAACAAACTATAAGAAAATCAATAGTTCAAGATTTAGGTCAAGTAGGTCAACTACAACAAATGCAAAATGAAACCATAATGCAAGCTTCGATAGAAGCTCAAAGATATGGTGTTTCATTAGATGATGTTTTACGAACAACGCATGCATTATCACAAGAAATGGGTAGAAACGTACTAATGTCTGATGAAGACATATCTAGATTAAGTATATTTACAGAAGCTATCGGATTGACAACTAATCAAACAGCTAGAATGGTTACACATTTTGACCAAATGGGTCTTTCAGTTGGTGAAGCTATAGACAAAGGTAATGAAATGGCTAATGTAGCTAGACAAATGGGTCTAAATGTTGGTGAATTCATGGATACCATAAGTCAAAATATGGATATGATGAATACCTATAATTTTTCTGATGGTGTTAGAGGATTTGCAAAAATGGCTGCACAAGCACAAAAATTAGGTATTAGTATGGCGACAACAGCCTCTTTAGCTGAAAAAGTAATGGACCCAGAAGGTGCTATAGAATTGGCTGCTAACTTACAAGTAATTGGTGGAGCTGTTGGAGACTTAGCCGACCCATTTAAATTAATGTACATGGCTACAAATGATTTAGGTGCATTACAAGACTCATTAGTACAAGCAGGTCAAGAACTAGCAGTATTTAATGAAGAGACTGGAGAAATATCTTTCCCACCTACAGCTCAAAGACAACTACGTGCTATGGCAGATGCACTAAATATAAATAAAGAGGAGTTGGCGTCAATGATTAAACTACAAACTAAATTCCAAGCAGTACAAAATCAGTTTTCTTTTGATTTAGAAGGTAGAGAAGACATGCAGGAATTTGTTACTAGCATGGCTAGTTTAAATCAACAAACTGGAAAATATGAAATAAAAGTTCCTGGATTAGAACAAGCGGTAGAAATAGAGGATTTAACAGCTAGTCAGTTAGATAAGTTAAAAGAAGTTCAAGACCAACAACAAATGACAGAAAAAGAGTTGATGGCAGAACAAACTGGAATTTTAACAAATATAGACAACAATACAAAGGCTTTAGATGCCGCTTTATTAGGTGGTGTTATGGAAGGTTTAGATGTATCAGAAATATCTACAAACTTAAGTCAAGCTATAAATAAAGCTTTTAGTTCTGATGAATTAGGTAATTTAAGTGATTCTGTAGGTTCATTAGTAAGAAGTGGTTTTGAAAATATTTTTGGAACAGAATTCGAAAATATTACTGAAGGTACAGCTGATGTAGGTAATGTTGCACAAGCTTTAACAGGTACTCTTTTTGGTGGACTTACAGATGCATTAAATAATTTTACAGAAATGAGTGAGGGTAGTTTTCAATTACAATCAGGTTACTTTGATGTTAATACATTAAATGTTAATGGTACAAATGCAAATGATTTTACAGTACCAGAAGGAAAAACTAAAGCTGTTTTAACTAACGATGGATTTATAATACCTTCAGTAAATGACACTGTGAGTGGTGTTGATTTAACCGCTGGAGCTAGAGGAGCAAATTTAGGTTCATTAGTTAATAATACAACAAATATGCCAGAAAAAAATATTAAGGTAGAGTTTACAGGGTTACCTACAAAAATACCAATTGAATTAAATGGAATAAATATGGGTGATTTCAATTGGAGAGGATTAATAGGTAATTCTTTATTTATGCAGAATTTAAAAGCTACATTAATTGAGACTAATTTAACTACAGCTCCCGATATGAATAATGAAAGAGAATTAGCCAGATACTCAAATTTGAATAGGTATCCAAATATGGGTATGAATAGTTAATAATTTTTTTTCGAATATTTATAGTAAAATAAAGAATTATGCCGGGTTCTCCACAAAATAACAATTTTTCACAATTAAGTTTTTCGGGTACTAAAGCTCTAAGAGATTTATTATTAACCAAAAATTTACCAAATCCAGAAGGGATAGGACCATATGGCACATATAATAATTCAACATATTCTGTTACATCTTTAAGTGTTAAAGACGTTATAGACCAACCAAGTGTTGAAGAAAATTCTGAGATGTTTTTAGATAAACTTTATTTAAATAACGCTTATGGTCCAAAAGGTGGTTATTCAAATTTTATAAACATATATACTACTAGTCAAGGTGTAGCTAAAGTAAATGAAGGTGAATACCCTAATTTTACAGCACCAGAAACTGGAGCTGGTTTATTTGGTGAAAATCCATTTAGAACAGTAGGAAGATATTATTCACCAATAGATATACTATTAGGTGTATCAGCTGAAGGTTTATTATCACAAACATTATTACAAGATAGCCCATTACAACAGGCTGCAGCAATACAATTAAGAAGTGAATTTCAAGAAAGGATAGCTCAAGAATTATATCAAGAAACCATAGGCAGACTAAGTTTTGTTGATGCTTTACAAGACCCAATAGATGCTTTAGATATTGTAACTGGTAGACAACCATTAATTCAAAGAGATAATACAATAACACAACCTAAATCAATTGTAGGTCAAGGATTAGATTTTGTATCAAGAATTACCGGAGTTTATGTACCTTATTCTTATATTCCTGGTGATTACTTTGAACTTGAACCACCTAGAGGTTCAAGTGGAGTTGAAAAAGTTATTTCAGATATTACGGGTATATTAGGAAGTTTAATTGGGATACCAAGAAGAAGACAATCACCATCACAAAGATTTTTAGAGTATACTGGTAATGGTACTAAATCCAGGTTATTTAAAGCTATTAGATATAATAAATATGGTCCACAATATGGTGAGGGTGCAGAAGCACAGACAGCTATAGGTGTTGGATTTGGTGAAGCTATAGATTTTATAGGTGGTGGAATATTAGGTTTTGGTAATTTCCCACCTAACCCACCACAGTATGTTGGTGGACCTAGAAATAGGATTGTTGATATGACAAGTCCACCAGAAAACACATATGCTGGTAAAAATTATGTTCCGATATTTGGACCAGACGCAGTATCTAAAGAATTTGACCAAAACGATTATGATTTTGGTATGAAAGGTAGGACCTATACTAATCAAGGTGACACGGCGGCTGGTTTTACTTGGTATACTAATAAAACACCTGGTGGTGGTTTTCTAAACAGTATTCCATCTTTATTTAATAATAATGCAAATAACAATAGAGTAGGTCCACAAGAACCTGGTGCAACACAAGGACCAGAAGGGTCAACAGACGACACTACTAGATATCAAACACCAAATAATTACGATAGGACAAAATCATCAAACTATTCATTTAGAGAAGATAGTTTGATGGATGTAACACAACAAATTATTGATTCAGTACCAAAAGGTGGAGCGGCTTTAAAGTCAGTTTCACACGCTATGAACCAAGTTAGTAAAGTATTTAATGATGGGTATAAAGAATTGACTAAAGGTTCTAGAGTTAGAAGATTTGTAAATACAGACCCAACAAGTGGAAATGGTGTTGAAGAAGCGAGAGAATACTGTAGAGTATGGACTAAAGACGTACCTTATTACACTTATGATAGAATGGTTAGATTTAATACTAACCACAGAAAAGAAACTTATTCTGTTTTAGATAGTCCGTTTAATTTAAATATAGCTCCACATAGAACTGATGAATCTGGAAAAGGTTCAAGTAATATTGTTGATGGTAAAGTTAAAAAATATATGTTCTCAATAGAGAACTTAGCTTGGAGAACTAGTGGTGAACCTGGATTTACATATGATGATTTACCATCGTGTGAAAAAGGTCCGAATGGGGGTAGAATTATGTGGTTTCCACCTTATGATTTAAGTGTTGATGAATCTAGTAATGCTAATTGGACTGAAAACACATTTTTAGGTAGACCAGAACCAATATATACTTACAATAGTACAAATAGAACTGGTAGTTTAAGATTTAAAATAGTTGTTGACCACCCAAGTATTCTTAATTTATTAGTTAGGAAAGAATTAGAAAAATTAGGACCAGAACAAACTGACGCTATAGTAGATTCATTTTTTGCTGGGTGTAAAAGATATGACATATTTGATTTAGCTAGGAAATGGAAACAATTTTCAGTTAATGAGTTACAATCTTTAAACGAACAACTTAACACACCTGGTTTATCAGATAGAGCAACTAGAGAAATTATAAATGAATCAGCGACAGAAGAACCACAAGAAGTAGAGAATGTAACTTTACCAACTTTACAACCAGGTCTAACATTTTATTTTGATAACGATTATCCAGACCCAAATACATCTAGAATTACATCAACTGTTAGTTATGTTGAATGTGCGGAAGGGAGTATGTCTTCATTTGGACAATATTTAGTACCTGGAGGAACATCATTTCAACCACAAATAGATAGAGCTGTTGATTCACAAAAAGAAGGATTAAGTAATTTTTTCAATAATACAGCTTATAATCAATATCAAGATGTTTGGCCTAAATTTGCTAGGGACTTAAAAACAATATTAGATTCGGGATTACATACTGTTACATTGAGTTTTAATGGTTCAGCTAGTTCTATCGCTACTAATGAATATAACAAAAAATTATCACAAAGAAGATTAGATTCTGTGAAACAAATGTTTAAAAACTATCAAATAGATGGGAAAAATGCATTTTCAGCTTACATTGATAGTGGTGATTTAAATATACCAGATGGTCAAGCTTTAGGTGAAGAATTTTGTAATAATGTTTTATATTCTGCGACAACTGGAACTGGTGAGGCTGGAGAAGTTGGAGCTGTTTATTCTGCTCCAGCAGCTAGTTGTAGATATGTGACAATATCTAACATTGATATGGAAGCTAAACCAAAACCTGAACCAGAACCTGAACCAAAACCACCTATAGATAGAAAAAGAATTAGACCGATATCACAACAAGAAGAATTAAATATTGAAAAAGATAAAAATACTAGAAGAGAAATCGCTAATAAGATATTACAAAAAATGGTTACAGAATGTGATTATTTTGATATGATACAAGAAGAAAATGAATTTATTTATGATTCTTTAAAACAAAAATTTAAATTTTTCCATCCAAGTTTTCATAGTATTACACCCGAAGGTTTAAATAGTAGATTAACTTTTTTAAATCAATGTGTTAGACCTGGTGCTACAATACCAACAGTTGTTGATAGAGGAGGAACTTTAAATAGGTCTGTAGATGCTAAAAATACATCATTTGGTGCACCACCGATATGTGTTTTAAGGGTTGGTGATTTTTATCACACAAAAATAGCTATAGATAATGTTTCTTTTACATACGATAATAATTTATTAGATTTAAATCCTGAAGGTATTGGAGTACAACCTATGATAGCTGCTGTAACTATTAGTTTTAAATATATTGGTGGTCAAGGGTTAAAAGAACCAGTAACACAATTACAAAATGCATTATCATTTAACTTCTTCGCTAATACAGAAGTTTATGATGATAGAGCTGTATTAACTGTAACAGATAAAGACCCAGACGAACAAGCTTGGATACAAGAAAATTCTGATTTAATTAATAATACTGGATTAGATAATCCACAAGGTACAGCTGATGAGGTAGATGAACAAGATACTTCATCTAATGATGGTATTACGATAGGTGATAGAACAAACTCACAAGAAGGCACTAGTGGTCAAACTGGTACTATAAATTATCAAAATAATTGGAATGATTTAAGTGAAGCAGCTTATGAATATATAAGTGGAAGTAACGATTATCTATTTAAATATATTAGTGAACAAAATTACGCTGGATTACAAATTTTCTTTTCTGAAAAACAAATGTATGAAGGTGAATATTATACATCTACATCAACGTCTGGTACTTTTGATACTAATAATGGAAAATTAATTGGTTTTTCAGAGGGTTGGGAAAATAGACTTAGTAACCTTAGTGATACATATAAATCTAAAATAGAAAGTGGTACTACATATATACAAACAATAGCTGATGGACTTACAGAAGCACAAGAAGACGACCTTAAAGATTTCTTATTAGAACAGTTAGAATTTAGTATAGGTGAATACGAATATCAATTTACCCAATTAGATTTAAATTTAAAAACGTTAACATTAAACTATGTTAAGTATGTTAATCAATTAAATGTTGTTAATAGGGGAGCTGACGGTTATGGTGAAAATGGTAAGTGGACAACACTTAAATTGTCTGGTGGGACTGATGTATACCCAACAGCTAATGGGGTTGCACCACCAGATAACACTTTAAAAGAATTGGGTGACGATTACAAATATTTGACAAATCTAGTAACGTGTTACAGTAAAATATA
>Ga0208161_1000760_pt1 | contig 17860 bp, 22 predicted proteins | sample CB_VirMetaG_3_FD_184538 | JGI IMG/M metagenome (GOLD analysis project Ga0208161, IMG submission 184538) | Freshwater to marine saline gradient viral communities from Chesapeake Bay - CB_1508_1S Viral MetaG (SPAdes) (version 4) | ecosystem: Environmental > Aquatic > Marine > Coastal | place: USA...
AAGGACTTTGATGACTTCATCAAGCGTGCCATCGGATTGAACACGCAAAAGTTACAATACTTTTCAGATTATGGGTTTTCGAACGTGGTTGATTATGTGAATGGCAAGGCGGATAGTCTCGAAAAGAAACCGAACTTTGACAATTATGAACTGGAAAATGCGATCAATTGGTGGAAGAAAAAGGCAAAGAAAAGATTTGACAGTTTGAATATTGACGGTAGAATAAGACACGATATGGAAGTCTGGAAGTCAGACAACCTCGAAGGGATTGATATTATCCGATGAATCTTTCAGAAGTTCTTAATGCGATTAATTATGATAAGACTCCTCTTCTTAATGATGATTTGTATGAGAAAGAGTATGTTCCATTCGTTGTGAATCGGAGTCTTTCTTATTTTCCAGACACGATTCTACATGCAAATCAGATGAATTTTGCGAATCATCTTCCGAAGAAAATGCAATTTGATTATCTTCGATTCTCTATTCGGCCTCGTAAGAGGTTCAGTAAATGGATCAAGACTAAAGAGGAGAAAGATTTACAACTAATCAAAGATCATTATGGGTATTCTAATGAAAGAGCCAAAGAGGCACTTCGTGTTCTGACATCAGATCAGGTTGAAAAGATTCGTTCTTTGTATGATTACGGGGGTTAAAAAGCGTAATTTCATAAATAATGCACCTGAGTAGTATTTTATAAGGTGTAAAATTATGGAAGAAGATTATATAGATCTAACAGTCGAGGATCTGTTAGAGGTGACACTCAAGGAAAAAGACGACTTTCTTAAAGTAAAAGAGACTCTTACCCGAATCGGAGTGTCTTCTCGAACAGAGAAGAAATTATGGCAATCTTGCCATATTCTACACAAAAGGGGTAAGTATTATATCGTCCATTTCAAAGAGTTATTTGCTCTGGATGGACTACCATCGAATCTTGCAGATAATGACATATTCCGTCGTAATCGTATCGCAACATTGTTAGAAGAGTGGGGTTTGGTGGATATTGTGGATAAAGAGGAAGCGGAAGAGATGGTTCCAATCAATCACATCAAGATCATTCCTCACAAGGAAAAAGGTGATTGGGAACTCATACCTAAATACCATATCGGTAAACGTAAGTGATGAAAGGTTTTCTTTATTATGAAATTGATTGTGAAGATGGCCACACGGTCAAGACCTGAAAAATTCAAAAATATAATGCAACGATACTTCGACTTTCTTTCGGGGAAACACGAAGTTCGTTTTGTTATTTCCTGTGATGAAGATGACGAAACCATGAATAATGATGAGATGAGATCATGGTTCGAAGAAGTCAAAAAAACACAAGACCTGAAATATGTTTATGGTCATTCAAAGAACAAGATTCAGGCTTGTAATGCTGATCTTGATGATGAGGTGGGTGATGTTCTTCTTGTCGCCTCCGATGACATGGTTCCCGTCATGGATAATTATGATGATATAGTGTATCAAGCCTTTCAACAAACATTCCCAGACTATGATGGAGCGGTCAAGTTCAACGATGGACTGAGGAATGATATTTTAATGACACTTCCTTGTCTTGGATGGAAACTCTATAAGGCAATTGGTCATGTTTATCATCCTGATTATACTTCCGTGTATTGTGACAATGAACAAACTCAAATTTGTCATATGTTGCAAAAACTTGCTGTAACTCCTGCGTGTATCATCAAACATCAGTGGGTGCCTGGAAATCATGAACTTGCAGATGATCTTCATCAACGCAACGAGAATCCAGAGATGTATCAAAAGGATGGACTGGTATTTCAAAGAAGAAAAAACAATAACTTTGATATTCAACTTGTACGGGAAAGGCTTTCTAGTCTATGATTTCACTTTCTACATTATGCACTAAGTCAAGAATAAAAGAATTTCTGGTAACAAAGAAGACTTTAGAACTACATCATGAATGTATTTGGTACAGTGTATGTGATCAAGAAACCGCCGACTACTTCAATGGTGATGATAAATTTATTCCAGTGAAAATTGTAGACAAAGAAGGAAAACACTATTCTGGGGATCCTAATTCGGTTAGAAGCTTCTTTGAATTGGTTATGAATAAAATGGTTGCGATGAAAAAAGGTATTGAAAGTCAAGGTTATACTTTGTTTTTGGATACCGATTTGATCTTTCTTTCTCCATTGGATGATCACTTCTTTTCTTTTTTAGATAATAAAAACAAAACACTATTTTTGACCAGTCATTGTCATACGGAAAAACATAGAGACAATGAAGAAAAATACGGAACATACAACGTAGGAATGTTGGCATGTAAAGATGTAAACTTTCCTGATTTATGGCAAAAGGAAACAATTGATTTAAATTGTCCTCTTGGTCTAGAACAGAAACCTGTTACGAATATTGCTAAAAAAATGATGGAGTCTGTTATTGTTGCTCCACCTCATTATAATTATGGTTGGTGGAGAAACGTTATATCTGATGATATGAATAAGTTAACTATACAGGGAAATAAACTAACATTATATGGTAATGAGATTATCAACTTACACGCACATACAGATCCTAAAAATTCTAGAGGATCATATGAAGTTAATTTTTTAAATAATATATTCCAGAAGATGTCTCAAACTAATTCATACACTGATGTGTTTAGTGTGATTCGAGAAGTATATGGTATGAAATGAAAAAGATAAAACTAACACCAAAATATCCAGTATATCCTCCTTATCATAAAGGAGAATACCTAGAAGATTATTACATGACATTTAGTGATAATAATAGTATCAATACTGATAGAATTTACATTCCTGTCAGTTGGACTACTTACTATTGTGATGGTTATAATAGAAGAGAATTGCAATCATTTTTATATGAATTGGACCCTACTCTAAAATATTATACTGTTTGTCAACACGACGATGCACCACAAGAAAATTTACCAGAAGATACACTGATATTTTCTGCTGGTGGTAACTGTGAAAAGCCTGGTGTGATTCCTATACCTTTAGTTTGTTCTGCACTTCCTTCTGATATTATAGAAGAACGGGAAAAAAATATTTTACTTTCTTTTGTTGGCTCTCTAACACATCCCATAAGAAAGAAATGTATAGAATCACTACAAAATAAGCCTGGTGTTGACCTTGCCTTTTGTAATTGGAGTAACAGAGTTCCAGATGATAACTTCAAGTACTTCATAAACAAAACTCTTAGTAGTAAGTTTTGTTTGTCACCGAGAGGTTATGGTGCTTCTAGTTTTAGAATGTATGAAGCGATGCAATTGGGTTCGATTCCTGTATATGTTACAAATAAATTCTACACTCCATTTTCTGATGTGATTGATTGGAGTGAGTTTTCTGTGTTGATTTCTGAGTTGCAGATTCCAGAGATGTATGATATACTACTGTCGTACACTGACGAAGACATCTCTCGTATGCAATACAGAATGAAAGAGGTCTATCGAGATTATTTTACTATGGATTCTGTTTGCCTAAATATTAAAAGAATTTTAGAGGATGAAAATTAATTATGAAAAAAGTGCTATTTGTTATTGCAAACTACAACAACGAAAAACAACAAATCTTTGACGAAAAGATCTCTCCTAGAAATCAGGAGTATGCTGATCTTCATGGTTTTGACTACATTGTGAGTAGGGGTGGAGATGTCTTCAGAGGCAATCCTACATGGTGGAAGTTTACCTTGGTTCGGGACATGATTGAGTCGGGGGAACTACAACCCGGTGATAAATTGACGCATCTAGATGCTGATATGTTTATTGTCAAACCGGAAAATGACTATGTTACTGACAAGTCTTTTTCTTATGCCATTGACAACGGTAACACACATTGTATGGGATCGTATAGTATAACCGTCAACGACTGGTCCGTTGATATGATCAATCGTATTCTCGATAACGACATGTATAATAAAATGAAAAACGATTCTCATTGGATTGGGTTTAGGGAACAGGCATGTTGGTATACACTGTGCGGTATTGTCTCTCATAGTTGGAAACCATTTTTAGAGATGGATAACAACGGATGGCACTCGAATGTAACCGAAAACACTTGGTATAGTGTGCCTGAACTTGAAGAACATGTCGAGATACGAGGGCCCGAATGGAATACTACTCTTCTAGAGGATGACGCTGAAGATCCAGTTACTCAACAATTAATGAAGTATAATATCACGAAGAGCAAAAAGGAAGATACCATCATTCGTCACTGGGCTGGTGGTCAACCTTGGAGGCCAGACAAATGGGTTTGAAAATTAACTTTACTGATTTTTGGGATGGGTTTCAAAGGGATCATAATTTTTTCCTCGACATGTTCAGAGACATCTATGGTGATGTTCAAGTTACCGACTCAGAACAGGCCGACATTTTAATCTATTGTGGTGATTATGGTGGTCGAGAACATGTTAGGTTTGATCCTAAGTCAAAGATAAAGATATACTATACAGGTGAAAACAATAGACCAAATTATGATCAATGTACATATTCTTTGACATTTGATTATGATGATTATGGTGGTAGAAATGTTAGACTTCCTCTTTGGTTTTTACAACTAGACTGGTATAATAAAAAGGGATACACGAACCCTGAGTTTGTTATTCCAATCAACAAGATCAACGACAATGAATATATTCAAACCCCGAAGACTAAATTTTGTGTTCTGATAAACAACAATCTATTCAATGATAGGGTTCAGTGCCTCAACAAACTTGCTCCATATAAAAAAGTAGAGTGTTATGGCAAACCTTTTGGTAATTGGTTTTATGGTGAATCGAAGAAGTATGAAATATTTTCCAACTTCAAATTTTCGATTTGTTTTGAAAACTCGGTGTCTCCGGGAGGCGGTTACTATACGGAAAAACTAATCCATGCAAAGTGTTCTGGTACAATTCCCCTGTACTACACAGATGACAAGGTAGGGAATGACTTCAATACTAAGAGTTTTCTCAACCTAAATGATTATGATTCTATGGATTCTTTTGTGGAAAAGATTGTGGAGTTGGATAATGATAAGGATCAATACGAATCCATGTTTAACGAACCACTTTTTAATAAAGACATTGGTTTAGACGATCTTGAGGATATGAAACTAAAAATCAAAAATATGATTGGAATTTGATTATGGGTAAAGTATTAGTTACTGGTTGTAATGGTTTAATTGGTTCTCAGTGTGTAGAGTATTTTTGTAAACTGGGCATGGATGTTGTCGGTATTGATAACGATATGAGATCTTACTTCTTTGGTGAGAATAGTTCCACCAAAGAAGTTGGTGATCTTCTGAAGTCAAAGTATGACAACTTCGAGTACCATGATATTGACATTCGAAACCTAAATGATTTGTCTTATATTTTTGAATCCAATGATTTTGAACTTATTATACATTCTGCTGCCCAACCATCCCATGATTGGGCAGCAAAAGAACCAATCACAGACTTTGAAGTTAATGCTCTGGGTACGGTATATATGTTAGAGTCGTATAGGCAATCTTGTCCTGATGCTACTTTCATTTTCACATCAACTAATAAGGTGTACGGCGACCGTCCAAATTACTTAAACTTGGTAGATGGAGGTAGCAGAATCGAACACCACGGTGGTGATGTAGATGAGAACATGTCTATTGATAACTGTTTACACTCTGTTTTTGGATCTTCTAAGGTTGCAGCTGATGTTATGGTTCAGGAGTACGGTAAATATTTTGGATTGAACACAATGGTGTTTCGGGGTGGATGCCTGACAGGCCCTTCTCACAAGGGTGCTGAACTTCATGGGTTTTTATCATACCTGATTAAGTGTATGGTACACTCTAAACACTACACAATTTTCGGAAATGGTAAGCAAGTCAGAGACAATATTCACTCTTGGGATTTGGTAAATCTTTTCTGGCATTGTCACCAGTCTCCTCGAAGTGGTGAAGTATATAATATCGGCGGCGGCAGAGAAAACTCAACATCTATTTTAGAGGCTATTGATCGCGTGAATAAGATTCTAAGAGAACATGATCTTCCAGAGTGGAAAGATTATACGATTGAAGAAGATAATTGGAGAATCGGGGATCATAAGTGGTATATCAGTGACCTTTCTAAAGTAAGATCACATTATCCAGAATGGGAAATAAAGTATTCACTAAATGATTTGATTGAAGAGATGACTCTAGTTGAGATTTCAAATTTAAATATAAGGAAAATTTTAAAATGAAATATATGAAAATAACTACAGATTTGACTATGGTGGATGAAGATCATCTTGGTGGTTTCATCATAGAAAATGACCCCGCAACCTTTACCCCTAATCTGTGGGAACATATTTGTTCTCATTATAAAATTGAGAGTGTTGTTGATCTTGGTTGTGGGATGGGTTTCTCTATGGAAGAGTTTATGAAACACTGTTCTGATGTTGTTGGTATTGATGGTTCTGAGTATGTGCAGGAACACAGTAAACTAAAAGACAGTATTGTGAAGATTGATTTTTCGAAAGAGAAATATACTCCAACTGTCTCTAAATATGATTTGGTTTGGTGTTCTGAATTTTTAGAACATGTACACGAAAGATATATTCCAAATTATATTGATGTCTTTAAGAAGTCAAAGTATGCTGCTGTTACATATGCAGGGCCTGGTCAACAAGGACACCATCATGTTAACTGTAAACCAAAAGAATATTGGATTGATGTATTCACCGAAAATGGTTTTGAGTTTTTGCCTGATGATACAGAGGAATTGAAGAAAGTTGCTTACACGGATGGTGTCAAACACAATCCCATATATCGGGATAATCATTTTTATCTTCGCGGACTTTTCTTTAAAAATGCGAAACTGAGTGTTTGAAAATGAATTTAAAAACGTATATACTACATTGTAAGAAATTGACAGATCGGTTTCAGTTTATGAACCAACAGATGTCGGATCATGGGTTTACTAATTTCACATGGTATACGGATGACGACGCTTCTGATTTGGAGGGGAAAGACTTAACAGGACTATATGGATTTGTCAGAAAGGAAATTTTACTAGAAAAATGTAAAGTGGGAGGGTGGTCTGTACCATCTGATATTTTTAGACAAATGACTCTTCCTGAAATATCACTTGCCACAAAATGGGGTAAGGTACTTGAATTCATTGGAAAGGGAGATGATCCATATGCGTGTGTCTTTGAAGATGACGCTATCTTATGTGATAATTTTTCTGAAAAATTCAATTCATATTTAAGTGAAACTCCAGATGATTGGGATGTCATTTACATGGGGAATGGGGCAAACCTACATGCTCCGAATGTTCGGGAAGGTAAACTGGCATACAAAGTAAATCATCCAGCTAGTCGTTGTACTGATTCTATTTTGTTTAAAAAAGAAGCTGCTGCTAAAATAGCTGAGGAGTACTTTCCATTTGACTTCGCTAGTGATTGGGAGATTGGTTATCAACAAGCAAGACATAATCTAAATGTCTATTGGTGGGAACCTACTTTAGTAACTCAGGCATCCGAACATGGAATTTTTAAATCTAGTTTGAGGTAAATTATGACAACGTGTACAAAATGGAAAGGTAGAAATCAATCTCTACCGTACCCACAACCGTGGGAATATGTGAAGGATCATTTGTTTAAAGGTAACAAAGTACCCGGAACCTTTATTGAAATTGGAGCCACTGATGGTGTGGACGGCTCAAACACTCACTTTTTTGAGAGTGAATGGGGATGGTCTGGGTTGTGTATTGAACCGAACCCAGTGATGTATAATTTGTTAAAGGACAATAGACCCAATGTTATTAATTGTGCTGTTGGTGATGTGAATGAAAAGAAAACTTTTTGTGTGGTTCACGGTTATGCTTCTCCTTTAAGTTGTATAGTAGAGTATGCTTCTGAACAACATATGAATAGAATTGATATGGAGGTGTCTAGGCATGGTGGTCAAAAGGAATATATAGAAATAGAAGTACGAACTTTAGATGATATATTAACCCAGTATGGTATTAATCATATTGACTATCTCTCCATTGATGTGGAGGGAGCTGAGGAGTCTGTTCTGTCCAACATAAACTTTGCCTCCTGCTCTGTTGATGTAATAACTGCCGAACACAATGAGTATGATCAAAGTAATGTCAATAAAATACTTTCTGAAAACAATTTTGACTTTAAAACTAAAATATGTGCCGATAATGTTTATGTTAGAAGAGGTTTTTACAAATGAAAATAGCTTTTTATCAGGATCATATTTGTCTTAGGGGAACCACCGTTTCCATGTGTGATTATGCTAAGTACAATCAGACAGAGTTAGGCAACCAGTCTCTCATCATCTACAACAAAACTGATCATAGGAATGATGATACCGCCATCAAAAAGGTTTTGGATATGGGGGTTGAGATAGTTGGTATAAATGATTTTTCGGAGATACATGATCTTACAAGTGATTGTGATGTCTTATATCAACAAAGAGCTTGCGCTAGTGACGGTAGGTTGAGTAACACTTGTAAAAATGTTATACACCAGATTGGGGGTAACGTTCCACATAGTCAAGCCTGGGGTGATGTTTATGCTTATGCTTCCGACTGGTTAAGAAAACACAATGGAGTTCCTGAAGCGTCTCTTGTTCCTTACATCGTTTGGCTTCCAGATGGAGACGATGATTTCAGAGAAGAGTTGAACATCCCCGCCGATGCTATAGTTTTTGGGAGAAACGGCGGAGAGGATACTTGGAATTTGCCTTGGTCTAATCAAGTTCTGATGAAATTACTAGAGGCTAGAGATGATATCTATTTTCTTTTTCAAAACACACCAATACCGTTTCAACACGATAGAGTTATTCATTTAGAGAAAACCTCCGACCTCGATTATAAGGTTAAGTTTATCAACACATGTGATGCCATGATACACGCAAGGAATGAGGGAGAGAGTTTTGGTTTATCGTGTGCGGAGTTTTCAATCAAAAACAAACCAGTTATAACATGGGACGGATCCCGAGAACGAAATCATATAGATGTGTTGGGCGACCGTGGAATTTTCTACAGTGACGCTCAGGGTATGCTTGACTGTTTGTACAATTTTGAAAAACAACCAGACAAAGACTGGAATTGTTATCGAGAGTTTTCGCCCGAAAATGTTATGACTATGTTTCGAGAGGTGTTTTTATGTCAATGAATTATGATTTAATTATTCAATATGCCGAACAATTAAATGTTAAAAGTGTTTTGGATATTGGATGTAACGTTGGTGAATTTTCTTATACATTAAGTAAAATGGGAAAAATTGATAAATTTACTTGCGTTGACTTGAATGAGTCATTTAGGGAAGGTGTGGAAAGAATGGGGTTCGATTTTCATTGTGTTTTGTTGACAAATGACCATACCGAAAGAGATGTATACTATAACCCATCTAACTTAAAATGTACAGGAACTTCTATTTACAGAGAAAAAACAGAACATTATGCAAATCCAATCATTAAGAAACAACAATCAATGACTTTATCTTCTTTTTGCAAACAAAATTTTGATTTGATTAAGATTGATACACAGGGTGCAGAATATGACATAATCATGGGGGGTAAAGATATCGTATCTAACGCGAAGGTTGTTGTTCTGGAAACACAAATCTTAGAGTACAATCAAGGAGCCAAATTTCAATCAGAAATAATTGAATTGATGTCTGAGTTGGGGTTTAAAAAAGCTGATGTAGTCGGAACTAGTTACATTGAAGGTACTTTGTTTCAAGAAGATTTGCTTTTTATTAAAGAATGAAAATATTAATTCCGACGAGAGTTTTCGCCCGAAAATGTTATGACTATGTTTCGAAAGGTGTTTTTATGAGAATCTGTTTAATACTTCCCGGTAGGTTAGATACATTTGAAGAGATGTATCCTTCTCTCAAAAAGTTCATCATAGATCCGTTGAACCCTGATATATTTTTCTCAGGTTATCCCAATGAGAAAGGATTAACATATTGTGAAGAGAAGATGAAGGAGTTGTGGGATCCCAAGAAGTATTTGATTCGAGATTATACCGATACCATCAGAAAAGAAGTTCACCCGAATGATTTGAAATTTGAACACAAGACTCCCGAGAGCACACCCAATACTTGGTTGTCTGGGATATACAATGTATACCTTGCAAACTCTCTAAAGAGGGAGTATGAGATAGAACACCAATTTCGTTATGATGTTTGTATCAAGGGAAGAACGGATCTTTTGTGGTACGATACTCCCACGCAGGAAGAATTAGATACAGCGAAAGAGGACAACAAAGTTTTGATCCCCACTGCTTGGGATTTTAGGTACATAACTGGTGGTGGTGTGAGTGATGTTACATGTCTGTCAAACAGTGAAAGTATGGACAAGTACTGTTGTTTGATAAAGTATATTGATGAGTATTATGACAATGGTCATATTTTTCATCCTGAGTCTTTGCTTGGTCATCACATATCACATATGAATTTGGAACGTATCCGAATAGATAAAGGTCATGATCCATTCACGAAACAAAAAAATCAAACAGGTTGGGCTGTGGTTGATCCGAATCCAAACAGGATTAGAATGAAATGAAAATATTAATTCCGATGGCTGGTAGGGGTAAAAGGTTTAGTGATTTTGGATACGAACGTCCAAAACCACTAATTGATGTTCTAGGCAAGCCTATGATACACCACGTTGTTGATAGCATACAAAACTCTGGTTTTTCCGGTGACTATATTTTTGTGGTTTTAGAGGAACACAGGGAGTTCGGTGTTGATGAAATTCTAAAATCCATTTTACCTTCCTGTGAAATTGTTCATATACCTGAGATGACAGACGGCCAATTAAGAAGTGCTTTCTATGCTAAAGAATTAATCAATCACGAAGAACCTCTGCTTATTGTTAACTCAGACAACTATTTTATATGGGACTCGACTAACTTTATGAAGACCATGACTGATACGGTTCATGGTTCTATATTGACATTTGAGGATTCAGAGAAAAGATCACACTGGAGTTTTGCTAGACTGGAAAACGATAGGGTAATGGAGGTGGTTGAGAAAGAACCAATATCAAATTGTTGTTTGGGTGGAGCTTTTCTTCTGAGGTATGGATCAGATTTCATCAAGTACGGTCAAAGAGTGTTTGATAAACAACAAACTAAGAATGGGGAGTACTACATTTCTTCTGTTTTTAACGAAATGATACTTGATAACAAACGAATAAATAATTATAATGTTGAACAGATGGTTTCTATGGGAACCCCCGACGAACTGCAAAAATTCCTTATATGGTATAGGAGAAAAAATGTTAAGTAAAAAAATGCAAAGTGTGTTGGACGATGTAAGAAACGGAAAGCCTATTATTTTGGTTGATGAGTACGACCGAGAAAATGAGGGTGATATCGTCGTTGCTTTGGAAAAGGCTAATGTCGAAAACATTTCGTTTACCATGCTCGAAGCTAGGGGCCTAATGTGCCTCCCGATCAATGGAGAACTTCTAGACAGACTAGAAATCCATCCAATGGTTGCGGTCAATACGGATAAAAATGAAACCCCATTTACTGTTTCGGTTGATGCTAGAGAAGGTGTTAGTACGGGAATGTCCGTCCACGATAGATTGGTAACGATCTCTGTTCTTCTTGATCCTGAATCTAAACCAGATGATCTGACCAGACCCGGACACCTTTTCCCACTGCGTCCCCGGCCGGAACTTCTTAAGGAACGACGCGGACACACTGAGGGTTCTGTTGAACTTATGAAACTTGCAGGTCTACAGGAGGCTGCGATGATCTGTGAAATTATCAACAAGGATGGAACCATGTCGAGTGGGGATGATCTAACTCGGTTCTCTGAGGAACATGATGTCCAGATAATTTCTATCGAGGAAATTTATGAAGCGGCATATAACGAGAGACTATAATTCTTTTTCGATCAATGATCGGAAGGGCATCATAACTAAAATTAGTTCCAACGAAAAACTCAGAGATGAAATAGAGTACTACAAGTTAATTGACGAGTACAATTCTATCTTTTTTCCGAGGTATGTTGGTTCTAGTTATGATGGTGAAAAATGGACTCTAGATCTAGAGTACTACTGTTACAAAAACCTTGGTGACTACATGGTGCATGAACCATTCGACCAAGGGTTTTGGGAAAATGTATCCCATGTCATACAAGATATGATGGGATCTTTTTCCACTAATAGTAAAGATGGTGATTATAGTTCTTTTGTGGATTCGATGTATGTAAAGAAGACGGAACATTACTACAACGAACTGGTCCGCGATTTTAAGTTATTCCAATCCATTTCAAACTTCGATACAGTATACTTCAACGGAGTCGCTTATCTGAACTTTGAGAAAATCTGGGACGATGTAAAGAATAAGTTGGAATCGTTGGACGCACTTAATTCTGTTAATGTTGTTCATGGAGACTTTTGTTTCTCTAATATACTTTGCGGTGTTAACGACAAGACAGAGTTTCCCGTGTTGAGATGTGTGGATCCTCGCGGAAGTTTTGGGGATAAGGGAATTTATGGTGATCGAAGATATGACCTAGCAAAACTCATGCACTCGTATCAGGGTGGTTATGAATACATAATATATGATGAGTTCAAAGTTGAGAAGCATGGTAGACCCTTTGAGATGAGATTTAATTCTTCTTTCTCTAACCAAAATCTTAACAAAATTGAAGATGTTTTTAAGTCTAACGCTTACTTTTACACACCAGAGATAAAACTGTTACAAGGTCTTATTTTTATTGGTATGTGTTCCAGACACTACGATAGTTTAGACAGACAGACATTGATGTATTTACAAGGTATTAAATTTTTGAATGAGGCTCTAAATGAATGATGAACAGTATGACAAGACCAAACATCTTGTGAAAAGATTGGCAATAGATTTCGATGGAACAATTTGCGAGAATAAAAAGCCTGGGCAGGATTATGCGGATGTGAAACCCCTCCCCGGTGCGATTGAATCCCTCAAGGAATTGAAGGAGATGGGATTTGAAATTATTATTCACACTGCAAGAAATATGGCAACCTGTAACAATAATGTCGGTAAGGTTGTTGCTAGACAGGCTCCCGTGATTATCGAGTGGTGTGAAAAGTATGATTGCCCATACGATGAGTTGGTTTTTGGAAAACCCCACGTTGACTTCTTCATCGACGACAAGTCAATTGAATTTACCGGGTGGGACGAGACAATGAAAAAGTTAAACAAAAAAATTGGAGATATAGTTAATGGTTGATTTTTTCTTCGATACGGCTGATGAAAAGTACGTTGGTGATATTTGGGACAAACTCTCTGATCATGTCGATCCCAGACATGTAAGAGGTATCACAACCAATCCGAACGCTTTTAAGAAAATTAACATGTTTAATCTTTCCGAGTGGGAGGACCAGCTAGTAAAACTCTGCGAAACGGTTACTAACATTCGTAAGGATGATGGTGGTGTTGTATATGTACAGTGTCCAGTTTCTACCATGCACCCAGACTATGCCTTGGACTGGGCAAAACATATCAGTTCTTTCACTGATGGGACTACTAGGTTGGGGCTGAAGATTCCCCCGTTCAAACCCATTCTGGAGAAGGTCAATGAGATCAACCGTCACATGGAAGTTAATGTCACAGGTGTCTCTGATTGTTCTACTGCTCTTAATTGTTTCTCTTATCCTGTTAAGTATGTTAGTATGATTCCGGGACGAATGGAAGAGAAGGGTATTGATGCTAAATCTCATGTTCAGTTTGTGAATCAACGAATGAGTGTTGGTCAAGGTCAGGATATGATCACTGGTAGCATGAGAACTATTGAGGGACTTAGGTGGGTTTCTGAATATGGAACCGTTCCGACTATCGGTTCTAGGGTGTGGGACTTGATTTTTGACGAAATGGGTGTCGAAGAATTTGCTGCCCTAGAGTACAAAGATCAGGATTCTTGGATCAAGTTTTCACCACACATCTCCGATACTAACACTCAACTATCTGTTGATTTCTTTGAACAAATGGATGAGTGCGGAATCGGCGTGTTCGATCAGTTCTTCGATCAGGCATCAAAATGAAAATTTGGATATTGTCCTATGAGAATAGCTTGTCTAGTTAGTGGTCAACCAAGACATGTTGATCAGGGAATAATCGAACTTAAAAAGTTTATGAATGGGATTGATGTTGATTACTTTAATCATCATTGGTTGGATGAATCTGAACATGGTGTAGTTAAGTATTCGGCTAATCGAAGTGATATGTCCGTTTGGTTTACCGAAGAAAAAACTTCGCATGTTATTTTAAACACTTTGAGTCCTAAAAAATATGAGTTCGAAAAGCAAATAAGGTTTGAACCCAAGAGAAATTATGAAACTAGATCACAAACAAAACAAGAACCTTGGGCCTTCATGTCAATGACTTACAGTAGAAAACGGGTATTTCAGTTGTTGGAGTCATATGTAAATGAAAGTTCAAACTCCTACGATTTTGTTTGTTTGACCAGAACTGACATGATGTACCAAAGACAACTCGATACCGATTTTTTCAGTCAATGCGATCCAAATACATTTTATACGTTAAAAGAACCGGGCTCGGGTTGGAATGTGGATTACATAAACGATCCATTTGTGTTTTCATCTTTTGATAACATGAAACATTATTGTTCCTTGTTTGATGATTTTGACAAGCACTGGACTAATGGGATTGATTTCTGCCTACACAGATTGGCTATGGCTCAGATGAAAGAGATAGAAGGAATTCAATTCGATTCAATTCTAAACAAAAGTGACTGGTCTTACATTAGGACTAAATAGATAAACATTAAGGATAAAATATTATGAGTAAACCATTAATTACCCTGTGTATGATTGTGAAAAATGAAGAACATGTGATCAAGAGATGTCTTGAGTCAATTTACAAATACATTGACCGATATGACATCACTGATACAGGTTCTACCGATAAGACAAAAGAAATTATCAAAGAGTTCTTCGAAGAAAAAGGAATCCCCGGCGAAGTCTATGAGATGGAATGGAAAGGGTTTGGTGCGTCCCGCACTCAAGCTTTAAGAAATTGTGACGGTAAGGCTGATTATGCCTGGATGATTGACGCCGATGACACTGTTGATGGTGACTTTGGACCTGCACTTGATCTGATTGCAAAAACTCGGTATAGTTCATATTCTCTTCGAATTGGAAGAGGTCCAAACTTTACATGGTGGCGTAATCAAATCTTCAATACGAATGATGGATGGCACTATGTCGGTGTTCTTCACGAATATGCAAACTGCCCAGAACGTGAAAATAAACAAATGGCCCAACTTAAGGGCGATTATTTCGTTCATGCTCGTACAGAGGGTGCTAGAAATGTAGGAGTTACTACAGAAGAAAAGTACCTTAAGGATGCAGCCACTCTTGAAGACGCTCTACTCAACCCCGATTCGCCTAATTATGAACCAAAAAATGACCGTTATCACTTCTATCTTGCACAGAGTTACTTCGATGCTGGTAAATATGACAAGGCAAAAGAATGGTACATGAAGAGAGCTCAGATGGGTGGATGGGAAGAAGAAGTTTTCTATTCAATCTACCGAGTTGCTATTTGTTCTGGTCTGCTTGAGGAACCGTGGGAGTCTACTCTCATGCACTTTATGATGGCTTGGAATGCTCGCCCATGGCGTGCAGAACCTCTACACCAAATTTCTCGCGTTTTCCGTATGAACGGGAAACCAAGACTTGCATATCTGTATGCCAGCCAGGCTGCGAAAATCGCATTCCCACAACAAGATATTCTCTTCTTAGCCTCTGATATCTATGACTGGATGTGTCTTGATGAACTTTGTTCTACAGCGTTTTATGCTGGTCAGTTCGAGGAGGGTTTGGACGCTTGTAATCGGTTGATCTCATCTGGTAAGGTTCCAGAAGATCAACTCCAACGAGTCAAAGAGAATCGTGACCACTATATCACGGCCATACGAAATCGTGATGAACATATGAAAAACCAACAAGCGATTCAACAGGCTGCTCAAAAAGTTGCTGATGCAGAGTCAAAACCAAAGAAGAACTATAAGAAACGCAAAAAGTGACCCCTCTTTAGTATTATAAATACTAAAAAGGAGGCTCTCATGCCCGCAGGCGAATATGATATTGCAGCAGATCAAGGGAGTACATTTAGGTTTCATGTAACCTATATGGATTCTTCCGAAAATGCAGTTGATCTCGATAACTATACAGCCACCATGCAGGTCAGAAGATCCTTCACCAGTGACAACATTCTACTCACCATAACAGGCGGAACGGTGGATAGAGGTGTCATTGGTGGAGGATCGACTGGTTATTTTACTGGTACTGGAGGAGTTTCTGGTACTGGTGGTGTTATATTGAATGGAAGCACATCTGGTGTCACTGGAACAACTGGTGGAATCTACGTCTCAGTAGATCATGTCACAATGAAGAACATGCCAAGAGGTAGACATTTCTATGATATAGAACTGACTAACTTGGGTGATGACTCTGTGACACGAATACTTAAGGGTAGATTCGAAGTTGATCCAGAGGTAACTAGGTGACAAGAATACAGGTCAACGAAACTGAAACCATTGTTAAACCTACATCTGATAGGAATGTGGTAAAGGTTGTTGATCAAACGAACCCAAATATAGTAAAAACCACATCAACTCGAAATGTAGTTAAGGTTCAAAACGCTTCTGATTCTGAAACGATTGTCAAAACTACATCGACTCGTAATGTCATACAGGTGGTTGATAACACCGTGACGAATATCGTCAAGGTGTCTGGCGTCATTTCTGGTATTGGTTCCGTTGGTCCAAAAGGCGATAAGGGTGATATAGGATCAACTGGTCCTACTGGTGCCACTGGATTGACTGGTATGACTGGTCCTACAGGAGCTACGGGAGCTACTGGTAATACTGGACCGATTGGACCAACAGGTCCGACAGGAGAAAGAGGATTTACTGGTCCAACAGGACCAGAACCAAGTAACGCTGGTAGATTATACACATACGAAAGTGGTATATTTCAATCACCTCCTGATGTTTTTGGTGAGGGGGAGTTTACCGTCGATCTTTCTCTCTGGAAACTTTACGTTTACAAAGAAGATGCTGATGGTTTAGATGCTAGGTACTACTTTGGTGGAACTGCTGCTGCTGCCGCAGATGGTGGTATTCTATACATAAGACCAGAAAAAGGTTCTGGTGAAAACTGGTATACTTATTTCAATAAGAGTTATAACGGTTCATTTTTCACCTACGACATCACAGATGCTGGCGAAGAATTTTCATACACGGTTGGTCACGATTACAAAATACAACTAGTATTAAATGGTACTATAGGTAGAGTAGGTGATATAGGTGAACAGGGACCAACTGGACCTACTGGTCCGACTGGTCCTACTGGTCCTACTGGTCGTATAGGTGAAACTGGTGTAACTGGACCTACTGGACCGACAGGCCCGCAGGGAGATCAAGGTGATGTTGGTGTTACAGGACCAACTGGTCCACAGGGTGTTACGGGATCAACTGGTGAATCTATCGTTAGTGTTGGTATCTCGTATGGCAGATTGATTGTTACCAAGAATACAGGCGAAACACTTGACGCTGGATATGTGGTTGGACCCACAGGTTCGACTGGAAATACAGGGCCTCAGGGTGTTCAAGGCGAGACTGGTTACACTGGTCCAACTGGGCCAACTGGACCTACAGGCCCTCAAGGGGAAAAGGGAGATAAGGGAGACACTGGTGAAGTTGGTGCTACAGGCCCTGCTTTTAGTATCAACGGTGAGACTGGATCATACACGGACTTGAATCCATACACTGGTATTCTTTATGGTGGTATTCTTTCTGGAACCCCCGGCGGAACAACATTTAACATATCTGCCGGTCTGGGTCAGATCGTCGGAATCACGATGGGTCTTGCTGGTGTCACACTGACAA
>Ga0208161_1000763_pt1 | contig 17844 bp, 21 predicted proteins | sample CB_VirMetaG_3_FD_184538 | JGI IMG/M metagenome (GOLD analysis project Ga0208161, IMG submission 184538) | Freshwater to marine saline gradient viral communities from Chesapeake Bay - CB_1508_1S Viral MetaG (SPAdes) (version 4) | ecosystem: Environmental > Aquatic > Marine > Coastal | place: USA...
AGAAGAATGGAAGGAAGCCAAGGCAGGCACAGACGAGGACTTGAAAGAAGGTTACAGTCACTGGCAAGCAAAAGACTTTAAGAAGTACTTTGAGTTTGTAGAGGCAATACTAGCAGACATTGACGCATACAGTAAAACAAAGAAGGCTGTCAAGGTTGCTAGGGTTAAGAAAGCACCTAACAAACAAAAACAGGTTGCTAAAATGAAATACGCCAAGGACAATACAACATACAAGATTGCAAGTGTTGATCCTGTAACGGTTATAGGTGCTACAGAGCTTTATGTGTTTAATGTTAAGACACGTAAGTTAGGCAAGTATGTTGCTGATACTCACATGGGTGTACTAGGTGTTAAAGGTACCACAATAGTTGGATACGATACTAATTTAAGTACACAGAAAACTCTACGTAAACCTGAGAGACAACTACCAGAGTTCATGGATGCTAGTAAAGTAAACAAGCGCAAGTTCTTACAGGGTATCAAGAGTGTTGAAATAGCATTAAATGGGAGGCTAAATTCAGATACAATTCTGTTACATGTGCAATAAATACATGTAACAGGATTTAATGATGGCCACACTAATAGAAAAGCGACAACAAATAGAAAACTACATTAACCTTAGACTAGGTGGTCAAATGGTTGATGTAGAACTAGACAAAGAACACTACGACTTAGCAATTAACAATGCTCTTATACGTTTCAGACAACGTGCTGAAAACTCACAAGAGGAAAGTTATGCGTTTCTTAGCCTAGTTAAAGAACAGCAAGAGTACATACTACCTGATGAAGTACAGCATGTCCGTCAAGTATTTAGACGTGGTATTGGTAGCGTAACAGGTACTACTGCTAGTCAATTTGAACCTTTTGCGAGTGGTTATTTAAACACCTATATGTTGGTCGCTGGTAGAGTAGGCGGTTTATTAAACTATGAACTGTTCACACAATATCAAGAACTAGCAATGCGTATGTTTGGTGGCTTTATCAATTATACATTTGACAGAAGCACTAAGAAACTTACAATTATGCGTAAGATACCTCAGGACGGTGAAGATGTTCTATTGTGGACATACAACTATAAGCCTGATGTAACAATGCTCAATGACCATATGATTTTTCCTTGGGTACAAAGTTATGCTCTAGCAGTGGCAAAACACATGTTAGGCGAAGCAAGAGAAAAGTTTGGTCAGGTTGCTGGACCACAGGGCGGCACTAGTCTAAATGGTGCTAGTCTAAAGGGCGAAGCAAATGCAGAAATGGAACGACTTGAACTAGAAATACAAAACTACTATGCTGGTAATCAGCCAATGTGGTGGGTTCAAGGCTAGACTTCAACTTAGTTTTACTTTATAATATATCTTATGTACAAACACTTAATTGTGTCTGGGTGTTCCTTTACCAAATGGGTATATAAGACATGGCCAGATTATCTAGCTAATAATTTAGGGTGTGAGTTAATTAATTTAGCACACCCTGGATCAGGCAACTACTACATAAGGCGTAGTCTAATAGACCACTTGAGACTGACAAAACCAGATCCATCTGATACATTAGTTATGATAATGTGGTCGGGTATTACTCGTCGTGATGTAGAAGTTAGCGAAGATTTTGTTAACCTTTATAGTGGACTTCAAACTATGAAGTTAATTAATGGTAGTTACTTTGCAATTAGTGGAGGTATGGACGGTAGGTGGCAGTACAATAAGGCAACTAAAACATATTTTGAATGGTTGTATAAACTAACTGATAATAAAGCTCACTGGGCCAATACACTTGATAACTTATTAACTGCTAAAGAGTACTTAGATAAAAACAAGTATACATATTATTTTTTAAGTTATACAGACAACTTTACTACAGACAAAGATTGGTCTGTAGAAGAGCCAAGTGCTAAAGGATGTAGCCCTGGGTATGAAAAAGATTTGATATTAGACGATAATTGGATAACAGAGGACCTTTATTCGTTTGCTAAGTCTAAAGAGCGTGGGTTTTCTACAGATAACTATCATCCTAATACATTGACACATGAACAGTTTTTTAAAGAAGTAATATTACCGAGGTTACAATGATTGTTGGAATAGTAGGTTTAATAGGATCCGGTAAGGATACCATAGCAGATTATTTGGTGAATTTTCATGGTTACAGACGTGACAGTTTTGCTAACACACTTAAAGATGCTGTTAGCGCAATATTTAATTGGGATAGAGATCTTTTGGAAGGACGCACGACAATGGCTCGTCAATGGCGTGAACAAGTTGACGAATGGTGGGCGCAAAGACTAGGTATACCTAATCTCACTCCTAGGTATGTATTACAGCAATGGGGTACAGAAGTTGTTCGTAAGAGTTTTCACGACGATACCTGGATAGCAAGTCTAGAGAACAAGTTGCGTAACAGTAAAGATGACTCAGTCATTACAGACTGTAGATTCCCTAACGAGATTAAAATGATTAAAGGTTTAGGCGGCAAAGTACTGCGTGTTATACGAGGTCCTGAACCTGAGTGGTACGAGGTCGCTAGTCAGGCTAACGGGGGAGACAAGGAAGCACTTGACCTAATGAAAAACTACTATAAAGTTCACATAAGCGAATGGGCATGGGCAGGAGCAAACTTTGACTACACAGTACAAAATAACGGTAGTATAGATCAATTATATGAAGTCGTTAGAAATCTGATAACACCGCGCTAGGACGCCATCCTAGTTTCATATCACTTACTTCTACACCACAGTTTAGACATACACTAACAAGATTACTTTTGTTATTGTTGCCTAAATCTCCATCCACGTGCCAGACCATGATTTGTGCTTTAGTCTTTGATTTGAACCCACACTTTTCGCATTGACTTTTCTTTTTGTAGCCTGCTTTGTGCCACGCTGGAATTCTCGATGGCTCTTTTTTATTGCGTCTAATACAGGTGTCACACCGTGTACGATAGTAAGTTTTGCCCTGTTTTTTATAGTTCACTGCTACTTGATTCTTATTACAGGCCGGACATATTCTACGTTGCATACTCTTATTTAATAGATACCTTTAAAAGGGTAATTAACAAGGACCATTTTAGTTAGAATCAATAAATACTACTAATTAACTTATTGAGGATTACTACGATGGCATTAATTTCACCTGGAGTAGAAGTAACAGTTACCGACGAGAGTAACTATGCGCCAAATCAATTAGGAACTATTCCTTTAATTCTTTTGGCCACAGCACAGGACAAATTAAATCCCTCTGGCTCTACAGCATCAGCAACTACCGCCGCTAACGCAGGTAAACTTGTTGCCGCAACTAGTCAGAGAGAACTTACAACGCTATTCGGTACACCTTCATTTTACAAGACCAGTGCTGGTACACCTATTCATGGTTATGATATTAATGAATATGGATTAATGACAGCGTACAGTCTTTTAGGTGTGTCTAATAGAGTTTATTGTATTAGAGCAAATGTTAACACAGCTCAGTTAGTTGGAACAACAGTGCGTCCTACTGGAAGTCCTACTAATGGAACTTATTGGTTAGATCTGACTGATACGCTTTGGGGTATATTTGAATGGAATAGCTCGACACAGGCTTTTTCAAACAAAACTCCGATCGTTATCACAAGTACTTCTGATCTATCAACAGGTATTCCTAAAACTAGTGTTGGAAATATAGGTGATTACGCAGTAGTTACCACTAATACAAACAACCCAATTTACTATAAAAAATATGATAACAGCTGGGTACTAGTAGGAAGCTCAGGATGGCAAACAGCACATCCAACTATTCAAGCTACCGAATCCAATCCAACTTTAACATCAAGTGAAGCAATTATTATTAATGGCACAACAGTTACTTTAACAGGCACAACTGTAAGTAGTTTGGTCAGTGACATTAACGGTGCTGGAATAACAGGTGTTACAGCCTATAATTCATCAGGCGTATTACACATTTTCGGTACAAGTTTAGCAACATCAGATGGATCAACAGCAGACGGTGCAATTACTATTTCAAATGGCTCAGGCACACCTTTAGCAGATTTAGGTATTACAGCTGACGTGTACTATGTTCCAAGTTTAGTACAGTCCGCTCACACAAGTGTACCACAGTGGAAGGCTAACGACGGTTATCCTAGACCTACAGGGTCTGTCTGGAACAAGACTACTACTGCAAATGCTGGTGCAAGTTTTGATGTAAGTTACTACAGTAGCACATCGGACACATGGACTGCGCTAAGTGCGGCAGTTTACGAGAACGATCAAACTGCTAACAAGAACTTAGATCCTACTGGTGGCGGTAAGAATATTGGTACAGGTAGTGTCTATGTTCAATACGATGTAGTAGAAGATGACACAATGACATATAAATTGTATAAGAGAGCAGCCAGCGGTGCTACAACAGTTACAGGTAGTGTTGCTAACCCTTCATTAACTGCTACAAACGCATTTACTATTCAACAGAGTGTTGCAAATAGTACAACATTAAGTACTGCACAGACAGTTACACTTAGTGGTACAGATGCGGCATCTATGGTTAGTGATATTTTAGCATTAGGTCTAAGCAATGTTACAGCAAGTGTGAATAGTTCTGGAAAAGTTGTTTTATCACACACAGGTGGTGGTGTTTTAGTTCTTAAGAACACTGTTGGTACACCTTTAACAACAGCAGGTATTACTTCAGCTCTTAGCAATGTTAAGGCAGGTAATAACTCTGACTTGATTGTAAGCAACTGGATACCATTAACTTATACAGCAAGTCTGACAGAACCTAGTGCAGATCCTGTAGACGGTACATTATGGTACTACAATGCAGTAGATGACATTGATATTATGATTCATGATGGTACTGATTGGAAGGGTTATCAAACAATTTCAACAGATGCTAGAGGTTACGACTTAACAGATACAGATCCAGAAGGATGTTTAGTCTCAGCGAGCGAACCGTTAACTCAGAGTGATGGCACAGCCTTAGTAAGTGGTGACTTATGGTTAGACTCAAGTGATTTAGAGAACTATCCAAAGCTCTACAGATACGATGCTACAGATGCAGATTGGACATTGATTGATAACAGTGATCAAACGTCAGAAAACGGTATCGTGTTTGCAGATGCACGTTGGGATACAGATGGTACAACAAATCCAATTACTGGCGATTTGCCTTTAATTACAGATTTGTTAACATCTAACTACACAGACTTAGATGCACCTGACGAAAACTTATATCCACGTGGTACATTGTTGTTTAATACACGTAGAAGTGGTTACTTAGTTAAGGAATTCAAGAATGATTACTTTAACGCAGATGACTTCTCAGGTAGCTTACCAACTATTAAAGATGCGTGGGTAAACAAGGCAGGTAATAAGTCAGACGGTTCACCTTACATGGGTAGAAAAGCTGTTAGACAAACAGTTGTTGCCGCTATGAAGTCAGCATTAGATAGCAATACAGAGATCAGAGAAGAGCAACAAGTGTACAACATTATTGCATGCCCTGGTTACGAAGAGCTTACAGCAAACATGGTAAGTCTAAACAACGATAGACGTAATACTGCATTCGTTGTTGCAGACACACCAATGAGATTAGCTCCAAGTGCTACAGAGATCAGTAACTACAACAATAATACTGGTACATGGGCAGGACAAGGCGCAACAGTAAATGATCCATACATTGGCGTATACTACCCATCAGCACAAAGCACAGACTTAACTGGTAGCACTATTGTTGTTCCACCAAGTCACATGGCTTTACGTACAATGATTAGAAGTGACGATGTGAGCTTCCCTTGGTTTGCACCAGCAGGTACAAAACGAGGTTTAGTTGACAATGCAACACAACTAGGTTACGTAGATGCCGCTACTGGTGAATTTATATTGGCAGGTCTTACAGAAGGTGTAAGAGATACACTTTATGAAAACAAGATTAATCCAATTACATTCTTACCAGGTGTTGGTATATTAGTATATGGTCAGAAAACACGTGATCCAAACGCACCAAGTTCACTTGACAGAATTAACGTTGCTCGTTTAATTGTTTACATGAGAAAGAACTTAGATACATTGGCTAAACCATTCGTATTTGAGCCTAACGACAAGTTAACAAGAGACGAAATCAAGCAGTTAGTTGAGCAGTTATGTAACGACTTGGTTGCAAAGAGAGCCTTAAATGACTATGTTGTTGTATGTGATGAAACAAACAACACGCCAGTTAGGATTGATAGAAACGAACTATACGTAGACGTTGCTATTGAGCCAATTAAGGCAGCTGAATTCATCTTTGTTCCTATTAGAATTAAGAACACAGGTGAGATTGCAGGAGCATAATAAAGTACGCATATTTTGAGAGCCATGGTGGCTCTCAAAAATGCAAGTAGTATAGGTAAATACTACTAACAAGGAGATAAACAAATGTCAGTAGCAAGTTTAAACAGATTTACAGTCCCATTAGCTAGTGACCAGTCAGCAAGTACACAAGGCTTATTAATGCCTAAGTTAAAGTATCGCTTTAGGGTGAGCTTTGAAAACTTTGGTGTGTCGACTCCACGTAGTGAATTAACAAAACAAGTTGTAGATTTCGCAAGACCAAGCGTAAGTCAAACACGTATGGAAATTCCAATTTACAACTCAAAAATTTACTTAGGTGGACGACCAACATGGGAACCTACAACTGTCAACTTGCGTGATGATGTCCAGGGTAACGTAGCTAAATTGGTCGGCGAACAAATGCAAAAGCAATTTGATTTTATGGAACAGTCTAGTGCGGCATCAGGTATTGACTACAAGTTTATTACCAGATGTGAAATACTAGATGGTGGTAACGGCGAACAAGTTCAAACCTTAGAAACTTGGGAACTATACGGATGCTTTTTAACACAAGTCAACTATGGCGATGTGGCATACGGTAGTGATGAGCCAGTACAGATCCAGATGCAAATTAGTTTTGACAATGCAATACAAACACCACTTGGTGCTGGTATTGGTACAACAGTAGCCAGAACAATTGGACAAACAATTACAGGTTAATCGTAGTAACACAAGCAGTATAAATTAAGCAGGGTATAAAAACCCTGCTTTTTTTATGGATAAATAATAGTATGGCAAACTCTTTTCTTAAAGCACTAGGCAGTACTACAGCATCTGTTGTAAAAGCAGGCACAGGTATTGATCTTAACGAAAGTTTAGGTAAACAATTTCTAAACTTAGCTGATGCCGCAACTACTGCTGATCACATTAGAGATCAAAGACATGCACAGCGCATGTTTGGTGATAATAATTATGCGTTGGCCCCTAAACATGGCGCACTATTCCATGTTAACATAGAAATAAATCCAGCGTTAAACCCTTTTAGCAACGAACAAAATATAGAATTGGGTATGCTGGCAAAAAATGTTACTTTGCCATCCTTTAATTACGACACTGAAACATTACACGCTTATAATAGAAAAGTTAATGTACAGACAAAGTTAAACTACAGTCCGATAACAATAGAATTTCACGATGACACTTTAAATGTAGTAAAAAACTTTCATGAATTATACCTAAAGCATTACTTTAGAGACATGGATCACGAAAATCCTATGTACGATCCTAAGTATGCAGTATATAACAATAGAACCACTAAGGACTGGGGGTACACACAGGCATCGGACGGACATTTTATTTCACGTATTCATGTATACAGTTTTTCACAAAAAAACTTTACACATTATGTCATTGAAAATCCACTGATACAGAGTTTTAATCATGGTAAACATGACTATAGTGGCGAAAATTTCCTTTCAAGTACAATGACCGTTGTTCCAGAAGCAGTAAGGTACATAGGAGAAGGTACAGTAAGTTCTGATCAGGTTAGAGGTTTCGGAATAATACACTACGACACAACACCAAGCCCATTACAGGCTTTGGGTGGTAGAGATACAATCATAGGAAAAGGTGGATTATTTAACACTATAGGTGGTATAGGAGATCAAATATCAAAGGGCAACTTCTTAGGTGCGGCTTTAAACGCATTTAGAGCAAGAGAAACTTTTAAAAACGCAGATCTAAAGAAAACAGCTTTAAGAGATATAACAACAGTTGCTACTGATGTAGTTAGAGGTAATAATACACAAGGTAAGTTCTTCTTTCCTACAGTTGGTAACCTAGTAAACAAATTTGGCACTAGTCAGGCTAAGACAGTGTCCTCCGCTCCTATAACAAGTGATGTTACATCTTCTAGTATAGCGTCAAGGAATGTCGCAAACACAAATAATACAATAGTTAACAAAAATACTCAAGAAACTTTAGTTTCCCAGGTGAATTTGGGACAGTCAATTAACAGCATACCTACTTCAGGAAGGACAGGATAATCAATGGGACCTAGTAATGTACCAGATACAATGACAGAGTCAAGTGTATCCTATTTCAAAAACTATTTCGTTTCACAAGGGTTTATATCAGATAATCAATACGAAGTGCTAGTTGGCTTACTACAAAAAAGAACAAAAAATACAAAGTCAGCATACTTTCTTGCTGGCGCACTTATACAAGGTGCTAATCAACAAGATTTAACAATGAATGAGATAATAGAATTCGTAAGAATATCTCCCGACCAAGAAATAGATCCTTTTTTAGCGTTTTTTCTTAATAACACAAGGATAGGTACTAGTTATCTAGGTGTCAGCAACAAAAATATTCAAAATAACTACGTACTTAGAACAATTTTAACATGAGCAAATATGCTCAAGGTAAATTCCAACCTAGCAATCCAGAAAAATATTTAGGTAGACAGTTGCCTACATATAGAAGTGGATGGGAACAACGTTTTATGATGTTCTGTGACACTAATCCTAGTGTATTAAGTTGGGCAAGTGAGCCTGTAAAAATTCCTTATTTTAATCCTGTTAAGAATAAACAATCAGTTTACATTCCTGACTTCTTAATAGAGTATGTAGACAAAAATAGACGCAACCACAAAGAGCTTATAGAAATAAAACCTCGTAATCAAACATTACTAGAAAAAACACGCAGTCAGCGTAATAAAGTGGCATGGGTAATAAACCAAGCAAAGTGGCAAGCCGCTGAAAATTGGTGTAAGCAATACGGTATCGCATTACGTATACTAGGCGAAAACGAATTGTTCCACAACCCCAAGAATAAATAGGTGCTATATGTTTCTAGGTAAAAATGATATATCTTTAGTTGAAGAACGCACCTACAATGCATGGCGCGGTGATTCTTGGCCTAGCTATCAGGAAGTTTTACAAGGTGTAGAAGTTTATGAGGATATACACCATGAAATAACACAACTTGTTAACAACTATTGGGATCAAAAGAAACCGTTATTTATAGAACAACTTGAAATGATGGTTACCTATGGATGCACCTTAAAGTGTACATCATGTACTAACTTTTCAGATTATCAAAACCACTCTAGAGGAAATGTGCGTTGGAAAGATGCACGATTACATTTAAATAGACTGCTACAACACAAGGTTAACGTTGAAAAACTACTATTAATGGGCGGAGAACCTTTTTTAAATAAAGATTTCCCAAATTGGATAGACGGATTAAGAACTGAATTTCCAGACATAAAACTTATGATATTAACTAACGGTCATTTAGTCATGCGAAACAAATGGATAATTGACTCCATGAGAAAGTATGGGAACATTTGGTTAAAGTTTTCTAATCATATGCCAGGGGCTGAGTGGTTTGAAGATAGTGTACAACTTATTAGGAATAACTTTGACTGGGAAGTACAATCTCATCCGTTTCCCAATGAGTACCAACGGTTCCAAGATAGAGTAGTAGTTTATAAAGATGATAAAGGCAATAGGTTTGAAATAGCAAACTATGACTCATATCAGCTAATGGTAAAAGGTACATTTGGCAACTTAAAACCCTGGAAAAACGACCCTGCTAAGGCTTATAAAAGATGTATGCAACCCACACAAGTATCATTTAATGACGGGATATTGTTTAAATGTACAATGAACTGGAATCTTCAACATGCCCTAGCTAATCACAATCAGGCTGATGACAAAGATTGGGACGGGTATATATTTAATGGGGTAAATGTTCATGACTGCACTGCGGATCAATTAAATAATTTTATATCAAATATAGGAAAACCCCATAAGATTTGTGGTATGTGCCCAAGTGATGATCAATCTGATAGTGAAACTTACATAGATCACTATGCAAATACTACAAGTAAGATAAAGTTCTTAAAATATGACAAAGAAACTAGAAGAAATATTTAATATAGTAAACGAGGACGAGACTGAGGAACAAGCAAAAGAGTCTATCCCTGTTAAAAAAGAGTTTATTCAAGAAGTTGACACAGCCATTGATAAAATCGACGGCGCTCTTCCCAGAGTTAGGGACTTAGACGACACAAGTGATAGAGAACTTGACGAACTAGCAGACTTGGCAACAGAGAAGTTTCAGGATCTTATGGATCTTGGTATGAATGTTGACAGTCGTTTTAGTGGTAACATATTCCAAACAGCGAGTCAGTTACTAGGACATGCTATCACTGCTAAACAGGCTAAGTTAGATCGTAAACTAAGAACCGTTGACTTACAGATTAAAAAATTACGTTTAGATAAGCAGAGTCAGAAGGATGGAACCAATGACGAAGCAGAGATCGAGGGCAAAGGAGTGGTGCTAGATAGGAACGCATTGCTACAAGAAATCCTCAAGAACAAGCAATAAAACTTATTATTAATTGCTAAATATAGTATATTAGGACCTATTACCATGAAAACATTTGTAGAATACTTAACAGAGGCCGCTGATAAAACATACGATTTTAAAATCAAAATGTGTTGCGAGCCTGACAAAGACACTTTAAATGCTATGGAGAATGTTTTAAAAGCATACGACATGGCATCAATGAGCAAACCTAAAAGATTACCAATTAAAGAGCATCCTGGTGAGTTTCCTAACAGAGGACCTATCGAAGTTCATGTTATTGAAGCCAGTGTTAAGATGCCTGTAACTCCACCACAAATCAAAGAGATGATGAAGCAACGTGCTGGTATTAATGAAGCAGATATTTTAGTATATACTAAAGGACAGGATGAGTCCTATGTTGCTGATCAGGGTGCTAAAACAGACGATGCTCTACTTGAGAAAGACTTAGAAAAGTCTGACAACAGCGAACATGGTACAGAAAAACACAAGAACAGTATGCTAAAAGACCTACAGTCTATTAAGCAAGAGTATGCAGATCCTAACACAGAAAAAGGTAAAACTACAAATGACCTTCCAATGGGTGACCAAAGTCCTGTAGGATCTACACAAAACAAAAAACCAGAGCCTAAGAGCTCAGCAAGATAAGGGTAAGACAATGGATATTAAAGACATCTTAGAAAAATTAGACGAAGCAGATGGCGTTCGTGCAGATAAAAAAGGTAAAGTTGATAAGTCAGAAAAGAAACATTACCATTGCAAACTTACAAAAGACGGCGAGACCAAAGGTGTTCGCATGGTCAAAGACGAAGACGAGTCCGAAGATGATCTTAAAGCAAGATGCAAGCGTGAGAACATGGGCTGGAAGTTAGAGAGCATGAGAAAACTTGACGAGTCAGTAGACTTAGATGAGTCCGTAGATGAAAGTTGCGGTAGCCCACACGGCAAGAAAAAGATGTCTGAAGATGAAGTTGAAGAAAGAAAACTTACTAAAGACGAAATGTCTGACAGAGAAGACTACGTTAAAGGTATGAAGAAAAACAAGAAAGATTTTAAAAAGCGTTACGGTAAAGATGCAGAATCCGTAATGTACGCAACAGCAACAAAAATGGCCAAAGAAGGCTTAAACGAAAGCGAGGAGAAAAACGTGAGCGATAAGCAAGAAAACGTCCAAGCCGAGGAGAGAAAAGAAGACCTTACTTGGTTAGAGGATATTAAGAGACTAGCAGGTTTAGAAAACACATACGCTAATAGTGTAGACGCTATGAAAGAGTATAAGGTTGATGAGTCTGTAGAACAAGAAGCAGAAGTTATTACTGAATCAGCAGAACAGATTGATGAAGGCGATGGTATCTATCATCCATGCACAAAGTCATTTAAGCATGCTAAGTTTGGTGAAGGTACAGTATTACACGGTGAGCATACACTAAGCGAGTCAGGTGAAGTATCACACTACGATGCTAAATTTGTAAGAGAAGATGGTTCTAAGTTTATTGTTAGAAACATTCCTGTTCGTAACATGATCGATCCTGTAGTCGAAAGCCACATGCACAAGAAAAAGAAAAGTAATGAAGACGTTACTGAAGAAGAACAAGTAGACGAAGGTGGTTACAAGTCTGATAAAGAGATATGGGACGATACCCCAGCCGCTAAAGTAAGTGATGCTATGGTAAAAGGTGGCAAGTATGTTAAAGGTGTCGTAGACAAAGTTAAAGACGTTGTTACATCACCATTTAAGAAAGACGAGTCAGTTGAAATGGAAGGCAAGAAAAAATATGATCACGATGGAGATGGCGACATCGACAGTGATGATTATATGGCTCACAGAGACATGGTAATTAAGCGTGAAATTGCTAAGAAGAAAGGCGAAGTTGAAGAAGGTCTAGCAGAACTTGCTGACTTGATGGCACTTGCTGGTGTAAAAGGCAAAGTAGAATTAGACGAACTTGCTAATGAGCCAGGACAAGGCACAGAAGAGACAACAACCTACAGCGTGTCAGATGTAGTGGACCAAGGCAACGATTTACATGCTAAGTCAAAGCAACATGCAGATAAAGCAAAATTAGGCGATAACCCAATGGCTACTGAAGAAGTAGACGTATTAGAAGGCAAACTTTGGAAAGCATATCAAGCAGAACTAGAAGGCGTTAAAAAATGAAAAAACTAGCAGAATATTTCGCAGAGTCCGAACAAGGTAGCAAAAGACCTGTAGTAGGCGATACTGTTGATATCGTTGTAAACGAAGAACTTGCTATTGAAGCGGGTGTGTTAGAGTCTACTGAGGACAAACTTGTTCTTGAATATGACGAGCGTGGAATATCACTGCTAGAAGCACTAGACCTAGTTGAAGGATTCAACCCTGATAGTTTTGAAGGCGAAAACGACGACTTTGGTTTAGGAACATTACGCTATAAAGCAATGGTTGATGACAACGGTAGAGTACAAGTAATACACGACTCTATCACTGTTGAAACTGGTGGTCCTAATAGCCCTGAAGAGTTTAGAGAGCTGAGCGACGAAGATCAAATCTACGCATTAGAAGCCGCACAAGAACATGCTGAAGAGACTTGGAACGAACGTGATGACAAGTATGCACATGGTGAAAGTGTTGAGAAGGAAAGTGCCTATGTAGGTGTAGACAAGATGCCTAAGCGTAGCCAAGCAGAAGCAATGGCAGATGCTGATGATAGATTTACAGATTTGCTTAATAAATTGTTAGGTAAAAAGCCTACAGTAAGCACAAAGCCAGTTAAAGAAGATGGCGACGAGAAATTTACCGATAAAGAAATTAAGATGGCTTTTGGTATTTTAAACGATCCTAGGTTTAAAGGCGGTAATATGACAGAGATCGTTAGACGCATTGACGCAATCGCTGACGGACTTAGCGATCATCCTAGTGTTAAAAAAGCACTACAGCGTACAAACGAAGATATCACTGACGAAGCAAAATACCAGGGTCGTGAAGTTAAACTTGGTAAGCCAATGAGTGGTGATGTAGCCAAGTACAAAGTATATGTAAAAGACAAAAAGACAGGCAACGTTAAGAAAGTTAACTTTGGTGACAAGAATATGGAAATCAAACGTGACGATCCTAAGCGTAGAAAATCATTCAGAGCTAGACACGGTTGTGGTACTAGCAAAGCAAGCGACAGAACTAAGGCACGTTATTGGTCCTGCCGTATGTGGTCTAATAAGCCAGTTAGCAAAATCGTATAAAAATGAGATCTAAAGACTTTATTACTGAGGTTAAGAAAGGTAAGATTTCTAGTTACCAGGAGAAAGCAATCTCTGGTGCTCAGACATTTCCACAGATAGATCAAGGTTATGGTCTTTATAGATTTGGACTAGCGATGGCTAGTAGTCCCGAAGATAACGGCAGTAATGGCGTTCACGAACTAAACAACAGACCTGTAACATTGTGTTACAGTAAAGCAGAAGAAGATATTATTAAAAAGGCTTTAAAGAAACTGGGTCTAAGGTCAAAGCAAATGACTAGTCCTGGTAGTCAAGAACCTAGCGACACACAAAAAGTAAGCCCAATGCCAGCACGTGGCGCAGTAAAAAGGAAAGGCAAGTGAGAGCAAAAGAGTTTTTGTATGAAGACGAGGGTACTAAGTTAACACCTGAGCAACTTAAAGCCGCTATAGAAAATAATCAAGCACCTAAAGTGGTAGATGCCAGTTGGTCACGTTATGATAATAGCTTTGGTGATTTAGTATCAATGGGTTTTATGACTAAAGAGTCAGATCCTATAAGTGGTTCAGACTTCCTAGTAACACAAACATATACAGGTCCAGGACCTGTAACACTCGTACACAGTGATGGCAGAGAAGAAGTAATCAACAATGGTTGGAAATCAGAGACAGAGGTTGATTACTCATGAGAGCAAGAGAATTTTTAATAGAAAGACAACAACCTGCTGAAGCCAATGTCTCTTCGCTAAAAGCACAATTGGCTGGTAAAATTAAAGAATTACCAACAGATGCCGCTTCTATGCGCTTACTACATGAGATAGAAGATTTATTAAACACAGTAGGTGCCGCAAGTAGAAGTGAGTATGTTGATGATCAGCTAACACAAATCAACGATCCAGATGTTAACTCCGCTAGAAAACTTATAGCAAGATTTGTTTTAAGTCTAGAGGCCAACCCTAAAGATAGACAAGCGTTGATGACAGCGTGGAAAGCAGATAAACTCGTTAATATTAAAAAAATGTTGACCCCTGGACAACATACTATATCTGACTTAATTATTGGGTATGATTCCAATCCTGCAATTAAAGAAATTACTGATGGACTAGCTGGAGTTGCTGACTATGGTCTAGGTAAAGGTGAGTTTTTGCTAAGTGTTTTTAGTAAAAAAATTAGCAAGGCTTCTAAAGGAGACTTACTCATTAAAGGAGTAGGAACGTTAGAAGTTAAAACACAAGACGCTAGGGCTGCTAGATTTGGAGATCAACAAGTTAGAGTAACCAACCAATATATTCCAGCAGTTAATAAGTTTACTGAAGTGTTTAATGATGAAATTACACAACTAAACGTTAATACAAAAACCGGAATAAACATAGATAATCTTAGCAGAATCTATGACACATCAGATACAAAAAAGAGAACACAATTTAAGAAAATTTTGAATACAGTAATCGCCAATATATTTCCAAAGTCACCTGAATACGTAGGTGCCATTGTAGACAACATAATGGCAGGAAATGTTAGTCAAGCAAAACAAAAATATGCACAAGCAGGACTAAACAACTATATTGCACAAAAAGATGATGTTGGTATTCTTTATTTTAATCTTAGTAACGATCCGTTTACTGTTACATTCTTTAATGATAACCAATCATTGAATCAGGGCGGTTTACGTTTACATATATCAACAGCGTATCCTATATCTACAGATCCTCAGAGAGCGGCATACCCACAAACAGCTATTACTCAAACATCTAGACCCGAGGAACAATGATGAGAGCGACAGACTTAATAAGAAGTATATTAGATATTATTGATGGTGTAGATCAACCACAAGAGCCTGAAGTTGCTATTATTGACTTACAAGAGCCAGAAGAGTTACCTACACTAAACCATGAACCTGACATAGAAGGCACACCATGTGGTGATGGTCCTGAGCCAGGCGAACCAGTAGCAAACAGATTTAAATCAATCTATGACATGTTAGCACAAGAGAAACCAGTACCCTGGGCATCAAGCCCCAATCCTACAGTAGCAGACATCGATGCTGTTACAGTAGATGCAGGTGGTGGTCACAACGGTCCTAAGCATGTTGAGGATATTCGAGGGGAACACGGAAGGTTATACGGAGGCAATTAATGTTATTGCATGAACTGTTTACCGAATCGTGGTCAAAAAAATACAAAAGGAGTATAGATTGTAGTAATCCCAAGGGGTTCAGCCAGAAGGCGCATTGTGCGGGCAGAAAGGCAAGAAAAGCCGGTAAGAAAACGAAATCTAAATCTCCCTATTAACAATTAGGAGATAAAAATGGCTGGAGTTAAATCCCAGAAAGGCGGAGCAAGTTTAGTCCGCTATAGATACTTAGACGAGAAACAGGTTAAACCTGTAAAATATGTAGGTGAACACGGACGTTATATGGCAGGTTCAGTAGGTGCGGAATTCGAACTTATATGTGATGATAACGGTAAACCCGTTCCGTTTAGCCGTATAGGTAGTTTAGGTAAAATTATAAACAAATCTTTACATAAAAAATAATGAACTTAGAAGAACTTAAAGCACTCGCAGGTATTACAGAAAAAAAGTCTTGTATGGGCATGGAAAACATGAGCTATACAGGTACTGAGAAGGCACAAATAATGCGCAAAAAGAACATTAAGCCTGGTACTGAAGAGTGGTTTAAGTTATGGTTCTCAAAGCCGTACTTGACTGGTGAAAAACCAACAGACTAAGTAATACTATGCGACACTACGAGTTCATCAGAGAATATAGCCGAGACAAAACAGTCCAAAACTGGGGCAAAAAAATTGCCGCCAGGATTGAACAAGACCGTACATTAAAATCTAATTTTAAAGATATAAAAGAACCAGAACAAATTGCTAAGTTTGTTGCTGATTTTGTTATTGAGCCACTTGAACGAGCAGACCCTACTAAAAACAAACAATATGTACAAAACTTAATTAAGTTTTATATTGCTGGCGAACAGTTAGAAGATTTAACGAGTACTGCTGTAGAATACTTGACTAAGTTCCATAAACTTAAAGCAAAGAAGATGATACCGTCGCCACGTAATGATATCAATCGTTATGCGGACTTTGCTGATTTTGCAAGTGTTATTGATGAGTATCCTGATCTTGAAGAAAAAGAAAGCATGCCCAAGGGCGAGGCTAAAGAAGTCTACAAAGATGCTAATGTCCGTGTTATAATGCCTGAAGACAAAGAAGCGGCTTGTTACTATGGGCAAGGAACACGTTGGTGTACAGCGGCTACCAAAGGACAAAACCTGTTTGACTATTATAATAAAGACGGCCCTATGTACATACTGATACCTACCAAACCACAATACAACGGAGAGAAATATCAGATACATACAGCATCTAGACAGTTTATGAACCAAACGGATGAGCGAGCGAACCCTCACAAAATAATAGATCGTTTTGGAGAGAACTTCAAAGCCTGGTTGTTCAACACAGTTCCTGATTTTGAAAAGTTTTTTCAAGAAGTAGAATTTTTCCCTGACGATGCCAAATTGGAATCTGCTTGGCAAGACATAGGAAAAATAGTTAATGCCCTGCTTTCTTCTAACTCAATCGCAAACGATCAGGCAAGTAGTATACGTGAAGTTGCTGAAATGTCAGCAGATGAGATCAGAGGTCTAGCGTTTCAATATCAGGATTATGATGGGTCAGAAGAAGTGCCTATGCTTACTGATTTAGCAACTGTTTATTCCTGGGCCGTTGACCGCAAGTTCACTGGCGCCTATCTCAAGGGCAACGAGGAAGAACTGCTGTACGACATACAGGCAATAAAAGTTCGTTATAAAGACGGTAATTTCACAGTAAGATAAAGGTTGACAAATGCGATACTACGAGTTCATCAGAGAATACAGCCGAGACAAGACAGTCGAAAACTGGGGTAAAAAGATGTGGGATCGCATCAGTAAGGATAGAGAGGCACCACAAGACGTTACTGACCCAGAACAACAAAAGGAATTAATCGCATCCT
>Ga0208161_1000743_pt1 | contig 17780 bp, 17 predicted proteins | sample CB_VirMetaG_3_FD_184538 | JGI IMG/M metagenome (GOLD analysis project Ga0208161, IMG submission 184538) | Freshwater to marine saline gradient viral communities from Chesapeake Bay - CB_1508_1S Viral MetaG (SPAdes) (version 4) | ecosystem: Environmental > Aquatic > Marine > Coastal | place: USA...
TAGTACTACTTAAGGTAAAGAACCATGAGCTGTAATTATAAATACAGAGTTATTAGTAGCATTACTTCTATCATAAATCATATATTCAATATAATTTCCACTGTGCAACGTTGTTGAATTATAATTAACAGGATTTGAAGTTATTGAATCATAATTCCCAGGTATTAAATTACCACCAATTGGTTCAATTACATCTATAGTGCTTGATGTATTATTAATTATTTTAAAGAAAACTGATTCATTTAATCCAAACTCTTCTGAATCTAAACGGCTGTAGGAATGTTCAGGGATACTACCACCTTCATTAATACAAGGTAAAAATATTGTGGTAACATTGCTGGTTGATCCAACTACTACAATTTGTGGTGATTGATATATGTTTTGTCGTGGATCTATTAATGGATCATAATCCCAATAAAAATTTGTTGATGGAACATATCCTTCAACTACCTGTTCAACCGTATCTCCATTATTAAAATCCACTTTGGAAAGTCCTGGAATTTTGGGGTAATTACCAAGTACACCATTTACATTTACAGCTCGAGTGTCTAATTCAGTTACTCCATCTAACTGTAAAAAGGAATAAGCAAGACGGAAAGGTGCTGTGTAAATATTGTTTAGTCGTGATGATCGAATAGCAAGGGGTGCTTCATTTAATGTTCTATCAGTTGTTTCTCGCGTACTTTCGTAAGGAATGTTTGGAACACCGCTTATACCATATGTTCCAACTCTAAAGAGTAAGTCGCATGGGGTACGTTCTGCAGAAAACCATCTTCGTGCATTAATCGCTTCAATTTCAGCTCCCGTTCGAATATCAGTACTAAAGGCATACCGACCGTTAAATTTTAAAGAACCAAGAGATTGATAAGTGTTAGTAATAGTTCCAGCTGTACTATCAAAATTCTCATCCTGTATAACAATTTGACTATTTGGTCCTTTCACTTCTAAATTTTCAACAACAGTAGCTTCTTTTTGTGTTGGAGTATAAATAAATGTTGTTGTTGGCATATTCTTTTTATAATAGTAATTAATTTATTCTTTGTCTCTTAATATCTGGTTCGGTATTTGTAAACTTCTTAAAACGTAATAATATACACACTTCACCATCTAAATTGATTAACTGTCCCATTAAGTTTCTAAATTGGAAAGTCATTTCATACCGAGTTGAGGGATCAATTTCGTAGTCGTGATCATATGTAAATTCGGTAAAAGTGTAAGCACCAGAATTGTTACAAGGAACAATACATAAAGCTTGCTGCAATTCATTTTTGGTGGTTAACATAGGTCTTCGTACAAGGTTGGAACAAAGTGCCCAGGTTAGTCCAGGTTGAGTAATAGCAAGCGGAGATCTCCCAATGTATGCAGCTGCATTACCGGTTTCTGGACTCTGTGTTAAGTTAGGTGCAGAAGAGTCACAAATTTTGGGGACGTTAAACGAAATGGAATTGGTTGAAAGAAATGAATCAGATAGTGTAAGTGGAGTTGAAGTAACATTATATTCAACAATTCCGCTATAGTACGGTTCATCTGATAACCCGTAGAAACCTAGAGTTTTGTTTGTTGATCTGAGGAGAGGTGTCAACGGTGACTCATAAGACGGCCAAAGTGTTAAAACAATAATGCCATAATAAGACGGAAGGGGTTGTGTAGCAGGATCGGCATTAGGATCAAAAACGTAAGTTGAATCGTAATTTCCTAACGCATCACTTGCATAATATAGTGCAACTTGATTATTTACAACAAATTCTCCCTGTCTAAATGAATAATCTATTGTTTCATCATGCGTGTATTGTTGTATACCCAAGTTTACTTTACCTGCAGAATCAATAGTCATGTAAGGAGAAATGTTTAAAGTGGTTGGAAAAGTTAGCGGGAGAGATACGGCAGGGAATTCAATAGAAACAGAAGTTCCTGTGTAAGAAGCAGGAGTATAATCTTCGCCAGGTGCTTGAGGAAACAAAGGAACTAAATTTCGAACGTTTACATCAAATATCTTAGGAAAAAGAGTGAATTCATACTCTTGAGCAGGTATTGAAAAATCTCTAACTTTAACAGTTAAATTCTGAGAATTAGGAGAAGATTCATGAATCCAATTGATTGTCGTTGTTTCATGATACTTTTTATTTGCATCCCCAGAAAATCCAATAAGAGTATTAAAATTATCCTCAGCTTGTTCACTATCTTCTCCACCAATGTATGAAGGAATAATGTGCATCACAAGATGTGTCCCCGCCCCCGGAGGACTTTCTAGGTACTGACCAACTAAATTAGATTGATACTTTACTGAAAAAATACTATTTTGATTATAAGTGGCAACATATTCCTGTCGAAACAAATCAGTATCTGAAGCTGTATCAGTAGTATCTGCTTCCATAAAAACCGTATAACGTTTGGTTTCTTCATCATATTCAAGTCTTGGATAGACTTGTATTTCAGCATTCAATAAATAATTTGGTCCTTGAAGAAGTATATAATTGGGAGATGCTGGTGTAAGAGGATACTTATTATTTGTACTCATACCCCAATTACGTTTTCCAGTTCTTAAAGCTTCATTTATTTCACTAAGTGTGTACGTTCCTTCAGGTATTTCATACATGATGTTTTGTTTAACAAGACGTCTTGTATAATCTTCAAATGTTGGTTCGGGGGATGGAGTGTATCTAGCAACAACAGAAGTATAGAGAACATCAAAATAAAATTTATTGTTATCGCTTGTGATAACAGTTTTGTAGAATAAATTAAAATCTGCGTTTGGATTACCCACAATACTGGGTTTATTAAAAACTGAAATATCAGCATATGGTTTAGCTCTATTTACTTCAGTAGTAAAAGAGTTCTGATCATATATTCCTTCAGGGAATGTAAAGTGAACAGATGCAGCTTCATAATCTGAATATCCTAGATCTGTTAAAGTTGTACTAGCCATATCGTAAAGATAAAGCGATGAAGAGGAATCGAAATATAGAATATTATTCGTTGCGTTAATGGAAGCAGAAGAAACTCCTTTAATGGAAATTTGAGAAACAGCAACGGTATCAAACTGATCAGATAATCGTTCATTGTTTGCAAGTTTTATAGTAAAGTCTGAACTTGTCCCACGAACACGATCTTCAGAATTAATTAAAACCTCTTGAATAATGGAAGTCATATTTTACTACTTTAACAATATTTTTTATTTAGATACAAAAATTTCACCATCACGAACAGTCATAGTAACATAATGAATAAGAAAAGTATCAACACAAATTAAACCAGAATTTGATGTTTTAACTAAATTATAATTATCAGCTCGTGTAGCATAATCAGAATTAAAATTAAATTCTAGGAAAGCCTGAGAGGCTTCAACAGGGTGAGTAGACTTTGAAGTAAGTGTATGAATATTGTTTAAAGAAGTACACATCATAAAAGAACCATCATTTGCTTCATTTTCCTCATCAATAGCAGAATATAGTAATAATGTGTCTTGATCTTCAAACGTTGTATCATTTGCATATACTACAGTATCATAATATACAGTCAAAACATCATCAGCGGAAATAATTCCCCGAAACTTAGCACCCGATGATACTTTTAGAAAATAAACGACATCATTAAGATATCCCCAACCAATCGAATTTTGTGATCCATGAGTAATGTTTCCTTCTAGAGTTAATTTCACATAATAAGCTTTAGTAGCAGCAGGATCTGTATCAGGATCAGTAGGGTCTATTAGTGTTCCATCTTTTCTAAAAAATTGAATGCTTTCAACAGAAGTTTCGTAATCGGTAAATAATGTTCGAAGTGTAGAAAAATTTCTAAAAGACAAGTTGCTTTGTTGACGTCGTGTAATATCACCATCCACAACATTCTTGTATTCATTGTAAGCATCCTGAAAAGTAGTGACAGGAACTCGTGGATAGAAGTCTCCACTTATCTTATACTGATACCTAAAATCATCTTGAAGAGGACATAGGAAATCAGTGTAAGATGTAATTATTCCGGGTGATGGCGTGCCTGGAGCTTGTAGAGGACGAATAGTTCGAGCAATAGAAAGTATGGATTTACAACGTTGAACAGATCGATTAATGGGTATAGTTTTTTGCCCTTGCAAATTATTAACAAATGAGCGAGAAATAACTGAAGATACAAACTCTATTGTAAACCCCTTGCGTTCAACGTTGTCATTATAGTCTTGCATAAAAGAATCGGTAGTTTCAACTTCATCATACACTGTTTTTACTCTTTTCAGGGAAAATGAAGGTGTAGAATCTGTACGAAGTATATTTTGGAAATAGTGAGTATCTCCGTTCATCTGAAGAACATCTTGCATTGAAGCCAATTTAAAATCGATTAAAAGTCCACCCATAGTACTTAGTCTAAGAATTTTGCTAACATTAAAAAATCCTAGAAGTTCATATGCGGGTATTTCCATAGAGTATGCCGTACCAGCAGTTGTCTGTTTTAGAGATCGAAACTCATTATAACGTCCGGTTACATTGATTGAGTTAGAACTTTGTGTTTCATTATCAGTATACTTTCTCTGCGTTAGATTATGAAGGTAGCCCACGGTTTGAGCTTGATCCAAATGTTCAATAATAACACCACTAGTTGTTTTAAGAGTAATTTCACTAAACAAAAATGGAATCAAGTAATCACTTGCTCTAGCAGGTTCACGATTTTGGATATTAACTTCAGCGTTTAGTTTTATACTTCGTAGATCAACAAAAGATGTAGTATTCAGTACAAAAGAAAACGTTTCACCCTGTAGAAATTCAGTTCGAGGGTGTCTGATCACCGTTTTGTATCGATTCAAAACAACATCAGAGTAAGATGAATCTGTAGGATTTAAATATGTAAGCTGTAAAGGTTTACCCATAATTTATTAACTAGTAAACATTTTTTAATCAGATACCAAGATGTGCAATGTTTGTTCTAAGGTTTTAAAATCTAAACCATCATCATCATTATTAGGTTCTAAACTAGAAAAAGAAGGTAACGAACTTAGTGAAGTGTTGGAATCTGCATCATCATCTTTATTCTCTTCAGTTTCAAGATGAACACCATCCTGTAAATAGCTTTGTTTATGTTCATCTTCATGTCTATCTTCATGTTCATCATCTTCATGTCCATGTCTATGTTCTGGCTCTTCAATATCAAAGTATAATTTAAAACAAGGTGTATCTAGACCGCAATCACTTTTTCGATTTTTTAAAAATTTAAATACTTTTTGTAAAATCAAAGCACAAACAGTTAGAAAAGTTGCAATGGAAATACTATTCATTTTACTACTATTAATATATATTTTACGCTTCAACCACATCCTTGAGAAACTTTGCATCATCAACCAAATCTGTAACATTTTTAATTGCTTTCTGAGCTACACGCTTTCCTACAACCTTACCGACACGTGCAGCTTTTCTTACAACTCCCCTTTTAGTAGGCTTTGAAAGATATTTCTTTCCACTCTTTCTGAGTTTTTTCACTCCTACTCGTAGACCCTTCTTAGCCTTTCTCTTTAGCTTGCTAAATAAACTCATTTTTATTAATTAACAAACATTTTTTGAGCTATGAATTTTTTAAACTATAAATAGAATACGGACGAGCAGATAAACTCCTCGGAGCAGATGATAATTTAACCCATGCTTTGGTAGAAAAGGGGAGTTTGGATTGAACACTATCAGCATACACTGCACGAGGTAATCCCAAAGGGAATTTCTTATATTCTTTAGTTGGAAGATTTAATAGTTTTGGAGCAAGCAAATGTTGACTTTTTCTTAAGTGACTCTTACGAAACTTGGACTTACGCATTTTTTAATATATAACAAAGAATTTATTCATCATCACAGAAAAGAGTGCGAACACAAGAAGGAGAAGAACTACTACTACTATCTTCTTCCTCAAAAAGAAGGAACTTCCTCCTTTTGAGAGGGCGAGTATGGTTGAGTTGAAACTCAGGCCTTTGCTTGAATGCACACACAGCATTAGGAAAACGTACCACACCAATTTTGTTTGGAGGTGTTGAAAATAGATCACTGTGTGGACCAATAATACTAACCTTTGATTTTCTACCTCTTTTTTCATGCGGTAAATCCTGCGGTTCACTCATTCGTTTATTCATGGCAGTTATGGCTCGTGTCGTTGGTGTGAAAAACCATTCATACGTATACGGCTTTTCAATCGTTGGTGGTGGAGAAGGTGGGAATGAAATTACAGTAGAATACTCGTCTTCAGATTCGTCACTTCTTGAGTGATTACTCTCCTCTTGACTCATCAAATCAAACAAGTCACAAATCTCCTCCACACTAAACAACTCAGTACTCATATCGTCATCATCATCATGTGATGATCTACTTGAGAACATGTTTTTTTTGAAAAATGGTTAAGAACATCTACGATGATTCAACCAATCATATTTTGTTTGTAAACAGATTTATAACCAATCATATTTAACCAATAAGATCTTTTTTGTTATCTCATTTTTCAAAATTTCGTTCTACAACGTGTGCTACTTAACCGTTACAAAATGAACTTTCTTGCTCTTGATTTGTTTGATTTAAATGCTGAAGATTTTGATCAGGAGAATAATGAAGATGTGGAAGTGGAAAACTTACCTGAAGGAGCTTTTATTCAACCTTTTTTTGGAAATAATTTCTTGATTCAATCTTTTGTTCAGTCACACAACCCAAACAACATTGATTTGCAAACTGTTCAGCTTGGTGGAGGAAGAACTCGGGCAACTGCCTCTCCTGTTAGCTTCTTCTTCCCGTTTGGTTTTGCTAGACCAATGGAAAATAGAGGTAATCGAGGTAACTTTCTTCCTTACAGCACGAATGCCAATGTCTCTGCCGGAGTGAACCGCTTAGCTCTTTTCTTTCGCCTACTTGTTTACTCACCTCTGTTCGAGGGTGACACTCGAAACAACTTTTTCTCCATTGGTATAAAGTTGGTGAATTTACCGCTTCATGAAGTGTTTGAAAGTGCTCGGCTAAACTTTTCTGATTTAAGTCGTATTGATCACCCTGCTATTTTTGTTGATGCTGGTAATCGAACACGGTCTGTTCAAACTCCAGGTATTCAGCGTGGTAATCAAAGCAAGGAATTGTTTGTTCGGAGATTATTTGAGAGGTTTACAGATATTTACAACCAACATGTGAACAGTGAGGTTGTGGATAACCAAAACTTGGAAGTTCCTTTAAACATTTTTCTTATTATGAATGATATTGGAAGTGGTCGGTTTGCTCCTAGCGGCGGAGGTTCCTATATTAATGATCTCCGTATTCTTAATTTCCTGAAAAATAATAAGGGCGTCTTTATTCCACCATCCTCTTTTAGTAACAACTGTTTCTGGATGTGTTATGCTCACCAACTAAGTCAGAAGAATACATTCCGAACTTTGAGTGTGAATCAATTGGCAGATCTTTTGTTTAGCGGATTCTCTACACACTTCACCACAAATGCGGGACATGGTCAAGTGTTAACTACAAAGGAAGTTCCTCTATCGTTTATTCCCTTTATTGAAGATGCTTTTACCATGGAAGTCATTGTTTTGGATATACACGGTGACGTACTCTACGGAACAATGGAAAACATTTATGAGAAAACGTTTGAGACGAATAATTGTTTAAAATTATGTTTGGTGGAGGATCACTACATCTTGATTAAGAGTTACCTCTCTTTTATTCCTTTTAATCAGTGTTACCGTTGTAATCACCGGTTCCAGAGCAAGCAGCGGTTGAAGTATCATCTTGAAAACAATGTCTGCTTAACATGTGACTGTTTAAAGGTATGTGTGGACGGAAGGAAGCGTCGGTACACGACAAAGAATACAACGAGTGAGCGTTTTACAAGTGAGAGTGAGTGGAGGCATCATGTCAACAATCTACAAACTCAGTGTCCTCTTCAGTCTGATGAAGCTAGGTTGAGGAGACGTGAGGATGTGCGAGAAATCAATGAAAGACAGCGTATTCGTTTTCAGAAACCTAAGGAACGAACTTTGTGTGATAGTGATAAACGGGAAGTTATATTTTTTGATCTAGAGAGTGTTGTTCCGTTCAACGAAAGTAGTCAAGAGTCTTCTTTGTACCTTCCTCAAATTCCTTATGCCGCGGGGTGGATCACGAGTAAAGAAATGAGAAATGGGGAAGATGTTCATATTGCGTACGGATTAGACTGTATTGGTGATTTTTTCAAGTTTTTGCAAGATATGTACATTCGTAAGTTTGAGGAGACGCGTGTTGTTATTCATGCTTCATTTATGAATGAAATGAGTACAAGTGAGGGTCGAACTAAACTTATGGCCAAGCTAAAACGTACATGGAGACGTAAAGTAAGTCGTCGGGCTACAGCCAACTTAAACTGTTACACTTGTGGACAGGGTGATATGTTAAACTACACCTTACATGAGAGCTGTATCATTAAGTCTTGTGTTGAAGGACATGCGAGGAAGGAAGTAAGTAATCCCAACAGTGAAGTTTGTCCACGAGTTGTCATTTATGCTCATAATGGAGGGAAGTACGACTGGTTGTTTGTTCATCGTTACCTTATGGAAAATGGGATGTTAGAACATTTGACTACCCTAAGATCCAACAATCGTTACATTAACATGGTGTACAAGAGATTATTTTTCTTTCGTGATACGATGAATTTCCTGGCAGGATCATTGGATAAGCTTGGTAAAGACTTTAATGTGGCAACTTTAAAGGGGAACTTTCCGTACGATTTAATTTCATCACCTGACACAATTTATGAAGTGATTAGTGGTGAGGAAGAAATACGCAGTATGATTCCACCGTCTATGTTTAAAGTATCCGACTCACATGGTGGAGCTGGGGGAATGACGTTTAAGCGAGAGTTCACATCTGAAGAGTATGAAAGTTTTTTTGATGAGCGTGGATGGTCGTATGACATTCAAAAAGAAACTATAAAGTATTTGGTGGATGATGTAAAGTGTTTAGCTCAGGTTGTTTTGGATTTTGCTGGTGGATTTTCAGCCTTGGATCATCCAATGGATTTTTATGACTACGATACTATTGGACAAATGTCTCACTACTACTTTCAACAGTTTTACCTGGAAGATTTAGTGTATCCGTCACTAAGTTTACCTGAGACCCGGTGGATAAGAAAATCCATTTATGGAGGACGAACCGAGGTGTTTGTGCGTCACTTAATGGATGGTGCAATTGAGAATTCGGAGAACAAGAACATTTACTACTACGATGTCAACAGTTTGTACCCCTACATTATGGAGAGTAAGTTTCTTCCTGGCGGTGATCCTGAGTGGTTCTTTCCGGAGAATACTGAAACGTATAGGGAAATGTATAGTGAACTCACATTCCAACCTCATCTACATAACATGACATCTCAGATAAAGTATGATATAGTATGTAAACTATGTGAGTGTAGTGAAGAAGTGTATGGGTTTTTGGATGTTGAGATTGTTCCACCGCAAGATTTGCTGTATCCTGTGTTACCTGAGCGACGCAACGTTGGGAGTACCTTCAAGAACTTCTTTTGTCTACGTAACAAACGTGGGGTGTACTATAGTGAGGAGTTAAAGTTAGCTATTCGACATGGATATGTGGTGACGGAAGTGTTCGGCTACAGTCAATGGCAACGTACCGAATGTTACCGTGACTTCATTAAAGACTTGAAGCGATTGAAAATGCGGGGTGAGGGAAGAAATGCGGATGGGGTTTTAGATCCAACAATTGAAAAGAATAAGTCCCTTCGTCAGGCTTCAAAATTAATGCAGAATAGTAGTTTTGGTAAAACAATCCAGAGGTTTAACGATAAGAAAATAGACATTGTGGATTCACCAATGGAGTTATGGAGGTTATGTAAGAAAGCGGAGGAGTTAAGCATCCATCCATTATTCTCTACACGTGGTGGTGAAGTTGTTGAAGTAACAGTGAAATTACCTGAAGGAGTAAATCATAAATCCTGCCCTGCTGTGGGATCAGCCATTTTAGCGGAAGCCCGCATGGAGCTGTATTCCTACTTTGAGTGGTGTGAAGCGAACGATTCACCAGTTCTGTATTGCGATACTGACAGTATAGTATTTTGTGGTTCTCAACCATTACCTGCTGAGATGACGGATGATGTTCAATATGGGAAGATGAAGTTGGAGATACCTACTGAGGATATTGTTCCCAACGGGTTTGTTGCTGTATCACCCAAGTGTTATGCTTTTAAGTTGAAGGATGAAACACCATACATAAAGTGTAAGGGTGTGAGTATGGGCAACAATATCTTATCGTCAGACAGTTTTCAAAAACAGATGCGAGAAATTCAGTTACAGGAGGATATAAATAACTTACTTGGTCAGACTACTTCTAAGCGTTCCAGTTTTCAAGGTGTTAACTTTGACACATTGCTTTCCATGGCACGTGGAGAAGTTCACTCTTGTTACTCGAATCAAATGATTTTTCTGAAAAATAAGTGTCGAGACATTATTAGGTTACAGAGTACAAAAATGCTGTGTGATACGTTTGATAAACGTAAAATGTGTTTAAATGGAAACACTTTTCCATGGAGTAACTGTAATCAGAGCAACTTCTTGGTTGATGGTGATATTACGATGTGCAGCAACTTTCTATCTTTTGCATCACCACAAGAAATAGGAGGGTGGATAAAGGAGTGTGGAGGTCTTGAGGGTGAATTGTTTACGAAGATGTTACCAACGTATTGTGATTGGTTGGAGGATACAGATACCGAAGCTAAAAGGGAAAAAATTGTTAAAGTATATGATATTATTGCCGATACATGAACTCATTCCAGATAAGATTCAAATTATGTACTGTTTGACTTAAAGTAGGTTGACGAACATAGTTGTTAAATCTTTCTATACCTAATACATTACATATTTTTAAAAATAAAAAACCTCTATGCGGTAAACTTTTACGTGATTGAGTTTTTCGAAACGTGCTGTAGAAATGACAAAATTTCTCATACTCTCGAACTACTTCTTCCTCCTCTTCCACAGTTAAACATTTTACTTCCACATGCTGTAACAGTCTAGGAATAAATTCATACACAACGGAACAGTGTATTTTCTTTAAAAACTGAAACAGCTGCATACTTGTTCGATGTGGGGTACAAAATTCTTGGATACGGTTGTAATTATCTTTTGATATAAAAATGGTGATTGGATACATAAAATATGTTAAAAATTTTTTAAAATTTTTGATCGGTTGATAAAACGTTTTCTGGTGAATATTCCCATTTGTTTGAAAGTAATAGCCTCGATCTTTAAAAGAATGACTCTCATGATGTTTTGTATTCCCACATGTCATACAAATGATTATATGTTCGGTATCATTCACAACTTCCTCCATATTGTCACAACACTCTTCTATAAATGTAGGAACTTCAATGTGAAAATGTTCATTACATTCACATGACCATTCAAGAATTGTTGCTAGAGTACACATATTTTGATTACCGTACAGAGGATCTAAGTACTGTAATAAATGCATGTTTTGATCAAGTTGACACAAAGTTTTTTCACACCATTGTTCATACAAATGTTTACACATAGTTTTTTTATTTTTAATAAAATGGATTTTGAAAATTAGAAGGAATGATACTATAATTACTCAATTCAGATTTTGTTAGTGGACGTCCAGAAAACCAACGTTGATTATATTCATCTTCACTACTACTACTACTATTACTTTCTTCTGATTCGCTGATCACTTTGTGAACTTTGTGAACTTTTACTTTCCGTGAACGCTTTCTTGTAGACTGTGACTCAGAATCAGAATCAGAAGAAGTTTCTTCACGTCTTCTTTTACTCTTACTCATTCTCTTTTCTTCTTTCTTTTTAGCCATTCTTTTAACCACAGCTTCTGCAGCTTGCTCAATGCGAAGAATTTCCCGTTGCTTTGCTTTTTCTTTACGTACTGCAGCTGCTTTCTTACGTGCTTCACTTAATTGGGTATCACGTTTTTGCTTCTTTTCACGAATAACTTTTAACTCTGTAACATCATCTTCACTCATGCGATCGCTAGCTTTCACTATTTCAACTTGTGTTTGCTTCACGTTATCTACAGCAGTTTGTTCTGCAACAGGTTCTGCATCAGGTTCTGCATCAGGTTCTGCATCAGGTTCTGCATCAGGTTCTGCATCAGGTTCTACTGTTACTTCTTTACTTTCTTCTACACCATACTCCATTTCACTGAAAACTTCACACGAATCATTAGACTTTTCATCCATTGTACAGACAAAACAATTTACTGTATAGAAAACATTTTTTCTACATCCATTCATAAGAGTAAGTTCTATGGCTTAGTGGAAAAGTAATCAATATTTATTTGTACATTATCTGCGGTTCGATTCCCGCTTCGATCAAAAACACATAGTAACCTACTCTTTTTGATCCAATCAAAAAAGAATACGCATATGCGTGTATGCGTTTTAAAGTATCCAATCAGAAAAAGACGCATATGCGGATTCTAAACGATTCTGTTTTCAGTCATTATATTTTTTGAAAATGAGTGAAGAGATGAAGAGTCCTGTGGATATGAGTGAAATTCATCTACATACGAGATCACACGACTACCCGTTATCTGACATGACGAAGGAAATGTACATGATGATAGGGAAAATGTATTACACCGAGGATAAGGAGGAGAAGAGTGAGCAGTTCATAGCGGTTGAACAACATTTTAATAATTCCATGGATAAATTACAAAAGTTAAAGTCCATGATTCGATATGAAGAAACACGATTACGTCAGTCCTTCCGAGGAGCAAAGCTCGTTCATCAAGATCATTCTAGATTTCATAACCCTGATTGGATGAGGTATTACAACAACAATTATATTCAAGATGGTGATTTGAACTGTGAGGAATCATTCTGCATATTGTGTTACGATCTAAACCCAGGGGGTGCCCTCATTTGCAACAAGTGTGCACTAAGTGATAACCAATTATAATTTGTTTTGTTTTTGTTATCCAATAAAATTTTGTTTATAAACATTTTTTCTTTTTTTGTTTTTTTACATAATTGAAAAAACTTTTTTTACTTCATGTCTACTCCCCTATCCACACTTGTTCCTCCTCTTCAAAGTGGTGAACTGACGTTTCCTTTTGAATGGAAACTTACCCGGAATGGTGTGTACGGTTTGTTCCGTTCAGGATCATTGTCAAGTATTTATTTGGATACCAACAACTTTGAGAACATATACTTATCTTCAACTTACGATGCAGCTAATGAATCAAAGTATTGTATGATTTCATTAAGGGTTGTAGATGATGCGTTGTGGAATAATTTACAGGTGATGGAGCAAGTGATTACCAACCAAATTAAAGCAACTAAAGAGGGGAAGAGAAAAAGTGTGAAAGGTTTCACTTATGAAAGTACATCGGGTGAAAAGTATGTAAATCTAAGAGTGTACACTGGTATACCTTTTAAAAAACCAGTAGTTTCTCTACTGGATCCAGATACCGGTCTTCGCACTTCTGTTACTCAAGAAAATTGGGTTTCTACTTTTGGAACACGAGGAATGCAAGCCAAAATTGCTGTTCGTCCCGATGCTGTGTGGAGTTTTGGAAGTACCGCTGGAATGGCTTTGTTTACAACTATGATCTTACTACAACAAGGTGATGTAGAAGAACAAAGAGAAGAGAATTCTGATCTTGTTTTTGATTCGATGATGAAATAAAATATATATTAATTATTAAAAAATGAGTGATTTAAATCCATTTCGACCTGAAAAAATAAAAGTAAACTTGAAAAAGTTAAAACCGTATTCATATTTAGAACCTCCAAAAAAAGAGGAGTTTAAGAAAAGTATTAGTTCTCATGGACGATTTATACGTCATGATATGATGATGCATGATAATTTAAATAGTGATCCTTCATACAGAATGACAGGAAACTAAAAAAATGTAGTATAGTTATAAAAAAACATGTTTAAACATGCACGCTCTCCAGAAGAGGCTTTTGCCATGCAGCGTCAATTTAAACGTCACTGTGCTGATCCTTTAAAAAATGCTATACCTTTTTCTAATATTCAATTTCCTCCAACGAGTATTGAAGATTATACAAGTGCTTTAATTGTAGGTGGGGCTAATGAAATGATGACCAAAGATCAAGCTATGAACTATGCTGTTCGATACGGAATTAGTATACCAACTATGGCTATGAATAATCCTACTCAATACTTAAGAAATGAAATTTTAAGAATACGTAATGTTGTTAAACTAATTAATCGAGATAATCCAACCAATCGACTACCTCTTTTCCCAAAAACACTTACTGGTTGGGCCTCTTTAGGAAAAGATATGCGTTTAACAATTCAGACAAGAGTAAATCAATATCTTAGACAAAACAACGTTATTTCTATTGATGATATTCCAATGGTAGAAACTCCTATGAATCCTCCACAAACTCCTATAAATGTTGATGATGATGATGGTGGTGATGATGGTGGTGATGATGGTGGTGATGATGGTGATGATGATGGTGGTGATGATGATGGTGATGATGGTGGTGCAGGTGGTGGCGGTGCAGGTGGTGGTGCAGGTGGTGGTGCAGGTGCAAGAGGTGGTGCAGGTGCTGGTGCAGGTGCTGGTGCAGGTGCTGGTGCAGGTGCTGGTGCAGGTGCAGGTGCAGGTGCTGGTACAGGTGCTGGTGCAGGTGCTGGTGCAGGTGCGGGTGCAGGTGTTGATGTAAATGATAGAAGTACAACTACTACTGGTACTGTTAATCAAAGACAAAGAAAAAATATTGACAACAATAATACTCAAGCATTTCTCTCTCCACCACCACAAAATCGACAATCAGCTGATCCAATTACTACACCAACTACACCATCAGATGTCGAACCAATTAATACTACTACACTTTTTCAATCTCCAACATTACAACAAATAGCGTCAATAGCAAGTCCAAGTCCACAAACGATGCAAAGATTACAGGCGATAGAATCAAATGCAGAAGCAAATGCAGAATCAGAGGAAGAATCAAATGAAAATGTTAGAATATCGTCAAGGGGAAGAAAATTAACTAGATCACGAAGACTACGGGAATCATTGGAATCATCATAGTCTAATAACAAAACTGTAAAGAAAAAAGTATTTTATAAAAAGTAGAAAGTAAAAAATGTTAGAAATTCTTGCTTTACCTAAACTTCGTAAAAAAAATTTTGGACATCAAAATATACATCCTGATGTTCCTCAAGGGAGTGCTCTTTTTATTGCACCCTCAAATTCAGGTAAAACTACACTTATGGTAAATTTATTACTTCGTCGAGTGTTTGGAGTCATTACCTCTTACGAAACCATTCATGTAATTTCCCCCACCGTGTTTGCTGATGATAGTTGGGAAATGTTATTACCGGACAATTACAAACGTTTTAAAATAAAAACTCGATCTGGAAAACTTATTAAAAGTGCTGACATCCAAGTTCATGATGAATATAATACACAAATGATTGAAAGTATTATGAATCAGCAAGAGAGTGTTCCGAAGAAAAAACGTCGTCGAATTTTAATCATTTTAGATGATATTGCAGATAGTATCGTTCAAAGTCCCATACTTGATAGACTTTTCTTTCGCGGTAGACATTCAGGTATATGGTGCTGGATTAGTTCGCAGCTATATAAACGAATCCCTCGTGGTTTACGTGTAAACTCCCCCTATTATGTTTTCTTTCGAGTCAACACAAATGAACTAAATACCATAGCTGAAGAATTAGCTATTGAAACTAAAAAGGAATTTATTAAAAAGTTTATGATAGGAACACATGATCAATTTTCTTTTCTTACAATTGATGCTAAGAAACCTGTAGAAGATAGATATTCTAAAAATTTTCAAAACTTAAAAAATATAGTTTAATTATTAATAAAAACATATAACCTAATGAACTTTGAGCAGAATGCTATTGTTTCTGAGTTACATCAATTGATTAGTTCACTAAAACAAGATATTGATCCAGAAAAAGTATTGGAGTATATGCAAGAATCAAATCAAGGATTGGAAGCCTTAACTTCTACATTACTTATTCCTAACAAAACATTGGATACTGTACGTAATGAAGTTGGTGAATCCATTACATTTAAAATACAAAAAGGAGATGCAGAAAGTAAGTCTTATTCCAAAAAGAGAGATCGAAATGTGTTTGAAGAAAGTTACATAACAATTGGTGAAGATCCTGCACCGCCTGAATCTCAACCTACTACTAAAACAATTCATGCTAGCAGTCTTACCGGTGGTGATGAAATCTTGAAAAGAGAAAAGTTTGCACTAAATCAGATACGATTACCAGGTCTCATACAACAATACAACACACTCGGTGGTGTAGCAATGCGTCGTCAAAATGTAGATGCTGAAGGAAAAATCCCAACAAAAGGACGTCAATTTACAAATGCTTTTAGAGAATTTGTTAATCGATCATAAAAAAATATTTGGTATACAATAAAACAAAAGTCTAAAATGAACATTCCAGATGAATTAACCTACGTTCCAGCCCCTACACCTACTCCTGTGGTAGTCAAACGTCAAGCTTTTGAACTTAGGAATCCAAAGAGTGATGTGAACATTCCAAACAATCTTGTTTTTGATTTTCGTATTAATCAACGTACTTTTGTGGATTTGAAATCTTTTTATCTAAAAATGGATATGATTATCAATAACACAATTCGTCGGACAGAGTTTCAAAACGGACAACAAAGAGTTAATTTAATGAATCTATTTGATGAAATCATTTTACGAAATGAAGCAGGAGTAGTGATTGAGAGATTGGATACTGCAAATGTTATCGCTGAAATATATAAAATTTTGTTTAGTAATGCTGAGTATGATCGTTCATTTGCAACCAGTTACAGCAATACATACAATATCGAAGCTGACCAATTCACACAAAGTAGTTTACTTGGAACCATCCCCGTATTTACTTTTCATCTTCCTATTTTGAAGATTTTAGGATTTTTTCAAACCGGGAAAATTATTCGTCCTAGTACTTTTGGAGGATTACATCTAGAATTTAGAATGGTAGGAAAACCTGAAATCTTGTTTCAAACAGTATTAGCTGAAGATGATGCAACTTATGCTGACAATATGGATTCAAGTGTTAATTTCCAAAATATTTCTTTGTTTTATGATGAATGTATTGTGGATAGTTCTTACGAACAGTTTTATAACCAAAATTTCGATACGCGAGGTTTTAGATTAGATATTGAAACGGTGGATCATACATCTCAAACTTTAACTTCTGATTTAAATGCTGATACAGTTACTCGTCTTGGTTTTGAAGTCAGTAATGCAAGAGCTCTTGTTTCTGTATTACGACCTTCCAGTCATACACAAAAGTCTAGAACTCCATCCAATAGATTTATTCCACCAAAAGAATCAAATTACAGCTATCAGTATGTGAATCAAGGTGGACGCTTCCCTCTGGTTCCTGTTACAACTCATGCTCAAAACCTGCAGGAAGTGTATAAGTTTAAAAGGTCAACGGGAACTCTTTCTCAATCTACACACTATCATAGACAAACTCAAAGTCATTTTAATCCACTGAGAATTGCAACCGTAAATCCGCAAACGGGGAGCTATCTTATGTTTGCTCATCTTGAACGTTTGTTAAATAGTAGATTCACTGGAATTCCTCTTGATAGTAACACTTTGGTCCTTGAAATGAAGTTAGGTGCCAATATGGAAACAGTTGCAAATACTATGGATATTTATAAAGAAGTAGCAACAACAGATACTTTTTTGCTTGATTCTTATTGTTTGTATACTGCTAGTGTTTACGTTATGAATGGACAAGTAAGTGTATCTAAGTAATAGTACTAGTAGTG
>Ga0208161_1000767_pt1 | contig 17775 bp, 17 predicted proteins | sample CB_VirMetaG_3_FD_184538 | JGI IMG/M metagenome (GOLD analysis project Ga0208161, IMG submission 184538) | Freshwater to marine saline gradient viral communities from Chesapeake Bay - CB_1508_1S Viral MetaG (SPAdes) (version 4) | ecosystem: Environmental > Aquatic > Marine > Coastal | place: USA...
CCACCCGTAGTAACAGCAACCGTTAAAGTATTACCTACTAAACTAACTGAATCAGGAGTGACAGGGTCTGTTCCGTCTGTTATGTTTACGTCTATTGTCTTAACGCTTACTACGTCTCCCTCGTCTACTCCGTTAACGTTTATCTGTGAATCAGGAAGTACTAAACTGCCGCCACTTGCAACAGTAGTTGAATATGTAGCATCTGTATTCTCTACCGTTCCATCAGGAGCAATTACATCCGCACTTCCTTCAGCGTTAATAGAAGTAGTGCTTATGGTTGTGCCTACCGTGTTTTTTAGAACTGCTGTCGAATCGTTTATCGCTTGATTAAGGCTGCCACCACTCGTAATAGTACCAGAGTAAAGAGTATTTCCACCATCATCTGTGATTGTATAAGTTGCATCTTCGCAAGTACCGCCACCGCTTGGAATGTCACCCATAGGAATAGCATCAACACAATAGCCATCTACTTCAAAGACTATCGTCATTACCCATCCTGCTACGTAGTCTAAATCTAAGTTGTTTAAAGGTCTTTGACTTGGCAGTCCTATTACGTCAACAGAAAGGTCTGAACCTTGACTAAAATATCCGTATAAGTCTGTTAATATTAAATGACAATCACTTACTATTGTGTTAAGATTTTCACGCCCTTTTTGGATTATGTCAACACAGTAAATATCTAAGCTAATTTGGTTAGTGTCGTACATAGGTACTCCTGCTGTTGGAGTAACAAAGACAATAGGGTACTTTTCAGATTCCGTGGATAAGTTCGGCATCTGTTCTCTGAACTCTCCACCGTATCTTTGGATTTGGTAGTGAGCATCACAAAAGGCTTCTATCTTATTTAATAACTGTATATACGTTGTCATAATACCGCACTCTGTTGTAGTTTCTTAATCTTGTTTTGTGTAGCCGTTACTTCAGTCTCAGATACAAACGCCTTAACTGTTATCTCTTGGTTTGCTTCAACGTCAGGAGCAGAAGATAGGTTATTAAGGTTATTATTCTGACCAAATAGGTTAACGCTTGGCTGTGCTGCTTGAACGCCACCACTTGCGGAAGCGATAGCCGTACCACCTCCACCAACTGAACCTCCAATACTAGGTGCAGACTTTAACGCAGCGTAAGCCGAAGCAATAGAACTTATAACAGTAGCAATTCCTGAAGCGATATAACCTACTAGTACATATGGAGCAGCAGGACCAGTAGCAGCAGCAGCAGCCGAAGCACCTGCAATTACTGCACTGATAGACTTAGCCGTGTTCGTTGCTATGTCCACTAATGCAAGTACTTTTTGAAGACCCGCAGTTCTAACTCCCGCAGCTTCTAAAGATGAAGCCAAACCACTTAAAGACCCAACCAAACTATCCTGTAACCCCTCTCTTGCTTCTACATACTTTTGATAGTTTTCTAACTCTTCCTCGTTAGCTTTTGCAGCTGCTTCTACTAATATAGCGTTAAATGCTTCCCTGTTTTCTCTGTCCTTTTCAGCTTGTGCCTCTGCTTCCTCTTTACGCTTTTGCTCTGCTTCTTTTAAGGCATCTGATAACTGTTGAGCGTAGCCGAGTTCTATCTCCTTAGTTTTTTCAAACTCTTGTTGTCTAAGTAGGTCTGTTATCTTTTGCTTCTCTTCAGCGTTTAGCGTTTCGTTCTTTAAGGTGTCAGCAATCAAACGTGAATACTTCTCTTGGTTAACAGCGAGGTCTTTATTTATACCCTCTTCCATTAATTCAAGTTCTAAGTCACGTATTTGGCGAATAGCGTTTAGTCTGTCTTGCTCGTACTTCTTACGGTCTGCTAACATCTTGTCGTAAGCAGCCTTATTGTCTTGGCGTTCTTTCTCTAACCTTGACTTATTATCCGCTTCAGCTTGTGCGTTTATCGCTTCAATCTCTTGGTTAGATTCACGAATAGTCTTCTCAGTTTCCTTGCGTAGTTCCCTGAGTTTTTGTATCTCTTCCTCGCTTAACTTATTGCTAACCTCATTTTGTTTTATTATAGCGTCTATTGCTTTAAGACGTATCTCTGAGGTTTTTATTATAGCCTGTTGCTTTTCAATCTCTGCTTGTGTAGTATCTTCACCCGCTATTTTTGCAAGTCTTATCTCTTGGTCATATCTGTCTGTAATTGATTCAGTAAGTTCATTACTCCTATCAATCACCTTTTGCATACCCTCCTGTTGCTTAGTAGCAAACTCTTCAGCAGCAAAATTAGTTAAGCCTAACCAATCAAGGAAGTCTTTAATGTTTTGTACTACCCAATCTATGGCTTCACCGATAGCACCAAACACCTCTCCGATAGTATTAAGAATAGGCTTTAGGATTCCGAGTTTATTCATTAACAATCCTATGATAGCCACAAGACCAGTAACAGCAGCAGCAATCAAAAATATAGGGTTTGTTAGTAATGCCCTACCGATAGAAGTAAACGCTTTCCCTAATTGTCCAACTGTCTTAAATAACCCAGTCAAGGCACTCTTACCCATCTGACCTAAGTTGCCGACTGCTTGGTTCATGGCAGTAGCATCTTTAGCAGCACCCTCAAAGTCTAAAGCGAGTAACCTCTCGCCAACTTGTGTTAAACCTGTTCCGAAAACTGATAACCCTCTATTCTCAGCGAGTAGGTCAACGCTTTTGTCGGTGTCTATTATGACCTTTCTAAGCCTTGCAGTCTCGCCTTGTAACGCTCTAAACTCATCTGAGTTAGTTTGCCCTGCTGCTGCGAGTTGGTACATCCTGTCCTCCATCTCACCAATCTGAGAGGAAAGTGGAAGTATCTCTTCTCTTGTACCGTAAAGAACCTCGTTAAGGTCATCAAAGCGAACACCAAGCAGTTTACCCGCTTCATTCATTTTGACGAGTTCATCCGTGGCATCGTCAACCGCTTTAGACAGGTCGTTAAATTCTTTAGCTAACTTCTTGGATTTAATAGGGTCATCCTTGACTTTCTCAAACTCTTTATTTAAGCGTTCAAGGTCTGCCTGTGCTTCCTTTAGTCCTGATATAGTTAATGGAATAACTGCCATTATAGAACAATCATTGTGTTGTTATAGTCATCTGAATTGTCGCACTTGTCGATAATAGGCTTTAGGTCGCTGTCCTTATTCAAGTCGCTTGTGAAGTTTGCGAATAGTGCTTTGTTCTCTGTAAGGTAGAACTCTAACCTACGGATATAAAAGAACCCGATTTGCTCTAAGTGTTCCATGGTAAAAGTAACCTCGCTAAAAGTTACTTGCTGAGAGAAGTCACCGAACTGTTGTTGAATTCCCTTGTTTTTAATTTGGTAAGACAAACCGAAAGCAGCAGCCGAAGCACCGAACCAAGCCACAATAGGCTGAATGTACTCTACTAAAGTAGTCTCATCTGCCGATAACGTCTGAGCGTTGTATTTAGTTAGTATGTCGTTATAGAAGTACGTTCCTAATATCGGTTGCACCCTTTGGTCACTAACAGTCTTTAACCACGGTGTAACGTCTGTTACGTCTACGTTCTTGGTTATCGGTGTGTTTGTCTTTATGTAGTTCTCCGTTACAAAGTAAATCATGCTCCTAAAATTTCGTCAATTATATCTGCTCCAAGTCCATAGGCTGCAAGTCTTGCCTTTGCCATTGCCTCTGGTAGTCTGCCCTTTGAATAGTCTCTAACTATTCTCATCATGTCTTGATTCTCTTTAGCAGTTAAACCTTTCAACGCATCGTTAACTTGTACATCACTTGCTTGTACTTCTGTTACTGTTTCCTCGTTTAATGCTTTAAGACCTGCCAACGCCCTTATTTCATCCTGCGACATATTCTCTAAAACTTTAGCAGCTATGTTATCTGGCAAAGCACTTAATGAACTCACAACACTATCCTGTTCTATCTCTGCAATCGTTTCCTCTATAATCTGATAGTTTGTAATTGAGAACTTAGCGTCTATACCTGCAATATCAAAAAGTGTATTTACTATCTCTTCTAAACGCTTTCTTAAAGGAATAACCACGTTCTTCTCAAAGATAACATAAGCCTGTTTAATGTCTGAACCGTTACCAAGTGAGCCAGTAGTTCTTACCCCTAATAGTATAGGGTCAATAGTATGACTAAAGCAAATCTGCTCGGTGTTCAGTTCTGATGTTTCTCTAAATAATCCATCATTGCCTTGTGTTGGAATATTCACAAGTTCTGGAAGTTGGTCTTTAGAGTTGGCAAAGAAAGCGACAGGCTTCCCTGCGTTCTCTGCTCCTTTCATGTTCTTCACTGAATCCTTAATGACATCTAACTCTTCGTTGCTTTGTGGCTTCTTAGGAAACAACATCGCAAACGAAGGGAACACAGCGTTCTGAATGTTACTCTTTTGTAAGTAAGATAACTCACCGCTAAGGAAAGCAAAGTTAGCCGCCGAAGTATAAGCAGGAATAGGGTAGTAGTCCTGCCCTAACGTCATCTGCTCGAATGGGATTATGTATGTTCCGTTACGATGCTTCTTGTCGAACTTCTCGTAAACCTTAATATCTATTGAGTTGCTCCAATCATCGTTAACTGAATACTTCTTTTTACACTTAGAAATACGCACTTTTGAAGCGTGAATGTGCCTAAAGTTTTTAGCAATTCCATCTTTAACATCTACCAAGAAGTAAACCCTATTATGTACAATGTCAGTCTTTGCAATTAACTGTAAGTTCTTACGTAGACCGATGTTACCTAAGAACTGTAATAAACTTACCTTGTCTCTTGCGTTTAGCTTCTCTTCTATTTCGTAACCCCCACCGATAGCAGCATTTACTTTAAAGTTTACGATAGAACCGTGTAACGGACTTGAGTAATAAAGTTGGTCTAAGTGCTGAGGGTAAAGGTTATCCGCTCCAAAAGGGATATAACCTCTTGTTTCGTAGCGTGAATAAACAAACGGCAAAGAAAGACTACCACTAGGTATCTTCATAAACGGAGTGTTAAACGCTTGGTAAGACGTTTCTACTACTTCAGTTTGTATGCTGTTATCAAATTTTTGTTTTCCGAAAACTCCCATTAGTCGTATATTGTTGTTCCTGTTCCGTTTACAATCATTCTGCCCTCTTCAATTCGAGTTAACCCCGTTTCATCTGTCGGAGTGCTGCCTGTTTCTGATTCATAAACCTCATATCTATATTGTCCAATTCTAAAGGTTACATCTGTTCCCTCAGTAAGTGTGAAAAAATTATATCTGTAAGTATAAGCACTTGTATCTGTTCCTATCCAATAAATAGGGTCAACGCTTTCGGCAGTTTCCCAAACAAACTTAAATAAGAAAACAGGGTCAGTAATTGAAGTACTTTCCGTAAGAGTTAAGCAGATGTTATTACTTTGTCCTTTCTCGATGTAAATCATAATATATCTGTAATACTTCAAAGATTGTGTTTATAAAAAAAGGGCAGCCTTTCGACTACCCCCTTTTAAGCTATGAAAAGAAAGGATTAAGAAACTGGTTCTAACAATGCGGAAATAATAGCACTATCCACCTCTTTAGCAAGGAATTCATTTTCAGCTACCAAAGTCACCGAGTATTTAGACCCGTCTGCCTTGGCTGTTCCTGAACCCTCACCAACAGCACTTACTTGTGCATATGGGAAATACCAATATTTGCCATTTGCGTCTTTTACAATTACAGCGAGGTCACGTTGTCCCTCTCCCATAATTTTAATTTGACGTGATTTAGCCGCTTCTCTTCTATGCAAGTTAAGTGTAATAGTAGCAGTAACGAAAGACGAACCATTAACAAAGTCAATAGCAGCATCTTCTACAAAGTTACCCACGTTACGTCTGAACTCGATAGTTTGAAAACGTGCTGTTTGTGTAATAGCCGTAACCTCCCAAGCAGCGGCATCTTCAGTTACAGCCGTTATGTTATCCATATCGTTGATGTAAACCGCAGTAATACCCCCTATATTGTTGTCACAGCCTTTAACTATATCTTCTAAAGTTGTACAAGCCATTTTTTAAAGTTTTAAAAAAGGGGGAATTTCACCCCCTTGTTATTAGTTAGGAGTTAATTAAGATGCAGTACAGTCACCGTAGAATACAATCTGCTCAGAGTTAGTAATATAGAACCCTGCTTTGTAATCTGCTCTCGCTCCGATTCTACGGTCAAGTGTAGTCTTACTGAAGTCTACAATCTCTAATGAATCAATATCTCCCTCTAGGTCAGTAACGAAAAGGAAGTTATTTTTATCACCAAGAATCATTGTAGAAGTAGGTAGACCGTACTCAACTACGATAGGAATATCCAAGTAAGTAAGACCTAAAGACTGTGTAACACTGTTGATAGTGTTGTTCGAAGCCGTAGCGATACGGTAAGCAACTGCAACGTCAGGAGAAACCTTGAACTGTACGTTTGCCATGCTACCTTTAACCTCGTTAGGAAGCAAAGTCAAACACTCACCCATCTCTGAAATTACGTTAGACGAAGTAATAGTTGTTTGTGTAGCACGTACTGGAGACAATCCACAAAGACGTTTTAACCAACCATCACAAAGGTTAAGATAAGTGGAAGGCGCTCCATCTGTATCACCTTGCCATGCAAGTTTAGCGAACTCTTCGTGTGCCTTGTTTGCCATTTGCTCCCAGAAGTAAGACATGAAAGAAGCTACCTCAAAGTTTGAGTTAGACCCTTTTGCCATTTCGTTAGCCAACCAAGACTGCTCTAATTCGTACTGACAAACAGAAGTGTTAAGCATTAACGCACATACATCTACTGTGATAGCAGAAACTGTTGAATCAGTCGCTGCGAAGTCACAACCTGCTGCTTGTGTAATTTCGTTAAATAGAACGTTAGCGATTTTAGTCTTGTTTTTGATTCCCGGAATCACTCGATAATTTGAAGTTGCTGATTCCATCCCGAAAAGACGTGAATAGAACTCCGTAGGGTTTGCTTGAAGTAAGGCAGTACTATCTACCGTTAAATCAAATTTGTACTTTTTAGCCATTTTGTTTCGTAAAGTTTATGTAATTAGAAAAGCCAATTTTTGAAGCGGACATTTCAAGTTCAGCAGTTGCATCCTCCACTTCATCAGAAGCTTCCGCCATTTCGTTTTTAAGGTCTGCGATAACTTGAAGAATCTCATTACGTACCTCTTCAATCAAAGGAGCAACGATAGAAATAATAGCTTCACCATCAGCAGCAGGGTCTACCGCCATCTCTTCAGGTTGTTCTACTACTACTTCTTCAGTTACCTCTTCTTGTGGTACTTCAGCCATTTCCTCTTCTTGTGGCACTTCTGCCATTTCAGATTCTACGACCTCTTCCGATACTTCTGCCATCACTTCCTCTTTAACCTCCGAGAATTTGCCATCTACGAAAACGTATTGCTTACCCTCTTCTGGTGTAAAGTCTGTGTTCGACATATTATATTTATTTAAATTGTTACTTGGTACTGTAAGACCTAAAAACCCCTCAATAGAGAACCCTGTTTGATTATTCTCTACAAGTTTGTTGTAATAGTCTTTGTCTGTGATTTGAGCCGTTACCATTAACGTACCTTTAGGCACTTCAATTCCAAACGTGGAATAAGCCTTATCTTGTTTCGGGTTTTCTACTATCCACGCTTCAAGAATGTAAGCAGGGACTTTCTGCTCTGCATTATGCTCTAAGTTGAATAAGTCTTTGTTGTTTAGGTTAGCCATGAACTTATTATGCATGGCATCTATAACCTCTTCAGTAAATGTAACCTCGTACTCCCCATCTTCATCCCTACGGTAGATATCCATGGGTATCATTGCGGGAGCAGTAATGCGATATTTCTTATCGTCTGCGAAGTATTCCTTTCTTACCGATTTAAACGCTACACCCTTAACCAATACAGCAGGGTCAGAAGTAAAAGCAATCATGTCAATGCCTAAATCTTCGTCTCCTGTTTTATGAGCGTCGTCTATGGTAATTTCAAAACGTGGTAGTTCCTCCATACTATATCTGTAATAACTATGTTGTTTTGTTTACACTTTTTATTTTTTTTTGTATATTCGTTTAAAATTTAACAAATGGTAAACATAGGAGGTTATGAAATCCCGAACAGGGTAGACGAGTTGACAGTGGAGCAATTCGACAAATTAAACGCTATCAATATGACGATGAGCGATTCATTAGATAAGTGGATAGAGAAGTTTACATACTTAGGTGTGCCTTCTGAAATCTTTGACGTTATGAGCCTTGAAGAGTTCAAACAAGCTGTGAGCGACTTTAACGACATCCCAGAAGCACCAACAGAGCGAAAACTATCTATTGAAGTGGATGGCTTTACGTATTCAGCAAATGAAAACATAGGTGTAAAAGACTTGTCGCTAATTGAGAAGACATGGAAGCAAGACCGTAGCGAGTTCTCGGCAGACTGTTTGAGTGTATTATTTAAACGTGACGATCTAAGTAAGAACGAACACTACACCGCTTCTCATATTAAACACAAAAAAGCACTGTTTAAAAAACTACCGTGTGAGATAGCCATCCCACATATTGTAGCAGTTAGTGAACTACTTGTAAAATCAGCAGAGCGATTGAATGATACCGACAACGTGGAATGACATAACTGTTAACCAATATCAGCAACTCCGAGGTTTAACGGCTTCGGAGTCTGTTTTTGATTGGCACTTAGATGTACTTGACATACTAACTGACTTAGACGTTGAGGAATTAAGCGTTATTGAGGTGGATAAAATCTTTAGGGGTTTAGGTTGGTTAAAGAAAGAGCCACATAGAAAGTATGCCAAGAAAGTAGGGAAGTATGTATGTAAGGAGTTTAAGGATATTCGCTTGGGTGAGTTCTTAGATTTAGAACACTACTACCAAGATAAAGTTAATAATTTAACAACTATTGCAGGGATATTCTACCGTAAGACTTCTAAGAATGAATGGGAACATTTGATTTACGAGCCTTATGAGTATGACCCTGTCGAACGTGGTAACGACTTTTATAGCTTACCTATAACATCAATATACGGCTTAATAGAAGAATGGCTTAAATATCGAAACTACTTAATAAATGACGCTTATAGCAATCTATTTGATTCGGGTGATATTACAGAAGAAGAACTTAACGAACTATCGCCAGAGGAAAGGGCAGAGGTATTAAAAGACCAGGCAGAACAAAAGAGGTTTAGCCGTTGGGGTTGGGAGATGATAATAGACAGACTGGCAAACGGTGATAAGACTAAATACAAAGATGTGTATAATCTGAAGTTAATCTTTGTGCTTAATCAGTTGTCTAAGGATGCAGAAACAAAATAGGGGATGTTACTCCCCTACTTCCTTACCTAAACTCAAAACTAACTATGTTCAGCTAATATAATAATTAAGCTGGAAATATCTTAATAGTTTCCTCAAAAGTTCCGTTCCACTTTCCGCTATCGTCACCGAATAGATTATACTCTACGATAATATCAGGAGTGAAGTTTATCTTTGAAGTGTTATCCAATAAAGGGAACTGCTCAAACATCCAACTTAAATACGCTTCCATCGTTTCCTGTACGAACTTCTGACCGTTAGGAGATTCTAAAGCCTTGCGTGTTATTCCTTGCGGAGCGATAAAACCACCGTTCCAAAGGTCAGCACCATTGTCTTGAAAGAAGAAGTAATACAAAGCATTTACAGTGACATAAATTTTGTTTAGGTCTGCTGTCGCTGCTCCTACTCTGATAGAGTCTATCATTGAGCCAGTATCGACTAATCCCAACCTACGTACCTCCTGCTGTAATGCCCTTTGGAGTTTTACCCTTGTAGCGTATTTAACTTTAAATTGTGCCATTAGTTTATAGCTTTACAAATAACGTTTAAGAACTCTACCGTAATATCATCCGTGTTCGAATCATTCTCAATCCATATTTCGATATAGTCACCGTTGCTCATCTCCGTGATAGTTTGAATAGTTACCGATTCCGCTCTACCTGTTCCCGAAGTTGCAGCGTACATTTCAGAATCTGCCAATATAGTTCCGTTCTTTGCCACATACAAACCAATTTTTCTATTGTTACCACTTATGAAACTGGCAACGGCTGAAATTTGGAAACTCTTTATTAATTCTCCATCATACGTAAGCCTGTTATCTGTATGTGACAGCTTTTGGTTTATAGCGTTCGCAGTAGTTGTACCTAGAATTTTAACAGGAGTAGCAGAAGCCGATATCGTTGTCACAGTAGCGTTGTCACTCATGTAATAGTTACCTATTGCTGCGGTGTTTGTAATACCCTTATTATTCACCCAACGTGGCTCATTATCTGTAAAGAATTGACCAATACCCTGTAAGTAAGTTCCACCGCCTGAAAAGTTACAAGTATCTAAGATATAAGAGTCTGTTGGAACAGTAGCAGAAACGTCTACGTTTATAGCCTTAGTTGAGCCGAAAGCGACAAACGAAGAGTAAATAACTCTGAATCGTCTTGTAACTACGCAAGTGGATTGTAGGTCAATTAGTGGGTAATCGTCTCCCGTTCCTACAAATAGACTATTATCTATACCAATAGTTCCTACTGAGTTTGTAAAGGTAAACGCACCGCTTCCCAGTATTGCTCCCTTTGTGAATATGAAGTTATCTATCTCTCCACAAATCAAACTTATACCACAACCAGAGAAGTTTACACCTGTCCAATCTAAAGCGATAGGTTGAACCCCTGTACTACTTGGGTTAACTTCAATAGCGATATCTACATCCTTGAATGTAATGTGTCTAATTGGTGTCGTATAGTCGGTATAGAATAACGGTTGAACTACACTTAATCCTGTTGAGGTAAGCGAACAGTTTTCTGAACTCGCCCCGAGAATTGTAGTGTTTGCACTTCCTACCAATCTGTCACCCGTTAAATCTACGTGAGCGGTAAAGTAGTATGTAACATCCTCTCCTAAAGTAATTACACCACCAACCGCATCGGGTAAGTCTGTTTTGTCTGCTACAAAAACTACATCGCCAGTAGTCGCTCCTGACCCTCCTGCGTTAATAGCTTCTATGACTTTAGTCATATCTCTTGTTAACTCATCTATTCCGAAGACTTGATAGTCTGTGCTGTTTATGCTTTCTTGTATAATCATGTTATTTGTATATTATAATGTACCCTCTATTCATTACTCCATCATTAAAGTCTGTATTGTCGAAGTATGGGTTATCAAACCAATCGTGCCTCCATAACCATAGCTTACCATCATTCCAATAGTACCCGCCACCGTTTAAGATATTGTGTTCTGTTCCGTTGTCTGCAATGATTATAACGTCTATTGAATCAGGGTATTCTTTTAACTTTCCTAAGTCTACGTATCTACGTTCTACCAAGTCCATATTCCAATGGTCGAACCACGTAATGGTGTAAAGTTGAGGATTAGGAATCTTCTCTTCAATAGGTTTAATGTCCTCTTTCTGACATCCTACGGCTAATAAAGCCAATAATAGTAATTTCTTCATAACGTTTTTTTTTACAATTATACAAAATATTTTACATATACAAAACCACGGTTAATGGTGTCATCGTCATAGTTTGTGGTATCAAACGCACCTCCATTGTCTCTTTGTAGTGTTAACGTTGGTGAGGTGTAATTCCAAGAACCGCCATCATTAATTGGCAATGTAAGCGTTCCAGAATCAGATGTAATAACAACTGAAACATGAATAAGTTTATCATCATCAATATTTAAGGCTATACTTTTAGATGCATCTGCATCCATATCCCATCCACCAATGGAAAAATATGTTTCGGTTATCTGACCTTGTGTCGGTATCGCCTTATCTAAATACCCGCTTTCCTCCATTAAAGCACTGTCGCCTATTAGAACACCTCTAAGACCATCGTTAACCAAGTTGCCAACTCCTTTTATATCTACTCTACCCGCTGAGTAGTTTACGTTGTTTATGGTGTAGTAATTATCTGCTAACTGCTTCTTTGGCTTGTTAGGCTTAATCGGTACGTCATTCACAAAGACCCTACGTCTAAAGCGTGGTAGTTCAATTTCCTCATCTACGCTTATTAACTCCACCTTTGTTAACTGCTTGTCGTTAGCGTTGTAGTCTATTACCCTATTTATATTCCACCATGAATTGTCTATTCGTATCTTATCAGATAGGCTTAACTTCTGTATATCGTCCTCTCCTAACTTGAAGAAAGCCGTTAACATCTTACCACTGTTTATCTGCGAGATAGTCCTACGCCAGTAGTTGTTAAATAGGTTGTTATTAGTTAGCGTGAAAATAGGTGAATAAAAGTAGTAGTCACATATCGCAAAGTTAATATCAAATGTAGGCTCGAAATGGTCATCAAAGTGGCTTACCATCGGATAGCTTGTACTGCTTGACGAACTTCCAGTGTAGTTGGTTATCGTAAACGGTGAGCAAGTTTTAGTACCGTTGTGAAGCAATATCCTAATATTAGTATTTGGAGCACCTCCTACAAGTAACGGAATCACAGCACCGAATGAGTTCCACGCTGTCGGAGTAGGTGAGAATATCAATTCCTTTTTATCTATTCCCTTTACATACTCATTATCGAATGTGAACTCTACTTGACCGTATATCTCATTTACAGCATCTAAGTAATTCTGATTGTAACTATCTTTATCCTCCTTGTATGTGAGTATTAATTTCTTTGCTGATAGGTCGGGTAAGAACTGCAAGTCTTGTGTCCTCTCTTTAGCGAGTTTATAAGTCCAGTCTTTTACCTCTCCATCATCGTAGTACTTATCCCGTGGCTTATAGATTAGTTTGTTAGGGTTATCTTTGTCAGGTTCTACGTATAAGTTGTACATCGTGCAAACCGACTTAATAAAGTCCTTCTGCTTTATCTTACGTGGCACGTAGTTGTTCATCTCAACTGTTTGACCAAAGCTAAAAGTATTTACTGAAAGAGTTGCTTCAATAGATATGGAGTTAACTACTATTTGCTCATCTACCGTAACAACCGTTGCGTTTACAGAGTTAGCATCTAACCACGCTAAGTTATTTAATAGCGATGTTCCCGTACTGACCTTTTGAACCTCTACTACTAAAGTTAAGTCGTCAGTTGGTTGTAACAGCGTAGCGGGTATGTTTATAGTACCTACAACGTTTCCGAGCGTAGTCGTACCGTTAGCGAGTGGGTTGTCTGTTGTTAGCCATTCTTCACTACCTATTGTTCCACCACCACCAAGCGGAGCAGTAAGCGAGTAAACGCCATTTATGTAAATCTTAACAACTGCCTTATATTCTATCCCTTGGGTTGTTACAGTACCTGATAAGTCAACCAAATAAGCATTTGCACCCGAACTGTTAACGAGTTCAATGTCCATATCAGCCGTTACTTGATAGTTAACAGCTTGTCCTGCTCCTACATAAAACGGTGGTTCGTAAACTCCCGTAGTAGGATTGAATAGTCCTTGATTGTCTTGTACCTCTGTCCACGATGTTATCGCACTTCCAAGCGTAGCCGTGAAACTTGACTTTGTGGCTTGAACTACATAATCAGAATAGTCTGTCTCTGGAGTGTCACCGTTGTACGGTATAATAGCCTTGTCGAACATCTCATCTGACATAGTAGCCCACTCATAACTAAAGCCGTTAAAAGCGTGTATTCTATCCCAGTATAGTTTAGCATAAATAGCAGGTCTAAAGTCGTTAAGTTGCAAGTTGTTATCAGGAGACCACGTTAACGGGTACACATAACCATCTGTCACAGTATGACTAAATGAACTGATAACGTTTGTAGAATTGTAAGTATGGTTAAGGTCTGTGAAGTCTAAGTCTGTTAGTTCGGCGTTATCTATCTTAGTAAAGAAGTCTGCTTGTGCATCTTTGACAACTACCGTATACTCAACACCCTCATCGTGACCGTCTGCATTTTGTACTTTCTCAACGCTTATAAGTTGAAGGTAGGCATCCTCTAAAATCGGAATATCATTCTGAAGCACTGAACATCTTGTAAGGGCATTAATGTCAAATGTACCCTCTTGAATGTTTACATCGTAATAGTGGTTAAGTAGTTTGTTGTTATTAGCACTCCCTACTAACTTAATAGATTTACTAAACGCTCCCGACCTGCTTGATACGTCTCTAATCTCAGCAACCCCAAAATTAAGCGGAAAGGCTGTGCCATCTTTTACCTCTAAGTAACCTGTCTCTAATTGTATCTTAACCATTTACCCTATCTTGTACGCTTAGTTTAACCCTCAATGTTTTACGGATAAGGTTTCTATTCTTACCTCTCTCCTTTTCATATCCCGTGTCTGTCACTACACAACCGTAGTAAGTGCCATCTATCTTTATCCAAGTGTTTGGTGATGATACTAACTCCGTAAAATAAGAAGCCATCTCTTCAGTCATCCAGTTAGTGTTGAGTTCGTATATTTCTTCTATGCTTGAATATACAGCACGTTGACCTCTTTCGTAACTGTCGTAAGTCCATTCACTTGAAACAACACTCCCTTGAATATCCTGATTGTACACCTCTTTTTTAACCGTGCCTGTTAGCTTGTCTCTCAACTGAAAAGAAAACGAACCTAAAGACCCCATCCTATCCATGAATAGAATCTCATAATCGTTTATCTTACAACGGTTGTCTATGTAGAATCTATATGTAACAGAGTGCTTAGTTCCTACTGCTGAAGGCGAGTAGTACACGTCATAGTATTGTGTATCTGTCTTTACAAGCGGAGCAGTTCCCGATATAACTGATAAGGCTGATAAGTCTCCTGCTACTTGGTGCATTGCTAAGAGATTAGTTTCGTTTACTTGCCTTGCTAATATATCCCCGCCATCATTAATGAAGTAAAGCACTCCCGTATTATCGGAGTTAATCATTAGGTTTAGCCAAATGTCTTGACTTGGCGTTATGTGAAACTCAGTAGGCAATGATGTAACAAACTTAGCAGAACTGTCATCTAAGATATAGTCATCATCTACATACGTCCTGTAATCCTTGAAAGGGATAGCACCATTAAACACATAGTTGCCCGTTGAAGTGATTATGTCTCTTGTAACACTCTTACGGTTGTCTGCATATCTTACGCTTCCGTTTCCTGTTGCATCGTCTACAAATGACCAAGGAGCGGATATTGTAAAGTCTACTGTTGTGCTTATGGCTGTTACTGTCCATACTCCCGTGATACTTGGGTTGTCAACACCACCATCTACATTAACCGTGTCTCCTACTTGAAACGAATGAGTTGCCGTAATCTTGACAAAGCCACCGTTATCCGTGAGGTTTGCTGTCCAGTTGACCTCTGCGACATATTCCTCTCCGACCTTAACATCATACTCGTAATAGCAATTAGTAGGGTCAAAGTTAGTATCAGTAGGGTCAAAGTCAAAGCTAACATAGTTCTGTAATAGTTTAGATAGGTCTATCTCACCATATCCGCTAAGGTTGGGTAGTAGTCTATACTCTGCTATCTTAGTCGCTGTTCCCGCTTCGTAGATGTCAAATATGTATCTAAACCCATCGTTGTTTACATTCGTACTGTTGTAGATGAATTTAAGAGGGTTGTATGCAGGTGCAATTGGTTGAGGTTTTGCTATTAGTGAAGTTGCCATACTAAATCTGTATAAGCGTTTAAAGCGTGTTTATAAAGTAAGGTAGCCCGAATCTGAGTAGTATTCGCTTCTAATGAAGTGGACAGCGTAACGAATAGCATCCATAGCATCATCATGCAACTTGATAGGCTCGTCTGTTATCATGTCTTTTACTTTCTTCCACATATAATTGTTGTACTCTTTGACGAGATTCTCGTCATCTTTTGCCAAGACTTTAAACATTTTCACATAGTTAATACCTTGCTTCACTTCCTTACTTGCGTTGTTTACGTTGTACCCTGCGTTCCTTAGTTCGGCTATAATCTCAGGTCGTGCATAGTCTGCTTGTATCTCTGCGTTCTCTGATATGCCTAACTCCTTGAATTTATCTATTAGGTCGCTTGTGGTTAGATATGACTGATAGATAACAGGTTCAATGAATATCTCGTCCTCATCCCAATAAACCCGAACCAATGCCGTAGGGTGGTTATAACCGAAGTCTAATCCGTATACATATTCTCTGAACCTCTCAGGCTTCTGTTTAATAAACTGCCAATTCGCATAGATATTCGCTCTTGACCTTGCCCGTTCTCCTAAAGCGTATATTTGGTATAGTGCTTCATCTGTGTGTTTAAGGTTCTCTATCTGTCTTATAATTGATTCGGGTAAGAAAGGGTTGTCCTTGTACGTTGACTTTATCACCTCTACGTCATCGCTTGGCAAGTCGTATATCCAGGAGGTAGCGTCTGATGGGTTATAGTCTACAAAGAATTTACCCTCACAACGCATATTCAACTGCATGAACTCCTCGTGTAACAGTTCGTTTGCTTCGTTTGCCCATACGATTGAGTGCTTTCTACCTCTTAACTTCTGCTCGTCATCCGTTGAGAAGAACGCTACTTGTGAGCCATTAGGGAATGTGTAAGTGTTGTTAGTTTTGTTGTGTGCCTGTTGTGAGTAGATACCGAGGTCTTGCATTACCTCAAAGAAGTCTACCATCACAGTATTCCTTAAAGCTGGTAGTGTCTTACGTACTACGCTAACTCTTTGCTTAGGCTCTTGTAAACAATGAAGTATAAACAACTGACAAAGGGAATAGGTCTTTGAACTCCTACTCCCTCCCTGATTCACTATGAAACGCTTTGCGCCGTGTAACGCTTCATAGTTACTTTCGAAAACCGTTGTCGCTTTAATCTTCAATAAGTCCCCTTTTGATTATTTCAACTTCTATCTTACCACCTATCTCTTGACCGTTTGTGGTTACGTCTGTCTTCTCTGTTAGACCCTGTACCCTTGCTGTTATGTTAGAATTGTAATCACCTAACATCGCCCCTTCAATTTGGTCTTCACGAATAATACTCTTCACGCGTGTAATGATACTACGATATTCCTCATAAGCACCGTCTGTATTATACCAATAATGCTCTAAACTTACATTGTATTTTCTATGGCAGAAGTTAAAGAAACCTTCTATTAAGAGGGGTCTTTCCCTTGGTGTTTGTACTTGGTCACCGTCTTTACCTACATACTCTGTCTTTAGCCTTGGTTTGCCTTTGACTTCTTTGTAGTATTCTTCGAACATTTCACCTATCTTCTCTGGTGTCTCTATGTATTTATGCTTTCCCATTATTCATCATCTTTATATGGTTCGTATGGTGCTGTTATCATATAACTTATGTCGGAATAGTATAGTGTTAATACTTTGTCCTTTTCGCTATCTATAAATAGACTTCTTCCGTTTTGGGGGTCATCTGTGAACTGGTCAAATAGAAAGGTCTTCATTACCCCCCTCTTGTTCATCCAGAGCACTTTGAATAGTTCGTTCTCCATCCTTAATTCCTTTGTATTTCTTTTTCTTTGGTTCTGTCTCTACCCACTTGCTTAGGTCTATTCCTCGCATTGTGAGTTCATCTAATTCGTCATATGTTAATTCACCAAGTTTGTGCTTTAGTATGATACCGTTTCTATTCTCTGTAATCTCTAAATGTTCAAATTCCTTTTTTACTCTCATGTTCAAATCGTTTAATTTTCTTTAATACGTGTCTTATCTCTTTGTATAGTGATGAGTGCTTCATTTGGAAGTGTTCTGCCATATCTCGTGTGCTTTTTATTCCCTTAATGAAGTAAACGTCACATATTATCTGTTCGTAGACCGTTAAACCGTTTTTAAAGTCATCGTACTTGCTTAACCAATCCATAAAGATTATAGCTTCTTCTATGTTTCCACTCTCGGTTAATTGGTTAGGTATTGTCTCAAAAGGTCTGCCTATTGCTTCCCTGTTTGTTTTTGAACACGGATAGAAGCATTCCTGCTTT
>Ga0208161_1000770_pt1 | contig 17747 bp, 18 predicted proteins | sample CB_VirMetaG_3_FD_184538 | JGI IMG/M metagenome (GOLD analysis project Ga0208161, IMG submission 184538) | Freshwater to marine saline gradient viral communities from Chesapeake Bay - CB_1508_1S Viral MetaG (SPAdes) (version 4) | ecosystem: Environmental > Aquatic > Marine > Coastal | place: USA...
ATGGTGTGTAGACTTGTCCCTTACTGGAGATCAATTATCTAAAGCAAAAGCGATGGGTCTTCCAATTAAGAACAAGGGCGATGATCGTGGTGACTTCGTTAAGATCAAACGTAATGTGAAACGAAATAACGGAGCAGAGAATAAACAACCTGCATTGAAAGATGCGCAGAAGCGTGACATGCTTGGCACTCAAGTTGGTAATGGTTCAGATGTTAATGTTGCATTCAAAACCTACAATTGGGAATATGCAGGTAACAAAGGTGTAGGTACTGACCTTATGGCAGTACAGGTTATTAACCTTGTTCCCTATGGTGTAAGCGAGGATGATGCATTTGATGTTGTACCAGATGGCTTCGTGTCAGAAGATGGTGACGATGCGTTTGCTTCCTTAGATGACGACATTCCATTTGGAACTGTGTCAGTAGCATCGTAAAAACAACATCAAAATGGGAGCAACACTTCGAGTGAATGGTTGTGGTCTGGCTTGTGTTAGGGTGGGTACGCCAGAACTTTTAGAAAGGAGATATTATGACTGATTATGGAAAAATCATAAGAGAGTATGAAGAAGAAGAACGTAAAACCAAAATGGTTGATCATCCACCACACTACAATCAGTCTGGTATTGAATGTATAGATGCAATTCAAGCAGTAACAGAAGAAGGATTTGAATACTATCTTCAGGGTAATATTATTAAATACCTTTGGCGTTATCGCTACAAAAATGGTGTGGAAGATTTAAAGAAAGCACAGTGGTATCTAACAAAACTAATTAATATAAAGGAGAAAAAATAATGCCAGATATTAATAACCTGATACCAGACATATATCATGCCTTGGAAACAGGTAAGAATATGAACAGTGTTCAGAACCGTGCCTCACTGGAAAAGTTTGCAAGGACTATTTATGGATCTGCAAGAAGGGCTTTGAGTGAAGAAGATAATAAAGAAAGATCAAAGAAAAATCTACGCATGTCTCAGATTGGAAAGCCAGACAGACAACTCTGGTATGATATGCAAGAAGGAATTGAACCTGAACCAATCAGTGGACAAACTAAATTAAAGTTCTTATATGGAGAAATCCTCGAAGCATTAGTTATTCTTTTAACTGAAGTTGCTGAACATGAAGTGTCAGAAGAACAAAAGGAAGTAGAAATAGAAGGCATTAAAGGACACAAGGACTGCAGGATTGATGGTCTTCTGGTTGATATTAAATCAGCGTCACCATATTCTTTCAAGAAATTTAAGGAAGGTACTCTCAGTTCCAGTGATCCCTTTGGTTATATTGCACAGATTAGTAGTTATGCCGAAGCAGGTAAAGATAATGAAGCAGCATTTCTTGCAATAGATAAATCAAATGCTGATCTTGCTTTGTTAAAGATTGAAGATGTTCACATGATCAATGCATCTGAACGCATTCAAAAAGTAAAGAGCATGATAACACAGCCATCACCACCTGACCGTTGTTATTCAGATGAAGAAGATGGAAAGTCTGGTAATAGAAAACTTGCTATTGGTTGTGTATTCTGTCCACATAAAGAAAGATGTTGGTCAGATGCTAATGGTGGTCAAGGACTAAGAGCATTCCAGTATTCTAATGGTGTTCGTTACCTTACTCAAGTAGGTAAAGTGCCAGATGTACAGGAGATTAATCTTGGCTAGAAGACATAAGAAGCCAAAAGATCATGAGTACAGATCTAATTCAGAATTTAACACTGCACAAGTTCTAATAAAAAATAACATAGATTTTATTTATGAAAAGGAAAAGATACCATTTACATGGATAGAAGATAAAAATTATATACCTGATTTTATTCTTCCTAATGGTGTGATCCTAGAAGTAAAAGGTAGATTTATGTTAGAAGATAGAAAGAAACATCTATTTATTAGAGATCAACACGGCAATAAATACGATATTAGATTTGTATTTGATAATCCAAATAGAAAACTATACAAGGGTGGCAAGATGACCTATGGTGATTGGTGTGACAAGCATGGGTTTCTTTACTGTAAAACTGGAGAAGGAATACCGAAAGAATGGTTCAGTGCTAGAAAAAGATATAATAACAATCGAAAGTGAACTTATAGAATCTAGATCACCAGAAAGAACTCTCTTTCTTTGTGTTCTTCTTCAAGCCTTACTTGATGCAACCAAACCAACTTATGATGGAGAACCAAGCACATCAGTGATAGAACGTGATCGTGCTGTCGCTTGGTTCTTTGCATCTGTTGGTGTAACAGCAGAAGATTTCACAGAAGTATGTGACTTAGCAGGTATAGATCCTTCCTATATGAGAGAGTTTGCATTTAAAGTTTTGAAGTCAGGTGAAGTAGAATATGTACGCAAAAGAATTAATGCAGTTCTTGGTCATTAATTATTGTAATCTTAATTCAATCGTGATAGAATGGAGATTCGTTTTTTCTAAAAGAAAGGAAGCAGAAGAATGAACAATTATTTACCAACAGATTACCAGAATTTTATTGCTCTCTCACGCTATGCACGTTGGAAAGAAGATGAGCAACGCCGTGAGACTTGGGAAGAAACAGTCTCTCGTTACTTTAATTATATGGAAAACCATTTAAAAGATACACATGATTATAAAGTAGAACCTAAACTAAGAAAAGAATTAGAAGAAGCAGTACTGAATCAGGACATCATGCCAAGCATGAGATCTCTTATGACTTCAGGACCTGCTCTTGATCGTTGTCATGTAGGTGGATACAACTGTTCTTATCTTCCTGTTGACAGTCCTCGTGCCTTTGACGAAACTATGTACATTCTGATGTGTGGCACAGGTGTAGGTTTTAGTGTTGAGCGTCACCATGTTGACAAACTTCCTATAGTTAATGAAGAGTTTCATAACACAGATACAGTAATCAAGGTTGGTGATAGCCGTCCGGGATGGGCAAAGTCTTTAAAGGAATTGATTGCTATGTTGTACACAGGACAGATCCCTAAATGGGATGTCAGTGAAGTACGACCTGCAGGTGCAAGGCTAAAGACATTTGGTGGAAGAGCATCAGGACCACAGCCGCTTGTCGAATTGTTTCAGTTCTGTATTGAAAAGTTTAAGGGTGCAGCAGGACGCAGACTATATCCTATTGAATGTCACGACATCATGTGTAAGATTGGTGAAGTCGTAGTTGTTGGTGGTGTTCGCCGTTCTGCTTTGATCAGTCTTTCTAATCTTAACGATGACCAAATGGCACATGCTAAAGCAGGTCAATGGTGGGAGAATGAAGGACAACGTGCCTTGGCTAACAACAGTGTCGCATACAAAGAAAAGCCACAAATGGGTACATTTATGCGTGAATGGATGTCACTATATGATAGTAAGTCAGGTGAGCGTGGTATCTTTAATCGTCAGTCAGCAAAGAAGCAAGCAGCAAAGAATGGTAGGCGTGATACTGAACACGACTTTGGTTGTAATCCTTGTAGTGAAATTATTCTTCGCCCATACCAGTTCTGTAACCTATCAGAAGTGGTTGTAAGGGCTTCAGACACGCATCAGAGCCTTGCTAACAAGGTTAGACTAGCTACCATACTAGGAACATTCCAAGCCACGCTAACGGACTTTAAATACCTTCGTAAGATATGGAAGAATAACACAGAAGAAGAGCGTTTGCTTGGTGTATCTTTAACAGGTATCATGGACAACATGCTTATGTCAGGTAAGTCACCACAAATAGGTACAAACATTGCATCAATACTTGAATCATTACGTGATGTAGCGGTGAAGACCAATGCAGATTTGAGTAAAAAGATAGGCATCAATCAATCAACAGCCATCACTTGTGTTAAACCTTCAGGTACTGTGTCGCAGTTGGTAGATAGTGCATCAGGTATCCATGCTCGTCACAACCCTTATTACATTCGTACTGTTCGTGGTGATAACAAAGATCCATTGACACAGTTTATGATTGCACAGGGTATTCCAAATGAGCCTGATGTTATGAAGCCTGACAGCACAACAGTGTTTAGCTTTCCTATGCAGTCACCTAAAAGCGCAATCACACGTACTGGTATGACAGCCATTGAACAACTTGAGTTATGGCTTATGTATCAACGTCATTGGTGTGAGCATAAACCTTCTGTTACTATCTCTGTAAAAGAACATGAGTGGATGGAAGTAGGAGCATGGGTATATAAACATTTCGATGAAGTTAGTGGTATTAGTTTCTTACCATTCAGTGAACACACATATCAACAAGCACCATATCAGGATATCAATGAAGAACAATACAAAGAATTCTTAACAAAGATGCCAGATAGTGTAGACTGGAGTAAGTTACCTGAGTTTGAAAAGGAAGATACAACATCAGGTGGTAGGGAGTTGGCTTGTACAGCAGGTGTCTGTGAAGTAGTTGACTTGACAGCGGCATGATTATTATACAAGATTACATTGAACATGAGGATGGCGGTGCTACTATCACGTTTGATTGTGATGTCAAAACAAGAGAACTACTTGTTAGTCTTGGTCTTGTCTCTCTTCTTGAGAAAACAATAAATGAAGAAGATGGATATGGATTATCAGATCCTAATCAGTTAGAGTTTGATTTTATGAAAGGATAAATACAAAATGAGAAAGATAATTATGGAAAATTATCTAACTAGATTTATTAGATATGTAATAGACTGGCGTAAAACACGTGAAATTATTAGACAGTTACAATCGTTAGATGATAAAATACTAAAAGATATTGGTGTCAGTAGACACGATATTTATAGACTTGCTTATACCAAAGTCCAGAAAGATAGAAACAATTTAAAGAAAGTTTCAAAGTAATGGTTCATGTAGAATTATCACCAACTGAAATGCACATAGCTAATGCTATATCTAAAGGCATACAAGATTTTTATGGAAACTCTAAAAACAAAAGAGCCATAGACACAAGCCTAACTCAGGAATATAGAACAAATGAAATGGTATATTCTGAAATGTGTGTATCTAAGTATTTAAATTTATATCCTTTCAGTACTTTTGTTTTTGATAAGGTATCTCTGGATGATGGTACAGATTTAGGTGATATAAAATATTGTGGTAAAACAATAGATATTAAAAGTACAAGACATAAAAATGGAAGGATGGTTGTACCATATAAAAACGATAACATAGATGTTTATATTTTAACCATTGGTGAAAAAGGAAGTTACAATATTATAGGCGGTATGTATGCTAAAGATTTAATTGTACCTGAAAGATATATTCTTCCACCTAACTTTAAAAAGAAATCTTATGTCGCACAGCAGAGTGAACTTATACCTATTGAAAAACTTTTGCTTGACATGCAGGATAAAAAGGAGTAAAATGTAATTATGTTTAGTAAAAAAAGACCAGTAATTTATATTGGGTTTGATCCTAAAGAGGAGAATGCTTATGAGATCTTACGCCATTCAATTATGCAGTACAATAAAACGTATGACATTGTACCTATCATGCAATCTGCATTACGTAGAGCAGGTTTGTATAGGCGGTCTGCTAGGCTTGACAGCATTGATGGCAACCGTGTGATGGTTGATGTGTTTGATGGTAGACCATTCAGCACAGAGTTTACCTTCACACGTTTTCTTATTCCTGCTCTCAATCAGTATGATGGGCTTGCATTGTTTATGGACAGTGATATGTTTGTTAGATCTGATATTGGAGAAATCTTTGAAGAGTATGGACGCAATAAACAGTATGCAGTACAGTGTGTAAAACATGATTACAACCCTGCTTCAGGATTAAAGATGGATGGACAGATCCAACAAAAATATAACAGAAAGAATTGGTCAAGTTTTGTTTTATGGAATTGTTCACATCCTTCTAATCTTAATCTAACTGTAGATGATGTAAACACAAAAGCAGGATCTTGGTTGCATGGTTTTAGTTGGTTAGAGGATGAAGAAATAGGCGGTATAAAAGAAGAATGGAACTGGTTAGATGGTTGGTCACCTGAACATGTAAACCCTAAGAATGTACACTTTACAACAGGTGGTCCTTGGTTTACTGATTGGCAGCCTAAACGACAATCAGATGCAGATTATGCAGGTGAGTGGCAGACTATGCATTCAAAAGTTTTTATGGATAAAGTAATGGGAGATATATTTTAATGTATATATTTGTAACATCATTTAGCGAAAGTGGATACCATGAGTATGCTAAAACAATGCTTCAAAGTGTTGTTGATAAATGGAATCCTAAAGATTTCAAACTTGTAGCATACTATCATGACTTTGATATTGATAGTCTTGATCCACCGCAGAGTGAAGCTATTGAATATAGAAACCTGAATGATGTTACAGAAATGCTTCAGTATCGTGAACGTATGAAGAAGCATGATGGTACTGAAGGTGGTCAGATGCAATACAATTGGCGACTAGATGCTATTAAATGGTGTCATAAAGTATATGCACTAACTGAACTTGCATTTGAAATGATGGAAGAAGATCCACTAGATGAAAGCAATTGGCTTATCTGGATTGATGCAGATACTGTAACACATAAACTACTAAAGAAAGAAAGTGTTAATCGTTGGTTGCCTAATAAAGTAGATCTTGTACATCTTGGACGTAAGGATGTTGACTACAGTGAAACCAGTTTTATGGGATTCAATCTTGCACATCATAATTCTTGTAGTATTCTGGCTGATCTTCGTGGTGCATATACCATTGGTGAAACTGTAGCATATCGTGAATGGCATGATGGTTTTATATTTGAACGTCTATTAAATATTTACAAAGCACATGGTATGCTTGTTCATAATCTTTCTGAACATGCAAAAGGATTGAATGCATTTGAACAGTCCCTTCTAGCAGAATACTTTACACATTATAAAGGTAATCTAAAAAAGAAAGCAAATAGTATGGAAGTAGCACCAGATGTTAAAGGTCCTAAACGATATAAACAACTGGCAGATATGGTTCGTTTTTATAAACCTAAAACTATTGTTGAAACTGGTACATGGAATGGTGGACGTGCAATTGAAATGGCTCTGGCTGCATTTGAACACACTAATAATGTACACTACATTGGCTTTGATTTGTTTCAAGAAGCAACAGAAGAATCTGATAAGTATGAAATGAATACCAAGGCACACAACATGGTGGAAGCTGTACATAATAGGCTTGATAGTTTTGCTGCTGTAATGCTTAAAACAAATAAAGTATTTACTTTTGAATTACACAAGGGTGATACAAAGAAGACATTAAAAGAATGTGAAGCAATCAAAGATGCAGACTTTGCATATATTGATGGTGGTCACTCATACGAAACAGTAAAGAATGATTATGAATTACTAAAGCATATTCCTGTTACTGTTCTTGATGATTACTTCTCAAAGGATGCTGCTGGAAATCTTCCGCATGAAGATAATTTAGGTGTTAATAAACTAGTAAAGGAGATAGAAGCATATGCAAAAGTGGTATTGCCTAGTTCTGACGGCGTTCTTGGTGGTGGCATTACACATCTTTGTTTTGTAGCAAATAAGAAAGGTGTAGAAAAACTTCCAGATGAACTAACACGTGTTCCTATTATAGTAACACCTAGAGATTCTAGACCAAAGGAAGAAATTATTAATAATGTAAAAGAAAACAAAAAACTTATTAAAGATTTTGACTGGATTAAAACAAGTAAGATTAATAATGAGACTGCCATCATCGTTTCAGGCGGTCACTCAATAGACTTTGACTTACTAAAAGAACGCATTGAAGCAACAAACAATAAAGTGTTCTGTGTTAAACACAGTTATCCTAAGTTACTTGAGCATGGTATTCAACCTTTCTCATGTGTCATTTTAGATCCTAGACCTATCGATGGTACAAGTACACATGGTGTTGTACGAAAAGATTTGTTTAAAAAGATAGACAAAGAAACTATATTCCTTGTTGCATCAATGACTGATCCATCTGTTACCAATCATCTTATTAAAAAGAAAGCTAGAATAAAAGGATGGCAAGCATACTCAGATGCTCTTCGTGATATGAATGTAACAGATAAAGTTGTGGTTGATAAAGAAACTGGTATTGAAGAAGGCTCAACCCTTATCACTGGTGGCACATGTGCAGCAATGAGAACTATTGCTATTGCTCATACACTAGGATTTAGAAACTTTGAACTATTTGGTTTTGATTGTTCTGTAGAAGGAGAAATGACAGAAGAAAGAAAGAAACAAAAAACTGACACAGAACCAAATAAAAATAAATATATGCAGGTAGAAACTGGTGGTCAAAAATTCTGGACTACTGGTGAATTACTTGCTATGGCACAAGACTGTGAAAAGTTATTTGATAATATGGAAATGGACATGGGCATTACATTTCATGGAGATGGTACTTTATGTGCCGCAGTTTGGAAATCTTCTAAACGTGGTAAAGAAAAATATTACACGGAGTTATTAGTTGCCTAAATTACAAAAAGAAAAACAAGAACAGTTCTGTCAAAACTATATCCTACATCGTAACGCTACACAGGCAGCGAAGGATGCAGGGTATAGCGAAGCATCTGCATACAATCAAGGTTACAGACTTCTTCAAGAAGATGTTATTCAGGAACGTATTCTTGAATTACAAAATGAAATAACAACAGACATTGATGTTATCTCTGAGATTGAAAAGCAATATGAAACAGCACGTAATGCAGGACACGGAACAACTGCACTGAAAGCGTTGGAACTTCTTTCACGTGTTCGTGGTAACAATTCTGATAGTGAAGAAATATCTGAAGAATCTCTTGAGTATGAGATTATAAAACTTATGACAGTTGTTGGCTTTGATAAGATGTTTAGTCTAATGGAACAAGCATTCCCAAAAGAATTTAATCTTGATCCATTAGACTTATCTGAAGACTTTGACGAGTTAAGTTCAGACGAAGAATTACTTTTTACCGAAGAACTTAGTAGCACTACGGACACCGAAACTAGCAGCGACAATGACACCTAGTGTATACTGATACCACTGTGGCATAGTTGCTAATGCTTCAAAGCCATCTGCTACAATCTGTCTTCCCCAATCACCACAGAAACTAAGAACAAGCGGCACAGAAAAAATAATTGTTAGCCACTCGTCTTTCCAACTGGAAGCACTGGCATCAGCCATCTTTAGATCCCAGTCTATTTCACCAGTTGCTTTCTTCTGCATGACTACTGCTTCTGCTTTTGCAGTGGCAACTGCTACTTCATTCTTAGCTTTTTGTTTTTCTACTTTTCCATTTAGCCAAGTACCTGCTAAGTCGGCAATTGGTCCTACTAATGCAGTCCACATAATTATTCCCCTTTATTACATAACCAAATACTATACCAATCATACTGGCGGTATTTCATTCTTAATTAACAAACCCTGCCATGATGCAGATATAGGATTGTTAGAACTTCCTATACTAATACCACGTGCCTCTATATCAGTTTTTTCTGGAATAGCTAAAGGATAATTAAACTTATCAATAAAGGTATTAGACTGTAATACAATTCTAATTTGTTCACGAAATACATTTGTTCCAAAGTTACGTAATATAAACCTAATCTGACAGTATGAGTTTGCTTGTGAAATAGCCGTAGTAAAGTTAATATCATCTAAGTAAAGAGTATATCCTGCAGGTACTGTATATACAGCCATTTCTGTTTGTCCTGCCCCTAAAAGAATAGAAGCATAGACAGTACCAGTAGGCACACCTGCAGTTGCTCCTGTATTGGCAAGATAAATAGTTCCTGCTGCTTCCCCACCTGAACCAGCAAGGGTAATATACATACGGTACACACGTAACCAAGATGTCTGAGTAATCTTTTGCGTCTGTCCTGTAAGTGTAATGTCTTCTTCTACTTCATTATAATTAGCATCAAGACCAACAATCTTTACAGAGTTAGCACCTGTTCCACCATCAGTATCTGCTGTGCTACTAGAACTTACATACAATTGAGCAGCACTAGTAAGATAAGAATAGATACCACCTTGTGACCAAATAGTTTCTTCTGTTCCATTTACATCACCATTATATCCAAACTTATATATTGATTGGTGAAAAGTAATCTGTTCCCTAGAAACTTGCAATTCCCAAGGCTCGTGCTTTCCTGTACGTGTCATTGAACTAGGAGTACCCATTTAAAAACTTCCTTCTTTCATTGCTTTACTTAATTTAATTGATCTCATTCCTACTTGACTAGCCCATCTAGAATCTAACATTTCTTCTGCTGCTAAATCAAATCGTTCTTCATGAATAGCATTCCACATCTTAACAAACTTTTTAAGTCTTGGCACACCCATATTAAATGCCATATCCATAAGTACAAGTTGTCGTACTTCATCTAGATCTTTAACACAAGGATGGGCATCACATAATTCTTTTTCTACAATCTCTATGTCATTTCCTGCTAACATGATTGCATCTGGTTCAGTTATACCATACTCATAGATGTGTTCCATATTTGGAATATTCATATCTTCTAATTCTATAGGACTGATACCACGATCTTCTAAGTTTCTACCTATACCTATAGTATCAATACCTAGTGAATCTTTATAAACTTCGAGCACAAGACCTTCATGTTCTATTAGTTTGTTTATAAAATGTTCTCTACTGTATTTCATTTTTTATTTTCTCCACCCATCCATATTCCAAATGCACCTGTCATAGCACCCATCACAACGCTGACAAAGGCTGACTGTGCTGCTGTTGGGTCTTCCAATTTCATAAACCACTCTGCACAACGCCAACTCATTAATGTCATTACAACCATCATTAAACGTGGAAGTATCTTCCACTTTAATACTTGTTCGGCTGACATTACTATCCACCAATTGGCTTAAACATTTCTAAACCAGAAATGCGTAAGGGTTTGATACGGCTTTTTTGATTTACTTTTTGACCAGTTTTAATATCAATAATTGTACCATCAGGAAGATAAAGCAATCCTTTTTCTCTATCATATCTAGAACCAATAGGACTTTCACTTGCTTGAATAATGTCTGTCATCTCTAAAGGTTTAGTTCCTGTACCTACTCCCATTGTGTAGTAGTCTTTCATTGCCTGTGTTAATGGTGTGTCTTCTTCTTCTTCTTCAACAGGTGCTACAGACACAGCAGGAGTTATAGTCTGATCAGGACCACCACGACCATCACCAATACCTGTTTGAGAACCCGGACCATAACCTGTTCTACCAGTTACAACTGAAGGTGTTCCAAAACCAAGTGCTTGAGCAATGTTAGCCATAAGTCCTGTAGCATCGTGTTGTACAGCCATTAGTCTTCCTGAAGAATCAGTATAAATATTATGAACTTGATTAGGACTAATGTTAATACCATACTTACCTACAAACTGAGCAGCATTTTCATTAACAGCATCAGGAGAATCTTCTCCTCTACCTACATTAACACCAGTTGGAGCATTATTATTAGAACCAGATCCAACACTAGATAAACCACCGCCACCATGACCGCCACCTTGTTCACCCGGTGTTCCAACATTAGCATCGCTATCACCAGCCTGACTACTAAATCCACCAATATTTCCAGCAACATAAGCAGGAATACCCATAGGACCTTTCTTACCTGCACCACCAAGTTCTTTTAATACTTTACCTTCTTGCGGTGTAATCCATGCAAGCATATGCAACTGACCTTCAATGTCAATTGTACGTGGTGCTTTCACCATGTCTTTAAGTGTACCTTTTTTCTTCTTAGTCATTTGGATCTATCCTTGAGTTAAATAGTTGTTGATATATATTATTAATCTGATCAGTTGGAACATCTGCAAGCGGTCCTTGGAATGTTTCCCTTGGTTTTAATTCAGAAGGTATAAAATTATTCTGATCAGCAGCATAAATTAATTCCAATTCACTAGGTTGTAATGATCTTTTTTTTCCACCTAATGTAACTTCCTGCGTTAATCCTTCAATACTAAAACCCATATCTTTATATAATTGTAACACGCCACGAAGATTTTTAAAACCTTCTAGCCTTTTCTTCTGCGCATTCTTATATTCTGACAATATATCTTCTGATGTAGCATTAGGATTATTTAAAACATTTTTTAATGTTCTATCTGCTTTATTAATTTCATTAATAGGTTTAAATAAATTATAACCTATGCCTACACTTATATCATTAACATTTCTTCTAAAACCTAATAAAGCAGGAATATCTACATCACCTTCTGATATTGTATAAAGGTTATCAGACATGCCAGAATTTTCATAATCTTTTCTTCTATTATACCATCTTATATAACTTGGATCATATAAATCAACAATATTTTTTAAAGCACGAGCAACAAAACCTTTTTCTGGACTATCAAAATCTTGCTTACCTGTATACATATCTCTTAATGTTTCTGTAATCATAGATGGTCCTACAATAGGATATAAAGTTTGTTCTAAAGTTCCTGTCCAAAGTTTATTTAATTCAAAATCTGATTTTGGATCACCATCTAAAAATCTTTCATGTAAAAATCTAGCACCTACTTTAACAATATTATATGGATCGTATGCTCCTAAAGAAACATTAGGAGCAACAATATGTCCAGTTCTTTTATCACGTTGTATTGGTCCATAATAAAGTTTATCTTGATTAACATTATATCCCGGACCTAATAAATTCATAGCATTATCTTGTTCTTTTGTAATACCAAAAGCACTCATAGTTAAGTTATGTGCTATTGTACCAAGACTACCTGCAACAGTCATACCTGCAAGCCTTGTAGCTGCAGCTTGCCTTAATGCTGCGGCATTAAAGTTTTCATCACTAGCTTTAAATCCAGCATTATAAGCATCTTTAAGTGTGTACTTAACAAGATTTTTAGAAGTACGAATTGATTCTTCAGCAAAAGACACAAAGTCTCCAAAAGGAGAATAACCAGACATTTTAAATATTTTAGGAACAAGCTGATAGTTAGGCATAAGATCTCTTGTTCTTTGTGCTGCCATTTTTTTAATTGCATCATCTGCCATATTTGGGTATACTTTTTTAAGATAATCTTTTGTTCTTTCAAAATGTATGATCTTAAAAAAATCATCTTCTGCTTGATATATTTCAGTAAGTTTTTTACCTGCTTCTTTTACTTTACTTCCTTGAGTTATTCTTGAAATATAAGAATCTGGATTTCTAAATGCTTCATTAAGATTTCTTCTAACAATACCTAAACCAACACCAGAATTAGTAACACCTAGTTCTATATATTCAGCTATTTGATCTGCTAATTCTTTACTATTTTTATTACGAAGTTGTCCAGCAATTGTTTTTGCAGCAGTTTGAATTGTTTCTCCTTTTGGTAATATACCATTAGCTGTAAGAAAAACAACATTACCCATCATATTTTTTCCATGAGTTCCAACATTTAAAACAGTTTTAGCATACTGAGTAGAACCTTTTATAGTTGCTCCATACCTAAAAATATTTTTTAAAAGTACAGGTTTAATACTATCTAAATTAACATCAAACCCATTTTTAATTGCATCTGCATAAGCCTTATCTGCATAAACACCCTGTAAAGGATTTACTACATCACCTTTTTCTGCACCTTGAAATACCCAGTTTAATTTTTTATCTGCACCCACATCAGAAGATAAGTCAACCATAGTCTTTTGAACTTGTGCAATTGCTTCGTCCTGTGTCATTTGTGGATTTGCTTCACGCAAACGTCTTACTTTATTTTGAAATTGTATACTTAATTGACCTGCAATATCTTCTAAGAATTCATACTGAGCATTCATAGTGGACAATTTAACATAAGTATTTTTAAAGTTTTCTTTAGGATCTTTTACTTCTCCAAGTAAATCACGAATACTTACATCAATATCTTTTTTAGACATTAATGGTTTACTTGATGATGTATACTTATTTTTACCTGCCAAACTTTCCATAAAACTAGAAAAAGTATTAGTATCTTCTGTCTTAGCAAGTTTTTCTAAATTTTCTTGGACAATAGGATTGGTTTTGTCTACGCCTAACTGACGAGCAATATAGTCAGCAGCATTTTCTACTACATCATCAGTAATATTATTAATAAGATCATCACCTTCTTGTCGTGTAATTTCACCTGTTCTTACACGTTCATTAATTAAACGAACACGCTGTATATTATTTGGACGTGATAATATTTTTTTAGATAATTCTTTTTTATAAGCAGGGTTGTCAAAAATTTGATATGATGTATTAATATACACACCAAGATTAGAATCAATTGTTGCTTTTAAAGGACCTGCACCAATAGGAAGACGAGCAGATAAACCATCTAATTCATCTCGCATTAATTTAACATTATCTGCAACATCAGGAGCAATACTACGAAGAAGAGTTAATCTGTCTTCATTTCCTTTCAATGCTTTATCAATTACATCTTCATAAAATTCTTGTGTTTTATATTGTTCTGGTAATGTATCATCAATAGATTTTTGTAAGTCTTGTGCGAAAGCATCAGCACGAAGAATAGCAACTTTATCTGCTCCTTCTCTTTTAAATAGTGAAGCTATAAAATTATCGTCAGTTCCCATACGAGAACCTAAATATTGACCGATACGTCTACGTGGTTTTTCTGTAATGTCTGCTAGTTTATATACATAAGGACGAGCAGCACCACGTGTTGTATCACCTATCTGTGTAACAACATTACGAACAGAAGATAAAGAACCTTGTCTATAGCTACGAGCAAGAGCAGAAGCCATTGAACCTGCAGAATGTACACCTGCACCAAACAAACCTTCAATAGCAAGATTACGAATAAATGCATCAAGATAATCTTTTGCTTCAATATCTTTAGGATTTTCTGCTAGTTGTTGAAGACGTTTCATTGCTTCTGGATCTTCAAATATATAGGCTCTTACCATATCAAATTCATTTTCTCTTGGATCTTGCATAAGAGTAGCACCTGTAGTATACGCTACACCATATTTACCTGCTTGAGCAAACTTCTTTCCACGTGATCCTAGTCTTGTATATGCATTTCTAATAAATGGTGTTGAACGTGCTATAGTATTTAATCCTTTTGAAGCAAGACTAGTAGGCATAGCATAACTTGCCATAGTGCCACCAAGTTCTTCAAGACCTGCTAAAAGTCCTTCACCATGATATGGATCTAGATAACCTTGCATATCTCTTTGCATACTTTCAGGAATAATATAATTATATGCTTTTGAAGTTTTTTCTAAAAGTTCACTCTTACCTACTTTATCAGGTATAAATGCTTCACCTAGCATTCCTACTGCTTCAACTGTTTCACCTAATGCTCTTCTAAACATACGACCCGGAGAACCGCCACTGTACGGATCACCTGCAATATAGTTTTCTAAATCTTTTCTGCGAGGATCATCAGGTGCAAGATTAAACATGTCACCATATTCTTTAGCTTCTGCTAATAAACTTTTTTCTTCTTGAGCAGCACCAGTAATATCTGCAACATCTATCTCAAAAGATCTTGCAACATTACTTAAATCTTCTTTAGTAATAGATCCCTTCTCAGCCTTTATACCAGACAGAGTACTTTTAATATCATTATAAGTTTGGGACTTTGAAGATAGTGCCATATTATTTTGCGCCTATTGCTTCCAAAATATCTTCTGTAATTTCAGGAGCAGCATCAACAGGCGATTGATTATCTACAGAAGTATCTGTATCTACAGGAGTACCATTAGGAGTATTAGGATTCATATTCATAAGAATTGATTGCACTAACTCTTGTTGTTTTTCTGCTGTATTATACATTTCAGGGTTTTCAGAAATTATAGAACGTGCCTGACTTTTTGCACTATTAACAGCAGTAACTGCATTTTTACCTGAAAACCCTAAATTTCCTGCTAAAGAAGTTAAATCACTAGTTACATCTAAACCTATTAAATAATCAGTAGGAGCAGTTAATTGATATATATCTATTAATCCACTAGTTTGTGTTTTAGCAAGAGCAGCTTGTGCTTCAATTTCAGAAATACGTCCTTCAGCTAATGCCTTTTGAATTTCATAACGAGCAAGTTCTACATCAGGTCTTTCTCCTTCTGCATAATCTACACCTGTAGCAATTTGAGTAGCTAAAGGATCTCTTGGATCTGCACCTGCAATACCAAGTAACACATCAGAACCATACTGAATAGGTCCTGCTTCTCTTTCTAATTTTTCTAATTTCTTTTTAGCATATTCTTCTTGCTGTTCCCTAAACTTTTTTTGTTCTTCAAGTAAGTTTGTACCAAGCATCATACTTTGAAGATACTTTTCAACAATATCTTTTTTAGTTACCGTCATATCATCAGAACCAGTGTCTTGAGTTTCTATAACATCTGTCATTGTTGAAGTCATAGAAGGAGCAGATGTCATAACCTGATCCATATCTACATCTTCTGACATATAACTAGGTTGCTCATCTTTTAAATACATTCCTGATACTGTGTAAAATGGACGCAAATAAGGACTACCTACAGAACTTCCTGCTTGTAGTTTCTTAGTCATGCCTGATAGACCACCTTCAGATTGATAAGCAATCTTACCGCCAGTATTAAAGAAACCAAAAGCAGATCCTACCTTACCAACAGAACCTAACACACCAGCTAATTGTTGGAAGGTAGAAGGTTTTTGATATGGCGTATACTGTTCTTGACCATAGGCTTGATAAGGATAACCATAAAGAGTAGATTGATACTGACCAAGAAGATCATATGGATACTGTTGTTGTTTTAAGAAATCTTGATATTGAATATCTAGCCCTGCTTGTGTCATTCCTCTTTGTGCTTCACCAATACCAGATAATGCTGTTAGTTCAGCAAGAGATTGTTTAGGAGCAATTTGACCCAGAGATGTAAGACCTGAAGCAGCCTGACGCTCACGTTCTTTCTGAGATTCAAATGCACGAAGACCAGTTTCATATGCAGCCTGTTGACCTTTAGTTTGAATATCACCTAACTGTTGTTGTAGATTACGTTGTGCTTCTGCTTCAAGAATAGCTTGACGAGAACCACCCATGCCACCTACTTGTGTAGCAGCAGCACTAATATCTTGCATTGGGCGTTGTGCTTGTCTAATTGCTTCACGTTTTTCTACATCAATAACTGCTTGCTGATATGGTGACATATATTGCTGTGCAGTAGCAGGAGTATATTGTTGTGCAAGACCTGCAGTTAAACCTGCAGCAGGAGCAAAGTATTGTTGACCAGAACCTACAAGACCTGCAATACCACCCATAGCTGCTAGTTCTTCTGGTGAAAAACCTGCTATACGTGGAGCAGTATAAGTTTGAAATCCTGCTCCCTTTTTTGCTTCATAGATATTCTTAGCTTCTTTAAGAAGATCTGCTAGTCCTGATGTATAATCCTTTGGAATATCATATGCAGGTGTTGTACCTATATCTACTGCCATTTTACATTAACTCCCGAAACAATTTATTTTCGTTTACTTCCTTTTGTTGTGTTGATTTACCATTTGCATCTTTACGAACTTCTTCCATAAATCTGTCTAACTTTCTTGCACCTGCATTAGATGAACCATTACCTAATTCAGACACAACATCTGCAGCAATAACATATTCATCTGCACTTAACAATGCATTCTTAATATTAGGATCACCTTTTACTTTAAAAGGTATTTTATCATCCATACCGTCACCCGGTCCTTTTACCTGACCTTCAAATGTTCTTGAGTTAGCCTGTCTACCTGCTGCTAAAGCTGCTGTTAAACCACCTGTAGGCTGCATAGGCGGCTGTTGAGGCATTGGTTGCTGCATGGGTACAGGAATTTCTTGCATAGGCTGCTGCGGCATTACAGGCTGATTAAGCATAGGTTGTTCAAATTTAGCTAGTTTATTT
>Ga0208161_1000774_pt1 | contig 17703 bp, 21 predicted proteins | sample CB_VirMetaG_3_FD_184538 | JGI IMG/M metagenome (GOLD analysis project Ga0208161, IMG submission 184538) | Freshwater to marine saline gradient viral communities from Chesapeake Bay - CB_1508_1S Viral MetaG (SPAdes) (version 4) | ecosystem: Environmental > Aquatic > Marine > Coastal | place: USA...
ACTATCGTGGTTCTATGATTAACTGGTGTCCAATTGGTCGTAATGCGACCAAAGAAGATCGTCAGTTTTTCGTAGACTACGATAGTTCTTTTGAACCAAGTTTACGAGAAAGATATCTAGAAAGACTCCGACATTATATAGATCTTAAAAGAGTTTTAAATGTTGAAGTAAAACTTGGAGGAGATACTTCGTTTGATATTTTTCCAGCAGGTTGGGACAAAACATATTGTCTCAATCATTTTCCTTTTTATAACCATTGGTTTGTTGGTGATCGTTGTGGACCAAATGGAAATGACAAAGAAATATATGATTTTTTGAAACCACAGAAAAGATCTCATCAAACAACTTGTCCACAACACACCATTACAATCACCGAAGGAATCATAAATGAAATACAAAACCTTTTCTAGAGACGAATTGACCGATCTTTTGACGAATGGCATACCATTACCAGATTCTGCAAAAACAGACGAGAATACAATTGATTTTTATTTCGAAGAATTAGAATCTTTTATAAACCTCGCAGAGAACAGATTTTCAGCCAAGTCAACCGAATATCTCGAAATAACAATTGAAGTTGATTTCATGGATTTTATTATTCTTCGTTATGTATCTGGGTCAGTATTTCTTTATCTAGTCAATTCGAGACCAAATATCATCAGCGATATGACAACACAAGAAGCATCAGATGTCATTGGTATTGTTTATGGTGTTACAATTTACAATGAAAAATGGGTTCAAATTAATGAATTAGTAGATGAATTTACAGATGAGTTGGTCAATAAATACGAATATGAAGCTACAAAAGAAAAAATCAATATTGATCCTAAATTATTAGCAAAGCATAGTAAGTCTCCAAATCGAAGTTCAAACAAAGTTATTGACATGAAAGACTTCGACAAATATATTAAAAAGGATACAAAGAAAATTTATAAATAAACACCCATAGCATAATGGATAATGCACCGGCCTTCTAAGCCGTAGATTGCAGGTTCGAGTCCTGCTGGGTGTACCATTTAATTCGTACTATTTATACCGTGCGAGGATAAAATTATGAAAGTTTTTTATTTAAACAGAGTTGAAGATGAATCTGGGGTCTCGGGCACTGGTAGAGTAGCTCAAGGCTTTATTTTTGATAATGGCAAGGTCGCTGTAACTTGGCTCTCAGAACATCCTTCTGTTACGGTTTACGATAATATCGGCGAAGTTCACGCAATTCATGGTCACGGCGGAAAGACCGAGGTCATTATGGAGCCTGATTATAAAAGAGCATTTGGTGAACTTAAATCATTTATCGACAACTTTACATTGGAAGAAATCGTAACATCAAAGATAGGAGCAGATTCCGCAGCAGGTAAACTGCTCGCTAAAAACTAATTACAATATGAAGTTATATTCTCTGAAACTCGACGCATCATGGAGACCAATTGAAGTAATCGATTGTTACAAAGCGTTCAGCATGTGTCGAAGCGGAAGAGCAAAAGTCGTTGAGGACTATGATATCAAGGCGCATGGCAATTTCATGTTCCCTGCTGTTATAGTCCTCAACTCGTATGTGCGCAAAAATGATTTTGTTATGAAATGCAATAGACGTAATGTTTATGCGAGAGATCAATATACGTGTCAATATTGCTCATATAAGGCAAAAAATAAGACGGAACTTACATTAGACCACGTAGTGCCTAAATCACGCGGGGGACCAAAAACTTGGGATAATATTGTAAGTTCTTGCCACAAATGCAATCTTTTAAAAGGTGCTCGAACACCCGAAGAAGCAAAAATGAAACTACTTAAAGAACCTCGGAGACCAAGAGCAACCTTTATTGATTATTATGCTCTAAGCACGGTTCCAAAAGAATGGTCTCCATACGTTTACTTGTCGAGGAGTTAAAATGAGTGAAAAAAGAAAACTAATCGCCGTATCAGGTGGGTTTGATCCTGTTCATATTGGCCACGTCCAAATGATTGAAGCGGCAGCAGAACACGGCGATGTTATGGTTATCGTTAATTCAGATGATTGGTTGTTGCGAAAGAAAGGTTACATCTTTATGCCTTGGGAAGAGAAGGCTTACATTATGTCTCAATTCAAAGGTGTTGTTAAGGTCGTATCTGTTGATGATACAGACGGCTCTGTTTGTGAGGCTCTCCGAACACATCGTCCTGATGCTTTTGCGAATGGCGGAGATAGAAAAAATAATAATACCCCCGAGATGGATGTTTGTGAAGAACTTGGAATCGAAATGCTCTGGAATATCGGAGGCGAAAAGATTCAATCCTCATCCACACTTGTTAATAAGGCAAAATGGGGAAAGATGGTAATTAACGGTGTTGAAATCTAATTAATGCGAGGATGATTTTTTATGTCTAAGCAAATGAAAGTTATCATGGAGAGTTGGCGAAAGTCTACTTTGCAAGAGCAACAAGTTACTAATGTAGGAGAGTTGCGAGCGATTTTAAATCGTGCTATGCAAGCAAAGAAAGGCGAGATCCAAAAAGATGCTTTAAAAGACACAGTGTCCGGATTGCTGATTGACCTTATCCCCGGCGGTGCTTCAATTAAAAATGTTTTTGATCTCGCCAAAACTCTCTATACCCTTCCAGACGAGAAAAGAACCAATACTGGCCTTGACCATCTCAATGTCGATGATCAGGTCTCTGCTGTTGTTGATGATCGTGTTGAAAACCAATTTTTAAAAGACACTTTGACTAGCATAAAAGACCTCGATGATTCATATCCTCTAGAGGATTTGGATATGACGACAAGATTGTCTAATTTTATTAAAGAAAAATACAATCAAACCAAGGTTGAGAAAGGCTAATGAAAATATCGAAACAAAGAATTCTTGAAATCATAAAAGAAGAACTAGCAGATCAGGCGTCTAGCGTCGGAGGATCTAACGTTAAAAAGCTTCTTCAACAAAATCCTCAAATTGAAAGAATGGCTGTTGCTGTAGCAGAAAAGGTTCAAAAGCTTCCCGCTCAATCGAAAGCATTGGTTGCAGCGGCCATCCTTCAAAAGATGGGATTTTCTGAGGAAGACATGGAAAGAATTAAATCAATCATTCCAAAGCTTATGGCACAAGAGCCCGAGGGACAATAGATGGCTACTATCAAACAACCAACCGACGCACAAGTTGAAAATGCTAGAAAACGCTTGCAATTAACCATGTCACAAGTTTTTGATTTAATGAGAAAATATGCAATTCGCTACAATCAACTAAGAGAGTATTTGATTGAAAAGGCTCCTGAGATTGGCGACGGCTCCATAAGTTCCAAAGATGTTGAAAGAGAAATTAGCGCATCATTTGTCCCATTAGTAAGGAAATTAAACAAAGGAAGTAGTTTTTTAGCAGAAGAATCTGAAAAACAATTAAAAGACAGACTTGAGGTTGCTTATAAAAACTATCTTAATTCTGACATTATCAAAAATAAAACAAAATTATCACATTACATGGTTAGATTTTTGACAAAATTTAAAGCTTTTGCAAATGAAATAAAAACTGCCGGGTCGACTTCAGGTGATAATTTAGGAAAAGCAACAATTTATAATTTTGCAAGAATTTTAGCGAAACCATCCTTGGATGAACCATATACAAACTTTGAAGACTTACCAGTAGTTCAAAACAAAATCGGTCGCTATAGACCAAAAGATATTTTAACGCTTATAAAAGTTCTCGAAGCGTATAATAAAGAACTCAAAAAACATTACATGATTTTTTATAGAATCAAGCCAACAACACCAGACATACCAACAACAGATATCATTCCTGAAAGTTTTGTAAGAGAAAAGGTTTTAAAAGAAATGAAAATAAGAATAAAAGAATCCGCAAGGATGCGGAACCTTCCACAAGGGCCATTATCACAAGATTTGGTAGCTAGACTTACTTCTATTGATAACGAGTTTCTCGATTATTACAGAAGATTTCTCACAATTTATAACAAAATGAGAGAAATACCGGACAATATAAAAACAGATAGTAACACAGATCAATTAGCTATTGACTTTGTGACAAATTTATTTGCAGATTTGAATCAGCCACTAAACGAAGAAGACATGCCAATTCCAAAATGGAAAGATATTGATGATAGATACAAAATGCTTTATGTAGAACTACAAAACTTAATTGATCTCGAAGATAACTTTGACGAAGCAAAAGCAAAAGAAAATATCAATTTCTTCAAAAGAGAATATCAAAAGTTTTTAACAATGCTCTCGAGCATTGCGCAATCCGGCAAGATCGGAGACCAAACTCTTAAAATAAATGAAGTTAAGAGATTAATTAAACAAGAATTGAAGGTGCTTAATGGCAAAAAAATGGTTCGTAATTGATACCTCCGTGTATCTCTCAGACTCTGATTGTCTTACAAGATTTGGAAACAACGATATTATTGTTCCTTTGAAGGTATTGGAAGAAATCGATAAACACAAGAAGCGCCAAGATTCCGTTGGCTTTCACGCAAGACAAATAATCAAAGTCTTTGATTGCCTCCGACAAAAAGGCAATCTAAAGAAAGGTGTTCGTGTTGAACAAGGACTTGGCTTGGTCAAGTTCGTTGGTCTCGATGAGATCGATATGACGGCTTTACCAAGAGATCTTGATCCAAAGAACTCCGATCATATTATCCTTGCGACCGCATTGACGATTAAAGCTCAAAACCCACGACGAAAAGTAATCCTTGTGTCTCGGGACATCAACCTCCGAGTTATTGCTCAAGGCGTTGATCTGCCAGCCGAAGAATACGAAACCGTAAAGGTTGTCGAGGCCAAAGATAAGATTTATACCGGCTTTGAAGAAATCATTGTTGACGATGAGATAATTGATCGATTCTATACAGACAAACCAATCTTTCTTGACGAAGCTGACAATCCAAATCTTTATCCAAATCAATTTCTAATGCTTGTGTCCTCGAGTAATCCAAAGAAGACTTGTTTGTCTCGCTTTTGGAATTACGGAACAAGACTTCAAAAAATCCAAAATCATACCGAAGATCTTCGCTGGAACATTATTCCGAGAAACAAGGAGCAATCATTTGCTTATGATTTGCTTTATGACGATAAAATAAGTTTTGTCTCGCTTATTGGTCGTGCTGGGTCTGGAAAGACTCTCTTGGCGATTGCTGCTGGACTCGAACAAACCGTTGGAAATGGAAAATCAAAATACAAGAAGATCGTTATTTCACGACCAGTTCAGCCTCTTGGAAAAGACATTGGGTTCTTGCCCGGAACTCTCGAAGAGAAAATGATGCCTTGGCTTAAACCAATTGGAGACAACATTGAACATATTACCTCCGGCGAAGAAGGCAACATAATGGCCTATTATATGGATCAAGGCAAACTTGAAGTCGAGGCTTTGACTTATATCCGCGGTCGTTCAATCTCAAATGCTTATATCATCATTGACGAAGCACAGAACCTTACGGCTCACGAAGTTAAGACAATCTTGACCCGAGTTGGCGAGAACACAAAAATAATTCTTACCGGCGACATTGAGCAGATTGATAATATCTATACCAACGAAACCTCGAACGGTTTAACATATGCCGTTGAGAAATTTAAATACCATCCAATCGCTGGACACGTGACCTTTAAGAAGGGAGAGCGGTCGAAGTTAGCAACTATCGCCTCACAAATCTTATAAATATCGCTTGACAAACTTTTCTAACGTGTTATAATATAAGAGTAAAAAGGAGACCGTTATGAAATGGATTAATGAAAGCATGAAGCGGTCTCGCAAACTAAAGGATCAATATTCTATGCGAGGCACCCAAATTTATGTCAACGACCAACCACCCGAACACATCAATCTAGAATTCGTATTTGATTATATCGCAGCACGAGTTCCAAAGAGATTGCTTGATTCGGTTGATGTTATTTATGTTGGAGATTTTCCAGAGTTCAAAGAAAGAGATATTAATGCTTTCTACGACAATGGGGCAATCTTTATCACCAACGATCAAGAGGACGATCAAGATATGATTGATGATATCATTCACGAGATCGCCCACGCCGTTGAAGAGAGATTCAACGATTTTATTTATTCTGATTCCTCGATTGAAAGAGAGTTTATGGCAAAGCGCGAAACACTTTTCAATCTTTGTCAATCTTATGATCTTCATCCACCAAAGTCAATGTTGGTAAATTCAGATTTCGATCAAGTTATTGATGATTATCTTTATCTTGAAGTTGGCTATGATGTTATCAACGACTTGGTAAATGGCTTGTTTATCTCGGCTTATGCCGCTACATCATTGAGCGAGTATTATGCGAGATCTTTTGAAGAATGGGTCTTTGGGCATCGTGAGCAAGTTAAGAAACTAAGCCCAGCTTTATACAACATTTTTGAAGATCTATTCGAGGAGGACTAATGAAACATGTATCTTATTCAGAAATTAAAATTTGGAACGAGTGTCCTTTTAAACACAAACTTATTTACATCGATGGCCTCGCTGGCTTCGAGGGTAATGAATACACATGCTTCGGAACTGCTCTTCATTCTGTATGTGAGTTTGGAGTTTCGGGAGTTCTAGATAAAGAAGACTTCGGAGAGCACTTTAATGTTATCTTCGAGAAAGAATTAGAAGGTCTTCCAAAAAAAGTCGAATTGCGAGAGAATCTTATTGCTGAAATGAGAGATCAAGCAGAGCCTATATATAGCAAAGTTTTGGGAGAACTATCTAAAGCCTTCCCCGAGTACGAAGTTCATCAAGCAGAGGAAAAACTCTTTGAACCTATCAAAGAATTTACCGAAGATAGTTGCGATTTCAAAGGGTTTATTGACCTTGTTATTAAGACTCCGGACGGCAAGTATCATATCATTGATTGGAAGACTTGCTCTTGGGGCTGGGATCAACAAAAGAAGTCTGATCGTATGACGACTTATCAGTTGACTCTTTACAAAAAGTTCTGGTGTCAGAAACACAACATTGACCCAGAAATGGTTGAGACTTACTTTGGCTTGCTCAAGCGAACCGCAAAAGCAAATAATGTTGAGATCTTCCGTGTGACCTCTGGTTCTCGCAAAACACAAAATGCAACTGACTTTCTTCTTAAAGCGGTCACAGCAATTAGCCGAGGATTCCATATTAAAAATCGTATGTCTTGCAAAGGTTGCGAATTCAATAAAACGGAGAACTGCTCATGAAGATTAATTTAAAAGATGCTTTCTTTGTTGTCTGTTATTTGTCTCTGCTGTTTGTCGCTTATCAGAACTCGAACTCAATTGAGCAAAAGGTTGATTCCGTAAGACAAGAGAACACATTCAACAATGGTATTGGGTTTTATATGCCCGGTTCATCTTGTGTGATCAAAGCAACAGCAGATATCGAGATTCAAAGATTTAAAGATATGATGGCTGTTTGTGCCGCAAGACACTTGCAATATCTCGAGTCTCAAAAAGAAAATTAAAAAAAATAAAAAAAATACTTGACAAACTTATCCAAGTGTGTTATAATATACATAAAAAAGGATAAGTATGTCTAAAAAAATTAAAGTTTTGACTATTTCCGATCACCCTTTATCTCCATCGGGGGTCGGTACACAAACCAAGTATGTTTGTGAGGCTTTGTTAAAGAGCGATAAATTTGAAATTATCTCGCTTGGTGGTGCTATAAGACATCATGATTATAGACCACTGAGAGTAGATCCTTATGGTGAAGAATGGCGGATCATCCCTGTTGACGGTTATGGTACACAGGAGATGATCCGTTCTATTTTGAGAACCGAAAAGCCCGACATTCTTTGGTTTATGACCGATCCCCGTTTTTATGGATGGTTATGGGATATGGAGAACGAAATTCGTCCATTGGTTCCAATGGTTTATTATCATGTTTGGGATAATTTCCCTGCGCCGATGTTCAATCGTAAATATTATCTTTCAAATGATAGAATCTGTGCAATCTCAAAAGTAACAAGAGATATTGTTGCTGAGGTTGCTCCTGAAATTAAATTGGATTATGTTCCTCATGCTGTCAATAGCGAAGTGTTTAGACCTTTCACAGATGAACAAATTATTCAAATTAAAAAAGATTCATTAGATAAACAAGATTGGAATAAAGTTATCTTTTTCTGGAACAATAGGAATGCCAGAAGAAAACAATCAGGTTCTTTAATTTTTTGGTTCAAAAAGTTTCTTGATAAAGTTGGACATGACAAAGCAATGCTTATCATGCACACTGATCCTAAAGATGCTCATGGCCAAGATTTGAGCCATATAGTTGAACATCTTGGTTTGAACACACAAAATCAAGTTCTTTTTTCAACTAAAAAGGTAAATCAGACAGACCTTGCTGCATTGTATAATATGGTTGATTGCACGATCAATCTATCTGATGCTGAAGGTTTTGGTCTTGCGACCCTTGAGTCGTTGTCGTGCGGAACTCCGATTATAGCGAATATGACCGGAGGACTTCAAGAACAAGTTGTATTGGGCAGTGATGCAACAGGGATTCCTTTGATCCCAGAGTCAAAGGCGGTGATTGGGTCGCAAGACGTTCCTTATATTTATGAAGACAGAATAAGTGAAAAACAATTTGTTTCCGCTTTGGAAAAAATGTACTTTATGTCTCCAAAAGATAGAAAAAACATGGGCTTGAAAGGTCGAGACCACGTTATGAAGAATTATAACTTTGAAACCTTTAACAAGCAATGGGTTGATATCATGACTGAAGTTCATGAAGAAAATGGCTCTTGGGATACAAGAACCAATTATCAAGGTATTCGTTTCTTGGAGGTCGCGTGAAAAAGAAAATCTTTGTAAGAGGACCTGTGCTCTCTCAATCAGGATACGGCGAGCAATCTCGCTTTGCTCTTCGTGCTCTTCGAAGCCGCGAGGATCTATTCGATATTTATATACAACCAATCCCTTGGGGAAAGACTGGCTGGGTTTGGGAAACATCTGATTTTAGAGATTGGATGGATGAAAAAATTGCCCAAACTCAAGCTCTTATTCAAGCAAAACAATTTCAGCCTGATATGTCTTTACAAATTACAATTCCAAATGAATTTCAAAAAGTTTGTAATGTTAATATTGGTTATACTGCTGGAATTGAAACAGACCGAGTTGATCCTACATGGTTGCAAAAAGGAAATGAACAAGTAAATAAAATCCTCGTTGTATCACAACATGCAAAAGATACTTATATCAATACTTTTGTCGAAGCAAGAAATAACCAAACAGGAGAAATTATTGATTATAAATTACAGACTCCTGTAGAAGTTGTATGGGAAAGCACTCCAAGAGCAGAATCGGAAGCTATTGAAGGATTCGATCTTCCTTATGATTTTAATTTTCTTATGGTTTCACAAATTTCTCCTCGTAAGAATTTTGTTAATGCACTTAAATGGTGGGTTGAAGAATTTATAGATCAAGAGGTTGGACTTCTTATTAAATCAAATATTAAGTGTAATTCTGAGATGGACTTTGAAACATTTCACAAGAGTGTTAAAAACATACTCTCCTCATATCCAGAGCGCAAATGTAAAGTTCACCTTCTCCACGGAGATCTTTCAGCGGGCCAAATGACCGGATTATATACTCACCCAAAAATTAAAGCAATTATTAATATTGCACATGGTGAAGGATTTGGACTACCACTGTTTGAAGCGGCAAGAGAAGGTCTCCCTGTTATTAGTATTGGGTGGTCCGGACAATTGGATTTTCTTACCCATGAGGATAAAGATTATTATCAGAAAGTTGATTTTAGTTTACAACAAGTCCAACCAGAAGTAGTTTGGAACGGAGTTATTAGACATGACTCACAGTGGGCTTATGCAGATCAAGGCTCTTATAAAATGGCTCTTCGAAGGACTCACAAAACTTGGCATAAAGCAAAAGAAACAGCCGAGAAATTGAAAAAAATCAATGAAGAACGTTTTGCTGATTTTAAACTTTATAAGCTATTTATAGATTCTGTTCTAGGATTTGATAGTGAACTTATTCCCATCATAGAAGAACAAGAGCCTGAAGTAATGGAGTTTGATTAGTGGATAAAATACTGTTTGTTTCTGATTTCTTTTCAAATGAAGTTAACGGAGGAGCAGAGATCTATGACTCTGTCCTAATAGAAGAACTAAAAAAAAGAAATATAAAAGTTGCAAAATTTAAAAGCCAAGAGTTTAGTGAGAAACATATCAGCCTATATGGTAAGATGGGCTTCGTTTTTCTTATATCAAACTTTGTTGGACTACAACAAAAGGTTAAGAAGTTTTTACAATTACCTCAGTATAACTATTATATTCTTGAGCACGACCACAAATATCTCAAGAGCAGAAACCCTGCTATATTTACAAACTTTACTGCACCACAGTCCGAGATTGCAAATAAAGAATTTTATGCATCTGCAAATGCTGTCTTTTGCCAATCAATCAAGCACGCCGAGGTATTGAAAACAAATCTAAAAATAGATAATGTTGTCAGCCTCGGTTGTTCTTTATGGTCTGAAGAACAGCTTGATTTAATAAAATCTAAAATTACAGAGAAAAATAATAAAGCATTTATATCTGGTGATCCTAATCCTATTAAAGGTTTAAATGAAGCAATTACGTATTGCAAAAAGAGAGAGATTGATTATGATGTAATTGATAAATGTGATTATGATACATTCATAACAACTCTTGCACAATACGAAAAGTTTGTATTCTTTCCAAAAACATTGGAAAGTTTTTGTCGTGTTGTCCTCGAAGCAAGAATGCTTGATTGTAAGCTATTGACCAACAATCTCAACGGTTGTACATATGAACCTTGGTTCAAAGAATATAAGGGTGAAAACCTTATAAAATTTGTTGATAATCAAAGAGATTTGGTTGTCTCAAAGATTATTGATACTATGAGTCATGTCGAAGAGATAGAACAAAAAGAAGGTGATATTACGGTAATTTTGAACTGTTATAGACGCCCTTATAATCTTGAGATGCAAATTGAGGCTTTGCGAAATCAATCTGTAAAACCAGCTCAAATCTGGCTATGGGTCAATCATCACGAGGACAATGAAAATTTTGATTTATCTGGTCTTGATGTTGATAGAATATTTAAGAACGATTTTAATTGGAAGTTCTATGGCAGATTCGCTGCTGCGCTTTTGGCTGATACTGAATATATTGCAATTTATGATGATGATACCATACCCGGCTCAAAGTGGCATGAAAATTGCTTGAATACAATGAAGACTCACGAAGGCATTCTTGGTTCTGCTGGTATTCTTCTTAATGGATCAAGATACGTTCAACATGATCGATGTGGATGGCCAACGCAAAATAAAGAGACAACTGAAGTCGATCTTGTTGGTCATGCTTGGTTTTTCAAAAGAGAGTGGCTGAGATACTTGTGGCAAGAGAAACCAACAACTTGGGATAACGGAGAGGACATACAATTTGCTTTCATGGCTAAGATTCATGGCGGCATTCCAACATACTGTCCTCCACATCCGCCTGAAGATAAAGAATTGCATGGCTCTATTCTGGGAAATGAACTTGGAATTGATTCTAAAGCAACCTCAAATAATCATGCTGTTTCGCACCAACAGTTCTTCACAGAGAGAGATCATTGCGTACAGAATGGTCTTCAAAAAGGATGGAACACTGTTCGAGGAGTTAAATTATGATTTTAATATGTTTCGGAACAAGACCAGAGTGGATTAAGATCAAGCCTGTTGTTGAGGTACTTAAAGGTGAAATACCATACAGATTATTGTTTACAGGACAGCATTTAGACATTTTAGATAAAATTAATGAAGAAGTTATAACGCTTCAAATACAAGAAGGCGAAAATAGATTAGATTCTATTGTGTCCAGTTTAATGAATCAGAATGAGATCTTTGACGGTATCACATCAGTATTTGTTCAAGGCGATACAACCTCTGTTTTTTCTATGGCCCTTGCAGCGTTTCATCGAGGACTTAAAGTTATTCATCTCGAAGCAGGATTACGAACATACAATAAAAGTCATCCATATCCTGAAGAATTCAATCGAAGAGCCGTGTCATGCATGGCAGACATACATTTGTGCCCAACTAAAACAGCAGGCGAGGTTCTTAAATACGAAAAGGTTAATGGCGACATTCACATTGTTGGAAATACAGTTCTAGATAATTTAGCTGGAATTGATACAGCCTATGGCGATGAGGTTCTAATAACTCTACACAGAAGAGAGAACCACGACATTATGGATGTTTGGTTCGAGAAAATAAACACTATTGCCAAAAATTATCCTGAATACAAATTTACCATTCCTCTGCATCCAAATCCTAATGTCCAAAAACACAAGCATCTTTTGACTCATGTAAATGTCGTAGATCCGATTCCGTATGATCAATTTGTACATAGGTTGGCAAGCTGTAAATTAGTTATAACCGATTCTGGCGGCATCCAAGAAGAAACTTCATTTTTTGGTAAGAAGTGTATTGTTTGTCGTGAGCATACTGAAAGAGCCGAAGGCCTAGGTGTATTTTCTTTTCTAACAACACCTGATAAAATAGAAAGTTTATTTCACGAAATACAGAAAAATCCTGTTCCACATGGTGACTGTCCGTACGGTGATGGACTTTCTTCATATAGAATTTTGGATATTCTGAAGGATGCAGATGTTTAAAGATTTTCATAAAGATTTCAATGAATTATTGAGGATGCTAAAACAAGGTGAGAACTTTGCTTTTACAAGATTTTCGGACGGAGAATTAGTTATTTTGCAAAATAAAACATCAGTTTTAGCAAAAGATCATTATATCGCCGGCAATATCAAAGGTCCAAATATTTATACTAAAGAAGAATTAAAAGAATTTTATCCTGAAAAACATTCTTTTTATAGAGACAAATTGGTAGAAACATACCTTTATAATCAAGAAAATTATTTTAAAGGTATTTGTACCTCAACTGATGGTCACGTTGGTAAAGAAAATTTTGATTGGATGATTGATTTTCACGGCGGAGATCACGACAATCTTACATTTGCAAATTTGCTTATCAATGCAAACTATAAGCACTTTGTAGAAAAAATTGTGCCACTACTTCAAGATAAAAAAATTCTTTATGTTGTTAATGAAAATGCAATCATTGAAAACTTGCCGTTTGCTGTTGAAAAGTCGTTTATAATCGGCTCAAATTGTATGATAAACGATTACAATACGTCCGAAGTCGTTAAAGAATATATTACTAAAAACTCTATAAATAATGCAATTGTTTTATGCTCTGCGGCGTCTTTATCAAATTTTGTAATTTATGAATGTTTTAAGGACAATAATAATAATACTTTTTTAGATATTGGTTCTTGTTTAAATCCTTTACTCGGCTTACATGGTTGGAAATACACAAGAGGATATCTAACATCGTATTGGTTAAATTCAAAAAGTCATTACGGAAGTCAGGTTGATATTTGGTCTTAATTAAGAATAAAAAAGCTTATTGTCAATTTATTACACAACTTAAGATATAAGCAATTTTTTGGAGAAAAAATGAACACTTTTAATAAATTAAAAGAAATTATTGTTGTTGTTTTGGAAAATTCATCGTTAAATTTAGACGTTGATATATTAGAAACTTCAAACTTAAGAGACGATCTATCTATGGATTCGCTAGCATTAGCAGAACTATCCGTTAGAGTAGAAGACGAATTTGATGTCGATGTTTTTGAAGATGGTTTAGTGTCAACTGTGGCCGAGATATTAGAAAAGTTATAATGTTTTTAATTTTAGAAGACAAACATTTAAGTTATGAAAAACTTATAATTCAAATAAATAATGGATCTGTTGATAATTTTTTCTCATCTTTCGTAGCAGATCTAGTGTCCAATAATAATATTGATTTGCTAAATTATAAGTTGAATAATCAAAAATCGACAGTGATAGATAAAAATGATTTAAAAAATAAAATTCTAAATTCTAAATCAAAAATAATTTTAAAAACATCTGGAACAACAGGTGAGCCTAAAATAAAAGAGCACAAAGTATCTTTTTTACTTGAGAGAACAAAAAAATTTAATTACTCAAGTTGCTGGCTGTTTACATATAATAAATTTCATATGGGAGGCATTCAGGTTTTACTACAAGTCCTAGTAAATTTTGACACCATAATAGATGCACATAATAAAAGCAGAGATTATATTACTAACTGTATCCATACTCACAGTGTATCCAATATTTCAGCAACTCCAACGTTTTACAGACTCTTAATGCCATATGAAAATAAATTCCATTCAGTAAAGCGAATAACAATTGGTGGAGAGAGAGTTGATCGTGAAACATTACAATTGATAAAAAATAATTTTCCTAACTCAAAAATAAATAATATTTATGCAACAACAGAAACAGGAGCAATTTTATTTTCAAAGACTGATCAATTCAAGTTAAATGATAGAATATTAATTAAGAATGGTGTCTTGTTTGTTAAAGTTTCCGATTCAAGTCTTCACGATACTGGTGATCTAGTTGAGATGATTGATGATGAGACTTTTATTTTTTGTGGTAGAAATAAAAATATTATTAATGTTGGCGGCAGAAATGTCAACCCGATCCAAATAGAAGACATTATCAAAAAACATAGTTGTGTCAAAGATGTTGTTGTTTATGGGCGAGAAAATAAATTATTGGGAAATGTATTAACATGTGATATCGTTCTTATTTCCGAGGTCACTAAAAAAGAAATTAGACAATTTTTAAAACAAAACATTGAAGAAATGTATATGATGCCAAGAATTATTAATTTCAAAGAATCTTTAAAAATAAGCGATACTAATAAGGTTTTAAGATGAAAAATTTATTGTTGACAGGTGGCTCGAAAGGACTCGGGCTCGAAATATTGAAAACTTTTTTATTAAATGGCTGGAATGTATATAATATATCAAGATCCAAGCCAAATATAGAACATCCAAATTTGTTTCATAAACAATTTGACTTAACACATACTAATTCTGTAAAAAACGAAATATTTAAAAAATTTGTTACAAACAATATTCCAATCCATGCTGTTGTACATAATGCTGCGATTGCATACGACGATATTGTTACTAATGCAAAATTTGAATCTTTAAATAGAATGTATTCTTTAAACGTCATGACTCCAATTATGATGAATCGAGAATGCATAAGAAACATGATTTTTAATAAAATACAGGGTAGTATCGTCTTTATTTCTTCTATAAGTTCTCAAACTGGATATAAAGGGCTGTCTATGTATGCTAGTACTAAAGGCGCTTTACAGTCACATTCCAAGAATATTGCAAGGGAATGGGGATCGAAAGGTATAAGAAGCAATTGTGTCGTTCCGGGTTTTATGGAAACAGACATGAGCAGCGGATTATCAGGAGACCATAAAAACAGAATATATAATAGAAATTCACTAAAGAAAGCAACTGATTTAAATTCTGTTGCCGAAACTGTTTATTTTCTATGTAGTGAAAAATCTAAAAGTATAACAGGACAGAATATTAATGTTGACTGCGGAACCATATAGAATTATAAGTGGCGATTCGTCATTAACACATCGTTTTAATTATTGGGACGAAAGATCAATGAATCTTCGAATAGATGAGATAATTGATTTTAAAGTAGGCCAGAATTTCGAAGAAGTGATGGAAATTTATTCAAAAAAATGTCAAAGTGACAACACTGATTTTTCAGTTGTTAGAGTGCTTAGTAATAATCAAAAAATGATTGCCCATTTACACAAAAACGGTTTCTATAATGTTGAAACAACTTATATTGCAAAGTGCAGAGTAAACAAGATACAAAATATAAGTTACAGCTTAGGAAAAACTAAATCATTTGATAATACATGCGATGTAGATGAATTGTGTTTGCTCTCGTCTCAAATTTTCAACAATGGAAGGTTTACCGAAGACTATAATATTGGTAAAGATAAGGCCGACAAAAGATATTTTAACTTTGCTAATGATTTATATTATAGTGATTCTGATAGAATATTTATGTTCTCAAAAAGCAAACTGATTGGCTTTTTGTTTTTCAAAAAGAGCGATAATAATATTGATCTTATTCTTGGGGGTATGTCCTCAAAATATTCGCATTTAGCAACAGTTTTCTGGTCGAAATTATTTTCAAATTTTGATAATGATGCTATAGTAAGCGCAACAATAAGCGGAACTAACATTGGAATTATTAATTTATATTCTTATTTTGGGTTTAGTTTTTCAGATGTCAAGTGCGGATATCATAAAAAATGGAAATAAAGAAAAAAAAACTTGACACATTTAAAAAAATGTGTTATATTATAATATAATTTTATGAAAAATAATCCAAAAAATATAAAAGATGTTGATATAATATTTTTGTCTGGTTGCGATCATTATGGAAAAACAGACAATCACGGTTTATATCAAATGTTCAAATTCTTTAAGAATAATATAGATAAGCGGTGCATTTATTTGAATACATCCAATAGCATGTTTTCTAATAATATAGACTGTTTTAATATTAGCGATGCTTTTAGTTATGTTACTTTAGAACAATGTTTGAATAGAAAAGTGATGGATCCAAACTTATCAAATCACCCGATAAGATTTTTCAGCGAAGATCAAAATGAACTTTACATCAATATGGTGTCGAATACATTGATCAAACATTTGCCTTCGCATAAATTGTTGATACTAGGCGACAAATTTGATTTAGATCAAATATTTTTACATCATATTATGAAACATTTTTCTTCAAAAGTATTATATGTTTCAATGGTAAATAATTTATGGACTGGATTTTGTTCTTACCCCGCAGATTATAATTGTAATAAATTTGAAAAAAATTCTTTTTGTGACAATTCATGTCCCGCTTTGCTACCAAGGAATCAGAGAATTGAATTTAGTTATGATATCTTTGAACAAAGTGAAAAGTTTTTTAATAAAAATAAAGAATCAGTCTTTATAAACATAGGCAATAGTTATGTTTTAGAAGAAGCAAACTCAAGCCATCTATGCTCTGATATAGAAAAAGTCATAATTCCACTAAAAACTGTTCCATTACAATGTGAGACCCACGAAGAGTTATTAAAATTTAAGAACAGTAGCCGAGAAGAATATAATGCTTCTATTAGTAAAAGTAGCACTTTGTTTATGTGGTCTTGTTATAATATATCAAATGAGAGAAAAGGATTTGATTTTTTTGTAAAATCAATTCAAAAATTAAAAGAAATCTCGACTGCCGGGCAATTTGATAATATATTTATATTTATCAGTTGTCTTACTAATAATGAAAAGATTGAAAAATTAAAACAAACTGGTGTAAAATTTAAAACAACAGGCTTGTTGGGTAGAAAAGAATATACAAAAATTTTAGCATCATGTGATGCTTATTGCAGCACCTCAATAAGTGATGCTGGTCCAAGAACCACATATGAAAGCGCAGCAGTTGGAACTCCGATAATATCTTTTGATAAATGTAACGCTGTAGACTTTGTGAACGAAGAAAATGGCGCTCTTGTTGAAACATGCAATACTGACAAATTTGCTGAAGCAATGTTAAAAATAATTCTTCTAAATGAAGAAGAAAAGAAAAATTATTCTAATAATATATTCAACAGTTACAAAAACTTGATGGATGATGATATATTGACTGAAAAGTGGAATAATTTTTTAAATAAAATAATGGAGTAGATATGAGACACAATCCATATAAAATTGTTAAAATGTTTGAAGAGACGGTCGCTGATTATTGCGGTGCACCATATGCTGTATCTACAGATAATTGCACGGATGCACTGCTTATGTG